>VMHT01085687.1_pt1 | contig 34275 bp, 49 predicted proteins | sample 4693611 | NCBI WGS metagenome assembly VMHT01 (sample SAMN12280063, study PRJNA550983) | marine metagenome | isolation source: seawater sampled from same location over 5 years 0.02-0.2 micron viral filtrate | place: USA: collected off the coast of southern California halfway between the port... ...
AAATCTAAAGAGATTAATAGTGCAATACATCTTTTAGTCAAATACAATTATAAAGTCATTGACTTAGAAAATAATTGGATTGGAAAAGATAATATTGAAAAATTAGATATTCCTTTATAATACTGGCAAACAAAGGAATTTAAAAGGGCATGATTAATTTCGTGCCTTTTTTTTATAATTAATTTGAATTATTAAAAATATTTTTTTAAATTTAAAATCAATTTTAAAATTTATTTATGAAAAACGTACTAGAAGAATACATTAAATTACAATTAATATTATATGATTTAGAAAATGAATATCCTAAAATGTCAGAAGATGGTAAAAGAAACTTTAAAGAATTATTTAAAATGTTTAATATGAAAAATTCAGCAAAAGTTATAGAAAATAAAACATTAGATGAAATTGAACAAGAAAATTTATATAACTATTATCCTAAAGGGTTTTTATATAAAATGGAATTTAAAAATAAATGGTGGGTTTCAAAAGGTGTTTTAAGATTAAGATATGATTTAGGTGTTATGACTATTTTAAAATATAGAAAAAAAGGTATGCCAGGAATACATAATGGAAGAACATGGGTATTTAATATTGATGAAACCGATCAATGGATGAGGGATAATAAAAAGGGTGAGTTAATAATCAAAGATCAAACTAATTATCACTTATTAGAAACAATTTAAAAATTAAAAATTATGAAAGTAAATAGAGTTTATAAAATTTATCGACCAATGAGAATCTGGGGTAAGTTAATTAAGGATTTATTTTTTAGCAGTTCGATTGAATCAACTCACAAATGGTGCCGCTATAAAATGCATTTCAATAATAGATCAGAGCAAAAAAAAGCAAATAGAAAAATTATAAAAGCAATTTTAAAAAATCAAATAGTAAGCAATGAAAGTAATTAAAGATAGTAACGACCAATACCATTCGCATAGTAGTATAAGCGCTAGTGGTTTAAAAACGATATATAAAAAATCTGTATATCACTTAATTAATCAAAAGTTTAAAGAAACTCCAGCAATGGCACTTGGAACTGCTGTTCATCAAGCATTATTAGAGCCAGATGATTTTTATGACATTTATCATGTCATTGAAAAAATTAACAAAAGAACTAAAGCTGGGAAAGAGGAATATGAAAAGCAAATGAAATTAGCTGATGGCAAAATAATTTTAGAATCTGATTCGCATGAAATTATTAAATCCATACTTGGTAATTTCAGACAACATGAGTTGGCCCAGAAATATTGCAAAGGCGAAATTGAATTATCTCACTATACTCAATATGAGGGCATAGATGTTAGGGTGCGACCAGATTGTATAAATAGAATTTCTAATTTTATTAGTGATGTTAAAACTTGCCAAGACAATTCGCCTGAGGCATTTAAAAGAGATATTTATAAATGGGGTTATCATTTACAAGCCGCATTTTATATGGATATGTGTGGCATAGATGATTTTAGATTTATAGCAGTTACGACCACACATCCTTATACAGTTGAGGTTTATAAACTAAGTGATGAGATAATTGAGTTTGGCCGCAATGCATATAAACAAGCATTTTCAAAATGGAAAATTTACGTTGAATCTGGTATTATGCCAGGTTATCATTGGTATAAATACGACAAAGATGGATCATATATTTTATAATAAGAAAGTAGAAAAATACAGAGAAGTTGTCGAAAGGCATACTGGAGTTAAAATTAATAAAGTTACAAGGCAGTTTGATTATGTTTTTGCTAGAGCTTGTTATTATTATTTGTGCCGAACTTATGGCGAAATGAGTTATGGTAAAATTAGTGAATCAGTCAATAAGAATCATGCTACTGTAATGCATAGTTTAAAAGAGTTGCCATATATTATAAAGCATGATCCGGTGAAAAGTAAAATATATAATAAAATTGTCAAAGAAGCTGAAAAGGATTATGTTGAAACTAAAAATGGTAAAAGCATTGAAAGGTTAGTTACTGATCATAATTTTTATTTAATGCAATGTGAAAATTTAAAAACTAGATTAGAACAATTAGATCGTAGATATAAAAAAATATTTGCTGAAAATTTAGAAATGAAACGAATTATTTATATTATGGCCGATACTGACTAAATATTTTTTAATTTTGTAAAAAAACTTTATGAAAAGGAATCCATTTGCAAAATACTTAGGCAAAGAAGATGTATTGCAAAATCAAGTTATGAGATATATTGGTTTGAAATACCCTAAAGCATTGTTTACTCATGTCGCTAACGAGGGTAAAAGAACACCATTTGAGCAATACAAAATGAAATACTTAGGCACAAAACCTGGTATTCCTGACATAATGATTTTTGATCCGAACAAAACTAAAAATGGTTTAGCCATAGAATTAAAAGCTGGGTATAACAAACCTACCGAAAATCAAAAAAAGTGGCTTAAATCGCTTGAAAACAAGAACTGGATAGCTGTTTGGAGTAATAATTTAGATGAATGCATTGAAATAATAGATAAATATTTTAACAACAAATAATGGCTAGATCAAAAAAAATATATTTTGAGGAAGAGAATCAAAAAGTAAGATGGACACAATCTAGCTCAGATGGTTTTAAATACGATTACAAGTTTATAGGGGTTGCTAGTGAAGCTGAGTTTGACTTATTGATGGAATTACTTTGGTTTATGTATGAAGATGGAGATATAACTTATAATCAATTTTTTGATACTTTCCGAGAGCTTAAAACATTTTGTGATGGAATTAAAGGTTTGGTCGACAAACAATAATTTTATTACTTAGCGACTTATTTATGAAATACAATAAGATTTTAAAACCTAAAAAGTTTGACCACTTTACTATCATACCTAGCTATATATTTAGGCATAAAGATATTTCAGTTGGTGCTACTGGTTTGTATGCTTATTTATTTTCACACACAGCTGAACAAGAAATAACAATACAATTTATATGCAACCATTTTAAAGAGGGCAAAGATGCCATAGCATCAAAATTAAAAGAACTTATAGATGCTGGTTATATAGAAAGGGAGAGAGTTACCGATAAAGGTAAATTCAAGGGTTATAACTATATTTTAAAAGCAAACCGAAGTCGGAAAAACCGAGATCGGAAAAAACCGAAATCGGAAAATCCTCCACAAAGTAATATTAATATATATAATGATAACAATATAGAAAGTAATAATATGCATAGTAATTTAGTTTTAAAAGTTTACCCTCATTTTGTAAACTTATTTCCAAAAAAATATCAGCCACAAACTCAAAGCCAAAAAAATAAATGGATAAGTTGTTTAGATAAATTAGAGAGAATCGAAAAATTAGATTTTCATAAACTCTGGCTAGTAGTTAAGTTTATTAGAGAACATGAGTTCTGGGGTGTGCATTTTTTAAGTTTATTAAAACTTAGAAATAAAGATAAAAATGGAATCATGTACGTACATAAGTATATTGAAACTTATGACAATGCAAACAAACCTAAATTTTGGTGGCGTGTTAAGGGATTGATTAAATATTTTATTTACCAGGAAAATGGAAAAACATTATTAGGCGCTGATACAAAAAAAGGAAAACTCAATGAGTTTAATATTTCACAAACATTAAATAAATATCAAATAAATCAAATAAAAAAAATTATATCTAGTGATAATAGGTAAGGTTTACAAACTTGATAAATATGAACAAGCCATTGTTAAGCTATCAGCTGAGCAAAGGCATAATAATAAAATAAAAACTGGTTGGAATGGTTACAAAACAGTTAATGTACAATCTGAACTTGAGTTGAATATTATTGGTTTCGGTGGAGAGTTTATATTTGCAAGGGAAAATAATTTATATCCTGATTTCAAAATACATAACACTAGTAAGGTAAATAAAACTGATGATTATGATGCAACCTGGTTAGGTCATAGTGTAGATGTAAAAGTAAATAGAAAACATCACCCATTAATGATTCCTGAATATGCAAATACAGATTGTAAAATATTTGCTTTATTTACTAGCAATTATCCAAACTATACTTTTGAGGGGTTTACCTTAAATAATATAATTTTTCAAGATTGCAATAAAAAAATGACTAGAGTAAAATCTTATGTTTTAGAAAAAAACAAACTTTTAAGCCATAAAGAACTAATTTTTTTGTTAAATATTTAAAAAAAATTTCTATATTTAAAAAATATTTTTATTTATGAATCACTATAACGACTTACTCGACTTAGGTATAATACTAAAAAGATCTCAAGGATCTGTTAAAACTAGATGCCCTAAGTGTTCACATACTAGAAAAAACAAAAAAGATGATTGTTTATCAGTAAATATTGATGAGGGTTTGTATAATTGTCATAATTGTGGATGGGGTGGGAATGTTAAATTTAAGAAAAAAATTGAATATGTTTTACCCCCAAAATTTAATTCTAATATCGCTGAGAGAGTTGTAAAATGGTTTAGCAATAGAGGCATCACTGAGCCAACATTAATACATTGGAAAATAGGCGAATCATTAGAATATATGCCTCAAGTACAAGCTAAAAGAAGATGTATAAATTTTAATTATTACAGAAATAATCAAGTTGTTAATGTAAAGTATAGAGATGGTGAAAAGAATTTTAAATTAGTTTCTGGTGCTGAGCTTATATTTTATGGTATTGATAATATAAAAGAATTACAAAAGTGTTACATAGTTGAGGGCGAGATGGATGCGCTTAGTTTGCATGAAGCTGGTTTATATAGTGTTTGTAGTGTTCCTAATGGTGCTAGTAAAGGATCTCAAAAACTAGAGTATTTAGATAATTGTTATAAATATTTTAAAGACAAAAAAGAAATTATACTTTGTACAGATAATGATGATGCTGGTTTACAATTAAGAAATGAACTAGCTAGGAGATTTGGAAAGTATAGATGTAAGTATGTTGAGTTCGGTGATTTCAAAGATGCTAATGAAGTTTTGATTGAAAAGGGAGCTGAGGCACTTAGAAATATAATAAAACAAGCTAAAGATTTTCCACTTGAGGGCGTGTTAAATTTAGACAATATATGGCAAGATGTACTAAATTATAATGAAAATGGCATAACTAATTATTCTATTGGTTTGCCAGGATCTGATGAATATTTTAAAATGGCGTTTGGCGAGTGGACAGTTGTTAGTGGGATACCAAACTCTGGTAAATCCGATATACTAGATCAAATATTGTGTAATATATCTACTAAGCACGATTTTAGATGTGCAATGTTTTCGCCTGAGAGTTTTCCTTATGAGGGACATATAAAAAGAATAGCTAATAAATTAAATCAAAAAAATTGCAATAGTGATGATTTAAACAATACAAAAGATTTTATTGAAGATCATTTTTTTTGGATTAAAATTGATTTAGAAAATTTAACCTTAAAAGGTATTTTAAATGCATTTAGGGAGCTTGTATTTCAAAAAGGTATAAATGTTTGTGTCATAGATCCCTGGAATATGCTCGACCACTCAGCACAAAGAGATCATAGTTATATTGGTAAAATATTAAGTCAAATAACACAATTTTGTCAACAAACTAACACTCATCTATTTTTAGTGGCACATCCTAGAAAAATAGAAAGTGAGGGTGGTGTATATAAAAAGCCAACATTATACGATATTTCTGGCTCAGCTGATTTTTTTAATAAGGCATATAATGGCTTAATTGCTTATAGATGCATAGGGCAAAAAACAAAATACAAAAGTGATGTTGTTAGAGTTCATGTCGAAAAGGTCAAACGTAAAGAGAATGGCCAGCTAGGCGATTTTGAGATAGCTCCAGATTTTGATAATGGGGGTATCTACAAAGAGATATTTCAAGGTGAAAAGAAAATACAAGTAATAAAAGATAATGTTCCATTTTAAAAATTAAATTATGAATCAAAAAGAATTTGAAGAAACTACAAGATATATCTTAGACAAAGCTCAAGATATAATGGATGCTAAGCAGCCAGAATACACAAACAAAAGTATTGATGTATTAAACAATTTTAAACAAACATCTAAAAGTATTGGAATACAACCTATGGAAGTTTGGGCGGTGTTCTTTAATAAGCATATACAAGCCATTTTAAGCCATGCTGGTGATCCCAGTATGCATCAAGCTGAGCCAATAGATAGTCGTTATGCAGATGCTTTAAATTATCTACTCTTAGGGTTTGCAATGCTTGTTGAGGATTCTAATAAAAAAGATATAATATCCGGCACAGAATGAAAATATATAATCAAGATTGTTTAGAAGCTATGAAAGAAATGTCAGATAATCAGTTTGACTTAGCTATTGTTGATCCTCCTTATGGTATTGGTGCAGGAAGTAAAAAGTTTATAAATAGAAAAACTGCTAATAAAAATGCTGAAAAATTTTATAAAGATAATGATTGGGATATAGCACCAAGTATTCAATATTTTAAAGAATTAAAAAGAATAAGTAAAAAATATATAATTTGGGGTGGTAATTATTTTAGTAATTTATTAGAAGCTTCAAGGTGTTATATAGTATGGGATAAAAAAACAGGCGATAATAGTTATGCAGATTGTGAACTTGCACTCACTAATATAGATGCAAATGCTAAAATATACACTAAATTTTGGTTAGGTGCACACGCAAATAATGGAACACCAAGAATACATCCAACAGAAAAACCAATACAACTTTATGAATGGCTATTAATGAATTATGCTAAAAAAGGAGATAAAATATTAGATACACATTTGGGTAGTGGTAGCATAGCTATTGCTTGTCATAATTTAGGTTATGATTTAACTGGTTATGAAATTGACAAAGATTACTATGAAGCTGCAATAAAAAGAATAGAACAACACAAATCTCAAATAAGAATGTTTTAACATGAATAAATACTTAAAAGCACAATCCTGGTGTTTAGAAAATAATATAAAAGTATATATAGTTCCTATTAAGGGCAAAAAAAAATGCTATGTTGAAATAAATGATGATGGCCAATTAATTAGATCTCCTAAAACTTATGCATATCAAAAAGATGCAAGTGATAAAATATGGGATTTATATTTATATTTGTATAACAAAAAAAGCAAACATGGTACAAAAAATTAGTATAAAAAAAATTAAGCCGAACCCTAATAATCCTAGATACATTAGAGATGGCAAGTTTAAAAAATTAGTTAAATCAATCAAAGAATTTCCAGAAATGTTGGAAAAGCGACCAATCATAGTAGATGAAAAAATGGTTGTCTTAGGTGGCAATATGAGATTAAAAGCGTGTGAATCGGCTGGTATTAAACAAGTTTGGATTGATACAGCTGAGGGTTGGTCAGAAAAACAAAAAAGAGAATTTATTATTAAAGATAATGTTGGCTTTGGTGATTGGGATTTTGATATGTTAGCTAATGAGTGGAATACTGAGTTACTTAATGACTGGGGTTTAAACTTACCTGAGTTTGACAAAAACCCAGATTACTCAATACTTGATGACATTGATTTAGGAGGTGAGCTTGATGAGATGACTGGTAATGTAAAAAAAGCATTACAGATACCTTTTGATCTTGAAGATTATCAAAGAGCTTTTGACTTAGTGAAAGAGTTTAGAGAGAATAAAATATATGTTGGTAAATTATTAATAGAAAAATTAGAAAATGAAAAAAGTAGATTTAAAACAAATTGAACACGATGTTAAAGTAGGTGATATATGTGGCACTATTGAGCCAAATGTTACTGAGGATAGTATTTTTTATTTTGAGGGTAAGCCAATAGGATTTTATATAGCTGATTTATCTAAAAACTTTCAAAAAGCGGCCCAACTAGCTGATATAGCTGATAAGGAATTAAGATCTAAAAGAGTTCCAAAAAGTGTAATGAAAAGATCGAGTGGGTTTGGTGATGGTAACGAAGACAAAGAGGTTTTGCAATATTCAACTATTATAGGTAGTGTGCCACCTAAGCCACACATGAGGCGACCATATGCTACTATTAGTAGTGTACACAATGTTAAAACAGCACAAACTTTTATAAAAGCTATGTTATTGTTATGCTTAGAAAGTGAAAAAATTATAAAAGAAATCACACCTGATTTATATGTAGAACAAAAAAAGATTATATCAGAAAATGTTAGCAAAAAATGGAGGTTTGGAAACTTATTTACTAGTAGTATTTCAAATTACAATATCCCAGCACCTTTTCATAGAGATGCTGGTAACCTAGTAGGGTGTGCTAATGTTATCATAGCAAAAAGAAAAAACTCAACTGGTGGTCATACTACTGTACCAGATTATGGTGCTACTGTAAATAGCGCTGATAACTCAATGTTAGTATATCCAGCATGGCGAAATGTGCATGGTGTAACGCCAATTATACCAACTTTTGAAGATGGATATAGAAATACTTTAGTTTTTTACCCTCTAAAAGCATTTAAAGGTATAGAGTAAACTAAAAAAAAAGTAAAAAAAATTTTTGTAATTAAAAAAATTCTTTTATATTTGTATTGAATTTAAAACATTACAATTATGAATTACGTTAACCTTGAAAATCCAGCTTACTTAGAAGCAAAATCATTATCTAAATTATGGGAATCATACTCAGAAAATTGTTCGAGAGAAGATATTTTTGAAGTAGGTTTCAATCAAAATTCTGGCTATGTATATATAGCTTTAGAAAACAACATTACTCTTGTTAGTTCTTTTGGTCAAGATGTTGAATATCTTGTTACTGATTTCGATTCAGGTGAAGAAACTTTTTTTGAAACTATTAATGAAGCTCAAGATAAATTAGAAGAAATAAACGAAAAATATGCTTACTAATATGATACCATTCAAATCTAATACTAACCATTACTATAAAAAAGAATATTTCGCAAAATATACTCAGAATCTTTTTAAGAATGGAAACGACATATATTCTTATTACACTAAGGTAGCTGAGATTAAAGGCAATAAATTATATCAACTAGGTTACTGGAGTACAACAACTCAAAAACACATTAACTATGTTGCTAATGAACTTGGTTTGAGTTTAATAAAATAAAACCTAATATAAAAAGCCAGGTTAATTCTATTGGCATTAGGTAATTAAAGGGGGTTTCACAACTCCCTTTTTTTTATGTAATTTTGTTAAATGGCAAATAGACAAGTTTCGACACATAAAAAAAGATTAATGCTCAAAGCATTGGAAAAAAGTTTATCAGTTGTTACAACAGCTGTTAAGCAAGTAGGCATTGATAGGCAAACACATTATAATTGGTTAAAGAAAGATCCTAAGTATGCAGCAGAGGTTAAATCCATTGAGGATATTACATTAGATTTTGCTGAAAGCCAATTACATAAGCAAATTCAAGATGGGAATACAACAGCAACAATATTTCTATTAAAAACTAAAGGGAAAAAAAGAGGTTATGTTGAAAGACAAGAAATACAACATGATAGCTCTATTGAAAGCAAACTAATTGAATGGACACCGGCCAAAGACAAAAAGTAACAGAATATTGCAACAAACAATTTTATGAAGCTGTAAATACCAAAGCCAGATTAAATATATGGCAAGGTGGAACGCGAAGTGGGAAAAGTTGGAGCTTGATGCAATACTGTTTGTATTTAATGACTACTGAAAAACAGCCATTGACAATAAGCATAGTCAGAAAAACACTCCCAGCACTCAAAAGATCGGTTTTAAGGGACTTTCTGCATATTTCTAAGGAATTAGGTATATATTGGAATGGCGTGCATAACAAGTCGGAAAATACATTTGAATTTAATGGGCATACTTTGGAGATGTTTTCAGCTGATGATGCACAAAAGATAAGAGGGAGTTCAAGAGATATACTTTGGATTAATGAGGGTAATGAGTTGTTTTTTGAAGATTATCAACAGCTAGTCATGAGAACAAGGCAAAAAATATTTATTGACTTTAACCCCTCTGATCCTATACATTATTTGTATGATTTGGCTGAGAGAGATGATGCAGAGCTTTTTTTATCCACATATAAGGATAATAAATTTTTACCTAAAGAGTTGATTAATGAAATCGAAAGGATAAGGGAGAGAGATCCGGATTATTGGCGTGTATATGGCGAGGGACAAAGAGCTGTATTTAGTGAAAAGCAAATATTTAAGAATTGGAATTATATACCTTATAAAGATTTTCCCCAAATAGATGATGAAATTCTTGGATGTGATTTTGGATTTTCCCAAGATAATTTAGCGATTGTAAAAGTAGGCAAACATAATAATAGCTTATACATTCATGAGCTTATTTATAAAAAGGGCATGACAAATAGGGACATTGCAAACTTTGTTAAGGGTATTAAATTAGATGATATGCTAATGTATTGTGATAGCGCTGAGCCGAAAAGTATTGAGGAACTAAGGCAAATGTCTATATGGGCAAAACCAGCTGTAAAAGGACAAGGGAGTATAAACGCTGGTATATCATTACTTAAAGAGTTCGATATATATGTTAGTGAGGAATCAACAAACATTCAAAAAGAACAATTATCATATCTGTATGATGAGTTAAAAGATGGCACAATAATCAATAAACCAAAAGCTAATCAACAAGATCACTTAATGGATTCAATCCGGTACGCTGTATATTCACGATGGAAAAATAGAAATGACTTTTTTGTTGTATAATAAAAGAATTTATTATTTTGTATTTTTACATAAAATTTTATTTTAATGGCATCATTCTTTGACCGATTCAGAAACCTATTAACCAAAAATGCTCAACAAACAGCACAAGAATATAACAAAGCTATTTATAACTGGCTTGGTGAAAGCATAGTTTGGAATCCAGAAAACGACACTACATATATAAACGAGGGTTACAGAAAAAACTCAACTGTATATTCATTAGTAAATATTATTGCAAAAGCCGCATCCTCAATACCATTTCAAGTATATGAAAAGGTAAATGACAATGATTACAAAAGATATAAAGCCATGAATAATGGCATACTGGATCCTAGTGTTATGCATAAAGCAAACTATTTAAAAAAGAAAGCATTAGTTGAATTGCATAATACTGATTTACATAAATTATTAGAACGACCAAACCCAGCGCAATCTTATGCATCTTGGATAACTGAGCTAATTGCATTTGGTAAATTAACCGGCAACAGATACATTTATGGCATTGCTCCGGAAACTGGCAATGGTGCTGGTAAATACAAAGAGCTATATGTTATGCCTAGTCAATTAATAGAAATTATCTCTGGTGGTTATATGCAGCCAGTAAAAGAATATACTATTGAGTACAATGGCCAATATAAAATACCAGCTGATCAAATATGTCATATAAAAGATTTTAACCCTTACTTTGATGGATCTGGTTCACATCTTTATGGGCAATCACCACTTAGAGCTGGTTTAAGATCAATGACAACAAATAATGAAGCTGTACAAACTGGGGTTAAATATTTACAAAACCAAACAGCTAGAGGTGTGCTTATGAGTGATGAGGGTGATCTTAATGAGGTTCAAGCACAACAACTAAAAGATAAGTTTAGAAAAAACTTTCAAGGTGCTGATAATGCTGGTGATATAATTATAACTCCAAAAAAATTATCATGGGTTAATTTTGGATTAAATGCAAGTGATGTTAGTTTAATAGAGCAATACAATGCATCTATAAAAGATCTTTGTAATATCTACAACGTACCGGTTACACTTTTAAATAATACAGAAAGCTCAACATTTAACAACGTAAAAGAAGCTAAAAAAGCATTATATCAAAATTGTGTTATACCAGAGCTTAACAAAATACAAGATGAATTAAATAGATGGTTAGCGCCAAAGTATGGCGAAAAATTATGTATTGAGTTTGATTATAGTGTTATCCCAGAATTACAAGAGGAAACTGAAAAGGTTGTAAATCAAATGGCTCAGGCATGGTGGCTAACTCCAAATGAAAAAAGAGCTGCAATGAGTTTTGGAACTGATGAGGAAAATCCAATACTAGATGATTATTATATACCAGCTAATTTAATACCGGCATCTGGCAATGATATTGACATTGAAGATCCACAGCCGGCTTTACAAGAACAAGAGGAAAAAAAAACTAAAGTTGACAATATAGAAATCAAAGCAACTTACAATGATTATCCACAAAGTGCAACTAACAATGCTAAACGAGTTAAGAATTGGATCGAAAAACATGGCAGAGATGAAGTCGATGGAATGACTGAGGTTGGCTTAGCTAGAATGAATCAATTAATAGCTAGAGAATCACTTAGTTTGTCAACTTTAAAAAGAACTTTTAGTTTCTTATCTAGAACTAAAGGCGGTGGGTATGATAAAATAAATCCTGATTATAGAGACACCCCATGGAGAGACAAAGGATATGTTGCTTTCTTAGGATGGGGTGGCCAAAGTATGCTGACTTATGCTGATAAAAAATTAAAGCAAATAGAAAATGAGTAATGGAAAATGGAGAGATGCATTTGAAAAGCAAAGGCAAATAACAGAAAAACGTAACATCTCAAAATTTACTAGATATTATCAAGGTCAATACAATAAAGGTGTTGATAATGTTTTAAATACCGGCAATACTAACTATCAAAACCTATTTACTGTTGAATTTTTTAATAATATGTATTTAGAGTTATTTCAAGATACATCAATGCATTTTGCTAAATGGTATGCTAGAACTTTTGACAAACTAATTAAAAAAGGTGTTAATAGCAAAGAATATGTTACTCAATGGCAAGCTGCATTTGGATTATATGCCAAACAAGTAGCAGCAACAAATGTTGTTCTAGTAAGTGGAACTGCAAAAAAAACATTAGTTAAAATAACACAAAGATTGTTTAGTGATCCTGAGTTTATGACTTTAGGTTATGATGCAAAAGCTAGGATATTAAAAAAACAATTTAAAAAATATTCTAGATACCAAGCACAGAGATTAGTTAGAACAGAAACTACAAGGGCCGCAAACTATGGAGTTGAGCAAAGTGCCTTAACTGTTTTTCCTGGCGAAAATCTTATAAAAGAGTGGTCCACATCATTAGATGGCCGAGAACGAGATTGGCATGGCGTGGCTAATGGCCAAAAAGTAAAACAACAAGATTCTTTTATTGTTGGTGGCGAAGCTATTATGCGACCAGGTGAGGGTTCTGGCCGAAATGTAATAAATTGTAGATGCTCAGCTATTTATTATCCAGATCAGTCAAACCAACCTAGCCGATCAAGTAATTTACTATTTAATATCGGTGCTGGCTTAGCAATCAATGAGCTGACAAAGGATTAAAAATTATTTTAGTAATTTTACAAAAAATATATTTATATGGAATTTATTTACAAAGCGGCTCCACTTGGTGATGTTGTTATGGATTTTGATGAAAAAAACAACATTGTTAAAGGTTATGGATCTTATTTTGACAACAAAGATAGCGACCAAGATATTATCAGAAAGGGCGCATACCAAAAAACAATACAAGAAAATGGCTCAAGGGTTAAGTATTTATATCAACATGATATGATGCAGCCAATAGGTAAAATGAAAGAGTTATATGAAGATGACAAAGGTTTAGTATTTGTTGCCGAAGTGCCTAAAACACAACTTGGAACTGATGTTATTGAACTTATGAAAGCTGGAGTAATTACTGAAAATTCTGTTGGTATTATGCCAATAGTAAAAGAACAAAAAGGTGATTATAGGGAAATAAAAGAAGTAAAACTATATGAAATTAGTGCTGTTACTTTAGCAGCAAATGATCAAGCTAAGATATTAGATGTCAAAGGCACAACTAATATTGATCAGATTTACAAAAGATATGACAATATCTGTAAATTAATTAGAAAAGGCAATATCTCAGATGATATGGGATATGCCCTAGAATCCGAAATTATCAAACTCAAAACATATTTCATTAATGCTACTCAGCCAGTTGAGGAAACTACTGAGCCAGTCGAAGTCAAGCAAGAGATTGATGTTTATAAATACTTGTTAAATAATTTAAAATAATTCTTACTAAAATGGAAGAAAACGTAAAAAAACAGCTTGACCAAATAGGGGATCTTATTGATTCTAAATTGGAAAAAGCTCATGGACAAGCACTAGAAAGTGCTACTGGTAAGGCAGATGAAATGCTAAAAAGCGAAATTTCAAACCTTGCTGAAAAATTTAATGAGAGAATGGATCAAATGGAAGTTGCTAACAAAAAACATTTTGAAGCAAAAGAAAATGAAAATCTATCTTTCAAAGGTGGTTTAATGAAACAAATTAATGATGGAGCTATTGAAAATATCGTAAAAGGTAATTCAAGATCTGCATCTTTTGAAGTTAAAGCTGACATGACTGTTGGTGCTGACTTCACAGGTGAAGTTATTCCAGCAGATAGAGTTGCGGGATATAAATTTGACCCTACTCGACCAGTACACATTAGACAATTGATTCCCTCTGGTTCAACAAGCTCTGATGTAATTAGATTCGTAAAAGAATCAGGATATTCAAATGGTGCTGCTACTACTGCTGAGGGAGCAACTTTAGGACAATCTGATTTCGACATGACTGCATCTGACAGCAATGTTAGAAAAATTGGAACATACTTTAGAATTTCTGAGGAAATGTTAGCAGATACTCCACAGCTTACTAGCTATATTTCAGCTAGAGCACCAGAAAAATTATTAAATGTTGAGGACACTCAATTATTATCTGGAAATGGAAGTGCACCTAATTTATCTGGTATCATTACAGATGCTGCTGATTTTGATGTATCTTCTGGTGGAGCATTCTATCAGTCAGTAGATGCAGCTAATGAGTTTGATGTACTTGTTGCATCTTTAAACCAATTAGCTTTATCTAACTACCAAGCTAGTTACATATTATTACACCCAACTGATTTCCACAAAATCTTGTTATTAAAAGACACTCAGAACAATTACTTAAAAGATCAAGTATACTCTGGGTTGCAACCAAACTTTATGGGAGTGCCTGTTATAATTAACAACGCAATCTCAGCTGGTTCATTCTTATGTGGTAACTTTAATGTAGGAACTCAAATGTGGATTAGAGACAACGTAAATGTTGAATTCTTTAGAGAAGACGGCACAAACGTAAGAGATGGTTTCGTAACAGTGAGAGTATCAGAAAGAATCGCTTTGACAAACTACTTGCCAAATGCATTCGTAAATGGTTCATTCTCAACTGCAAAAGCAGCTCTAGAAACTCCATAATAATATTCTTTATTATAATTAAAGGGGAATTAATTTTCCCCTTTTTTTATGGGGTAAACTTAAATAAATTAAAATATATTTTGTTTTTTAAAATATTCTTTTATATATTTGTATTAACAAAAAATTATTACAATGTTTGATATGTATAAAAAATTCTTAAAACAAGATCCTGACAACTGGAAGTGGTTAATAGCAATCCATTTGGTGCTATATACTTTATGTTTAATCCTAATGATAGATTTATAATTATGAGTTCAAAGGCAAGATTTAATCACACAATAAAAAAAGCTAAAGAGCAAGGAAAGTTTGAAAGATATGAAAGACAAAAGCTCAATAACTTATTTAGTATAATGGCAAACGAACAATTAAAAACATTTAAAGATGTATAGACGTTATTTAAGACATTTTTTAGCCATTTTGCTGTTCTTTCTAATGTTTAGGGCGATAGAGCTATCAAATGACTTGTTAACAGCTATTATATTAGGTGTTTTAGGTATATCAGTATTAACTAATAAAAATCATGAACAAGGGAGGTAATAAAATAGTCATATTAGATACAGACACTATAATAGCTAGTTCTATAGATAGAAAAGCATGGGATAATTTACCACCAATAAAAAAACTAATGGTATTTAAACATATGGATGCTATAAGACAAATTATGCAATCACACCCATTGTAATTATATAATTTTGTTTTGTTTTAATTTGTGATTGTGAAAAAGCCAGTTGTTAATTCAGCTGGTTTTTTTTTACTTTTAGTAAATGACACATAACCAAAAAGGGTGCTTTGCTGAATATCACTTTGCAGCTACAGCTATCTCTTTAGGTTACAATGTTTGTACTCCATTAATGAATTCTAGTTACTATGACTGCATACTTGAAAAGGATGGCAAAATGTTTAAAATTCAAGTTAAGTATTTAGGCAAAGACAGATTAAGGCGTGGTAATAGTATGCAAATAACTCTGAGGAGAACTGGTTTACCATCTTATGAAAAAAAGTATGTCGATTATTTTGCATTATATGATGAATCTAATAATGGCTTTTTTATAATACCGAATTTAGGGCAAACCAGCTTAAAGATTAACATTAATGGTAAGTATAAAAATAATTTCAATAACTTTGCACTGATTTCATAAATAAGTTAAGGTGCTGCTACTTAAAAACTAGTGGCACTTTTTTTTTATCTTTACATAAAAATATTAGTTATGAAAATTAAATTATTAACTCAAATCAAAAAAGGTGGTCAAATTTATAAAGAGGGGGATATTATGGATATTGATGAACACAAAATCGACAAATGGATTAAAATGGGTTGGGGTGAATTAATCGACAAAAAGGAAAAGAAAATTAAAAAAGAAACTAAAGAACTAAAGATTGATTCTAAAGAAACTAAAAATGAGACAAATAAAGATTAATTCAACTACTGGAAGTGAAATAGTATCTACTAGCAGTGCAAAAGATTATATTAGAGTAAGCACTACTGCTGATGATAGTATAATCGGTAGTATGATTACACAAGCTAGAATTTGGTGTGAAAATTATATATCAAGAGACATTGTAGCAAAAAACAGAACATATTACATACCACAAACTAATGGCACATTTGATTTGCCATTTGCACCGGTAGCAAGTATATCAAGTATTACAAGTGATGGAACTGCTGTTGATTATACTGTTTTGGGTTTAGACAATGAAACTATTGAGCTTGATGGTGGTGATGCTGACAAAGTAAAAGTTACATATGTAACAAGTGGATTAGATGATGCTTTATTACAACAAGCCATAATGCAATTAGTTTCTACATATTATGATAATAGAGCAGATTTTATAATTGGTAAAAACATAGCTTTAATTCCAACTGATGTAAGAGATATATTAAACTCATATAAATCAATGTTTTTATAATGGATGCTGGAAAATTAGACACTAGGATAGGTATTTATAGATTAAACCAAAGTGCTGATGGTTATGGTGGTTTTACATCTTCACCAAGTTTGCTAACTACATTATGGGCAAATGTTGAATATGTAAGTGGCGAAATGAAAACTGAAAATGGTAGTAGAAAACAAGAAAAGAAAATAAAATTGATATTTAGAGATAAGGCACTTAATAATCCAAGTAATTACTTTGAATATTATTTACAAATAGATGGCAATTCAAATAAATACAGAATAATAAATTTATTTGAAAGTACACCGGATTTTTATACAACAATTGAAGCTGTAAGTTTTTCATAATGAAAAGTAAATTAAAATTTAATAAAAACGACTTAAACAATATAAATCAGATAGTTACTGATTTAGAGGTTGTGGTACAAAAAGCATCTCAAAAAGACATAAATGTCGCAGCAGCAGCAATAGTAAAAGAACAAAAAACTAAAGCACCGGTCGATACAGGTGCATTAAAAGGTAGTTTAAGTTATGGTAAAGAGGGTGTTGGTGTTTACATAGAATCTGCTATGGATTATTCCAGTTATGTAGAATTTGGTACAAGTAAACAAAAACCACAACCATATTTTTTTAATCCGGCAAGAGTAATATTTAGAGATTTTGCAAAAAAATTAGAATCAGCATTAAATAAAAGTACAGAATGAGAGAGCCAATGCAATATATAAGAAAAGCTATAATTGAAGCCATAGGCACTCAAAGCATAAGTGGTCAACCAGTACAAGTTACAAATAGGGTGTCCAGGAGTTTTGATCCCCCATACATTTGGGTTTATAGTGTTGCCACAAATGAGATTGACCAAAACCAACAATCATTTACTAGTGAAGTCATTACAAGGGTAGAAGTTGTTACTAAATATCAAGGCGATTCTGGTGGTGATTTAGTTGCAAATCAGTTAGTAAATACTTGCTTATCTTTGCTAAGAACTAGAACAAGTGGATATTTTGATTTGTCTAGTGATAATTTTAAAGTATATGGATGTAATGTTGAAAGTGTTAATTATAGTCAAGAAGATACAGATGGTGGAACTTACTTTAAAGGAGTTATAGAATTATCAAATAGAGTTGAACAATTAAATTAAAATGGAACATACAGACATGAAATTATATATAATGAACACAATAGCACTAGGAATTTCTTTAAGTAATATTGAGATTTCATTAAGAATAATTTTATTACTAGCTACTATTATATATACAATACAAAAAATTAAAAGTAAAAAAGAAGATGGCAACAAAAATTAGTGAAGATACTAACGTACAATTAGATTTAAAAACAATAGGAATCATTATAGCTGGTACGATTTCTCTTGCCTCTATGTGGTTTACTTTACAAAGTGATATATCTGAATTACAAAATAAAATAGACAATTTTTCTGGTGATGAGTTTGTACAAAAAATGGAGTTTAAATTCAAAGATGAGTTAATACGTTCTAATATAGCTCAGATTGATAAACTTACAGAAAACATAAAAGAAGATGTAGAAGAAAATAAAGAGGCAATAAAAGATTTAGAAGACAAAGTTTTTAAAAGATGAAAAAATTTATATTATGTGTGATATTTGTATTGGTTGCGAGTTTTGTTCATAGTCAAGATGTTACTGTTTTGCAGATAAATGCAAAATGGAACAAACAAAATAACTATGATTTAAGTGGTATTACTGGAGCTACTGTAAAATTTAGTTGGTTAAAAGATCAACCTAAAGATGTACAGAGTAGTATTCAATCAGTACCAGTTATAGTTATTATTGATGGCAATGGTAGGGTAAGGAGACAATTTGTAGCTGACTTATCATTTAAAATCCAGGAAACCAATATGGAGATTCAATACGAAATAAACAGAATTAAAAGAACTAGGAGAGCATCAACAAACTAATAAATGAAAATAAGCGAACACATATCGTATAAAGAAGCTACAAGAAGTGTTACAGCATTACGTTTAGTGATAGATAATACACCAAATGAGTATCAGCTACAAAATATGGAGATCATTGCTAAGAATGTATTTGAGCCACTTAGAAAAGCTGTTGGTGGTGCTATAAAAATTAATTCTTTTTTTAGATGTGAGGATTTAAATAAAGCAATTGGTGGTTCAAGTAAATCTCAACATTGTCAAGGCAGAGCTATTGATATTGATGATAATTATGGTTATATGAGCAACAATGATATGTATAAATACATAAAAGAAAATTTAGATTTTGATCAATTAATATTTGAGTTTCCAGATGAAAATGGCAATGCATCCTGGATTCATGTAAGTTATGTAGATGCTGATTCTAACAGAAAAAGATGTTTAAAAGCTATCAAGGAAAATGGCAAAACAAAATACATTGATATAACTAATGAATAAATTTCAATTTGGAATTATGGAAACTTTAAGCAATGGCTTATTATTAGGATTTGCTTACTATCCATATGATGATGAAAGTCAATTTTCTGAATTAAATGTTTATTTAGTTTTATTTGGTTTACACTTTAGATTTTATAGTTATGAGCGATAAAAAGAAATTCAAAGAGACAACAGTAGGAAAATTATTATTTGGTGCTGCATCAATGATTAATCCAACACTAGGAAAAGTTTTAAATGGTGTTAGCTCACCACAAGAAGCATTAGCACAAATTGGTAAGGCAAAAATATCTAATGAAGATAAAATTAGATTACAACAATTAATTTATGACCAACAAAACAAAGAAATAGAATCTATTACTAGTAGATGGAAAGCTGATTCAATTAGCGATTCTTGGCTAAGTAAGAATGTGCGACCACTTGTTTTAGTTTGGTGTATAGTTGTTTTTTCATTGGCTGGTATATTAGATAGTATTGAAAGTGTGCCATTTCATATAGGTGAAACTTGGAATGATACATTTGAAAAGGTGATGATGGCAGTAGTGTTAGCATACTTTGGTGGTCGTACAACAGAAAAAGCAACAAGTATATTTAAAAAATAATGGCAAAAAATATAGTTCAAATATATAGAGCTAAACAAAAAAAGAAGCGACCAGGCATACACTCAAAGAATGCATCAAAAGGTCAAAAAGGTTACAAAAAAAAGTATCGAGGTCAAGGGAAACAAAGGTAATCGAAATTGCTTAAATTTGTAAAAAACATTTTATGGCAACATCATATACTGGTTTAAGGGTTCAAGATACTTATAATGCAATAATCAAAATTGGAGACAATTCAAACTTAACAGCAACTCCAAAACTTTTAAGTGATGGTTTAGGTAACGATTCACCTTTATATTTATCTGGAACTAGATTAGGTATTGGTATTTCACCAGCTTATCAGTTTCATACAAGTGGTAATGCTAAAATTGGTGGTAATTTAATAGTATCTGGTAATCTTACAGTAAATGGTACACTTACATATTTGAATGTACAAGATCTTGCAGTTGAAGATCCAATAATAAAATTAGCAAAAGATAATACAGCTAACACTTTAGATATTGGTTTGTTCGGTAAATATGTAGCAACTGGTACAAAATATAAAGGTTTTTTCAATGATGCTAGTGATGATAAGTTTAAGCTATTTATAGGCACTACTGTTGAGCCAACAACAACTGTTGATACATCAGCTAGTGGATATACAATTGGTACTCTTGTAGCTAATTTAGAGGGTAATGTAACTGGTACTGTTAGCTCATTATCTAATCATACAACAACTAATTTAGCAGAGGGTACAAATTTATATTATACTAATGCAAGAGCAGATGCAAGGGTTAATCTACAAACTGGTGCTAATCTTGATTTAAGTAGTAAAGACACAGATGATTTAAGTGAGGGTACAACTAATTTATATTTTACAACTGCTAGAGCCAGAGCTAGTTTTACTGAGGGTACTGGAGTTACAATAACTAATGGCGAAATTGCTATTGGTCAAGATGTTTCAACTACTAGTAATGTTACTTTTGGCAATATTACTGGTAGTGCTATAAGTGGTACTACTGGTACTTTTAGTGGGTTATTAAAATCAGATACATTAGAATTAACAAGTGGTTCTGACCATTTAACAATTACAGAATCATCTGGTGATTGGACAATAAATAATTCACAACAAAATAATGGTATAACTATTTATGATGGTACTGGTGGTATTGATTTAATTTATAATTCAAATGCAAAATTTTCTGTTGATTCAGCTGGTGTAAGTGTTAATGCTTTTAATTTTACAGTTGATACCAATTTAATTTATGCAGATGCTACAAATAACAAAGTTGGTATTGGTGTAACAGCTCCTGACTATAAACTTGAGGTAAATGGTCAAATAGCAAGTAACAATTATATTATTGCTGGTTTAGGAAATGGTGGTGTTGCATTAACTCACAATGATGGTTATGGAAATGCTAATGTTACATTTAATCATGTTTCAGGAACACCTGAGCAAGATGGAAGTTCTGGTCGTATTGTAGTTACAACTGATGGCACTACTGCTAAAATGACTTTTGAATTAAAAGATGATGTAACAAGTGGAGTTGCAGTTGATACACCACAAATAATGGAGCTTTATTCAAGCTCTGTTGTCTCAAATGTTGATACTAAAGTTAGAGCAACAGCTGGTGGTATTTTATCACTACAAAGAAATGATACAACAATCGGTACTGACAATCATATTGGTTCACTTAATTTTTCAGGAGATGATCCAACAGATGGAACTTTTAATTCTGGTGCTAGAATTAGAGTTCAAGCAGTATCTGGATGGAGTGCTAATAATTATCCATCAAAAATATTAATACAAACAGATAATTCTGGTACATTAACAACAGCATTAACTATTGATGAGTCACAAAATGCAACTTTTGCTAATAATGTTACTATTCCAGAAACACCAACAGCAGATGCTCACGCAGCATCTAAAAAATATGTAGATGATAATTTAATACCAGCACAATCATTAAGTAATGTTTTAGGGGTTGGTAATACCTCAGGTGCTAATGATATTATAATGGCAGATGACCAAAAAATAAATTTTGGTACTGATTCTGATTTACAAATATATCACGATGACACTGATGGCTATATTAAAAACGAAAAAGGTAATTTAATTATAGAACAAACTACAGATGCCGCAGATATAGTATTTAAATCAGATAATGGTAGTGGAGACACTATAGAATATTTTAGGGTAGATGGCTCAACAAATACTATTCCTTTCGGCAGATCACCTCACATTGTCGATAATGTCAAGTTATATTTCGGAAATGAAACTGCTAACGATGCAAGTATAAAATGGGATTCAACAGCAAATGAGCTATTTATTGATGGCGAATCAAAATTCCTTGATAACTTAGCTGTTGTAGGTGCTATAAAAGATTCTGATGGTGATGCTGGTACAAGTGGACAGTTATTATCATCTACTGGAACTGGTACTAACTGGATTGATTTTGAAGCAGACACAGCTAAAAGATTAGAGGTTGATGTTAAAAATGTTCATGGTGCTACTTTAGCAAAAGGTACTGTTGTTCATGCTGAGCCAACTGGAACATTAAGTGGAAATGTTATTGAGGTTGTTGCAGCAGATGCTAATAGTGGTAGAATGCCAGCAATAGGTGTTTTAAATGAGGCATTATTAGATGATGATGAGGGTAAGGCAGTAATGTTTGGTACTGTACAAGGCATTGATACATCTGCTTTTAGTGTCGGTGATGAGTTATATGTTTCTGCAACTGCTGGCCAATTTACAGCTACTAAACCAATTGCAACAACAGAAGAAGTACAAAAGATTGCTATTGTAATAAAATCTCATGCAAGTAATGGATTGATAAAAGTATTTGGTGCTGGTAGGGCAAATGATGTTCCTAACCTTTTAACTAGAAATATTACTATTGATGGTGCTGATTTTTATTTTAGAAATGGTGACCAAATAAGAATGGGTGATTCTATTGGATTAAGAATACAGCATAATGGTAGTAGTTCATTTATAGATGGGGAGATTGGTAGTATGTATTTTAGAGCAGAAGCAAATAATTCTGCTATGTATTTTCAAGCAGATGATGGCTCTGGAGGTAATGCAACCTATATAGAAATTAATGGTGATGATGAAAGAATCTATGTAAATAGATTAATGAGATTTAATGATAATGTAGAATTACGTTTAGGTGAAAATAATGACATAAGATTATACCATAATTCGACATCAGGCAATGGTAACATTGAAAACCATAATGGTAGTTTATATATAACTAATTATGCAGATGATGAAGATATTATATTTAGAACTGACAATGGTTCTGGTGATGTAATTGAATACTTTAGGTTAGATGGCTCTACAAACACAGTACCATTTGGGAGATCACCACACATTGTAGATAATTTAAAACTATACTTTGGTAACGACACAGCAAATGATGCTAGTATTAAGTGGGATTCTACAGCTAGTCAATTGTTTATAGATGGAGTATCAAAGTTTTTAAGTAATGTTTATTTTACAAGTAATGCATATTTTGGAGATAATGATAAACTCTATTTTGGTGATTTAACAACTCCAGATTTAGAAATATACCACGATGGTAGTAATAGTTATATAAGAGAGCTTGGTACTGGTAATTTATATCTTGATACAAATGGAACTCAAGTTATAATTACTACTAATGCAACAGCAAAAACAGCAGCAACTTTTACAAATAATGGAAGTGTAGATTTATACTATAACAACTCGAAAAAGTTTGAAACAACAAATACAGGTGTTACTATAACTGGCGATATATCTACTGGAAGAAAAATAGAACTAACATCAACTGATTATGCATATGTACAAGGAACTCACACAAGTGCATCAGATGATGAATATGTTATGCGAGTATTTGGTTATGGAGATTCAACTTTCTATGGCTCTCTTGATATAAAAAGACACGATGTTGATGATGGGCAAATTACTTTTAGAACAAAAGTTGATGGAACTAACACCAATGTAATGACTATTGTTGACGGCAAAGTAGGAATTGGAGTATCAAATCCATCTGATTATTATTCTACTGCAAACGATTTAGTAGTTGGAGGAAGTAGTAATCACGGTATTACAATAGCAACTGGAGCTGCAAATACAGGTGCTTTACATTTTGCAGATGGAACGAGTGGTACTGCTGAATATGCTGGATATATTGCTTATCAACACAATGATAACAAAATGAGATTTGGTGTAAATACATCTGATAAGCTAGTAATATTAAGTGACGGAAACGTAGGAATTGGAACTGATTCGCCTGATACTAAATTAGAAATTGTAGGAAACAATCCTATTTTAACTATAAGAGATTCTGATACCTCTTCCTCGACCGCAACGTCAACTATAAGGTTTGCAGAGTCGAATGCAAGTGATACTTTAGGTAATTATTGGGACGTTGGATATTCACCAGTTAATCTGTTAAATTTTGATTTTAATGGCAGTACCAAAATGACTATCAACTCTTTAGGCAACGTAGGTATTAATGTCACTTCTCCTAGTCATAAATTGACTGTATCTACTGGAAATAGCGATACTGCAAAAACAGTTGATGTTTCGCATACTAGAAATAATCCTGATACTGGATCAGACGCAATATTTATTGATGCTAATTACTCAGGAACAAAATCTAATGCAACAGATACAGAACAAACTGGAATAAGAATAGATTTAGATTCATCAGCTAATGGTGATGCTACTAATGAACACAGAATTATTGGTATTAAATCAGATACTAGAAATAGTGGTTTTGCTGATATAGTAAGAGGTGGTTATTTTTATGCTGAATCGAATTATACTGGTGCTAAAACTGCAGAAGTTGTTGGAGCATATGGTATAGCAACACATGATGCGAATAGTGCAAGTGGTGGTGTTTCTAATTTGTATGGAACTAGAGGTGTAGCACAAGTACAAGATGATGGTGATGTTGATAATGCTTATGGTTTACATGGTCAAGTTTTTATTGCAAATAATAGAGATGCTAATGTTGATAATGCTACTGCGATATATGGAGAAGTACAAATAGATGAACAAACTGCATTAACTTATAATAATATAATTGGTACTAGAATAGTTATTGACAACAATGAGGGTGCAGTACCTACCATTTCAAATTCATATTTGTTTTATGGAACTTATACTGGAACTAAAAGTGCTAATGCTTGGGGTATCTATGTTCAAGGCGATAAAAATTATTTACAAGGAAACGTAGGTATCAATACTACATCACCAGATTCAAAACTTGATGTAACTGGTGGGGATATTACAGTCAATACTACTGGTACTGGATTTATGAATTTTAAATATAGTGGCTCACAAAAGGGTACTATAGGAACAGATGGAATAGATTTAAAAATAACAGCAAATGCAGATTTACAACTACTGCCTCAGGGAAATGTCGGAATCGGAACAACTTCTCCTAACGCTAAATTACATATTACCGAGCAAGCCGAAAGTAATTATTTTTTAAAATTAACAGGAACTTTAGGAACTGGTAATACTTATGGTTTTAAAACTAATGGAGGAAATTCACAAGTTTTAAGTTTATATGATATTACTTCTACTAATAGATTAGCTGTTTTTGGAGATACTGAAATTCAATTTGCTACGACAGGCACTTCAAGATTATATATAGGAAGCTCAGGAGACGTAGGAATTGGAACGACATCACCTAATTTTAAATTAAATGTTCATCGTTCTGATTCTACAAATACTACTATTGGAATAACTAATTCATCAACTGGGGATGCAAGATTGTATTTTGACGCCTCAAATGGTGATGGAGCTGGTGGCGATTATATGCAAATGGGTCAAAAAAATGATCTATCAGGGTTTATTCAAATGGAACAAAATGCTGGTTCTTTTAGTATAAAAACTGCTAGTGGAGGACAAGATAGATTAACCGTTTTACAGAATGGAAACGTAGGAATTGGTTTAACAAATCCCAGTTATCAGCTTCATGTTGGTGGTTCGGCTGAAATAGATGGTACATTATATTCTGACAGAGTAGCTGCTGGAATACCAATGCCATCGCATATAGTTGATGCTTATTCATCAACAAGTGGTGTTTTTGCTGGTAGATTTGTATATGCTGGAACAAGTGGCTCAGATTGTGCAATGCTTTTAAGATTAGCTGGTGGATCAACAGCACCTAGTTATGTTGATTTTATTTATGGCTCTGTACAAACTGGATATATAACAACTAATGGATCATCAACTTTTTATGGATCAGCATCAGATTATAGATTAAAAGAAAATGTAGTTGAATTAAATGGTGCTTTAGATAGGTTAGATAATTTACAACCAAAAAGGTTTAATTTTACATTAACACCAGAACAAACAGTTGATGGATTTTTAGCACATGAAGTTGCTGATGTAGTACCAGAAGCTATACATGGTAAAAAAGATGCTGTAAATGAAGATGGTGAAATTATAGCACAAGGTATTGATCAAGCAAAATTAGTGCCTTTATTAGTTGCAGCAGTACAAGAATTAAGAGCTGAGGTTGAATTATTAAAATCTCAAATAAATTCTTAAATTTGTAAAAAAATAAATTATGGCTAATACATATCATTGGAAAATAGTGCAACTAGATGCAAAAATTAAAGAAAACGACTTGGATAATGTAATTTATACTGTACATTATAGGTTTTATGCAGAGGATGATTCTGATCCAAAAATTGTTAGAGACATAATTGGTTGTATTGGTGTTGAATATGATCCAGACAATTTCATACCTTATGAAGATTTAACAAAAGAAGATGTTGTTGGATGGTTAGAAGCAGATTTAAATGTTGAGGGTATGAAACAAAATTTAGATCAAGAAATAAACTTAATAAAAAATCCAGTTGATGAATATTTAAAACCTGACTGGGATTAATAATTAAATAAATATATATAATGAGCAAACTAGAAGAAAAAGAGTTACAAGAACTCAAAGAAACAATTTCAAAGCCAAATCAAATTCTTATTGAAATAGGTGCAAGAGTAGTTGCATATAATTCAATTGATGATCTTGTTAATTTACACAAAGAATCAATTAAAGAGCAACAAGACAAAGTTAAAGAGATTGAAGATAAATATGGTAAAGGTTCTTTAAATATTGATACTGGCGAAATCACTCCCTTAGAAGAAGAATAAAATGGCACTTATTAATGCCACTAGCTTTCTGTTATTAAAAGATACAACAGTTGTAGGGCATTCTAAAAGCACTAGCTTTAACATTAATGTAGATTTACCAGATGCTACAACTAAAGAAAGTTTAGGTTGGGCAGAAGTTATTCCGGGTGTCAAATCTGGTATAGTTAGTTGTGAATGTTTAACTGATTATTCTGATACATTAAATTTTGAGCAGTTAGCCGATATGGTGCTAACTAAAGAAAAGGCAACTTTTATTTTCAAAGACAATGTAAATCCTAAATTAATTGTTAGAGGTGAGGGGTTTATTAATTCAGTAGATGAGACAGCTGAGTTTGAAACTGCTAATAGTTTTAACTTAGAAATAAACCTGACTGGTGTATTTACTATAACTGACCCTAGTGAGGGTAGAACTTGGGAAAACATCTTTGAAAAATGGGAAGATATATCAGATAACTGGGAAGATGTATAATTTTTTTATTTGTATATTTGTTACAGATTAATAATTTAAAAATATATAAATGGCTACAACAGGCGTATTTAATGGAACAGATTTACTACTTAAATTAACAGATGGAACAACAATAGCAACATCTACTACTATTGGACACTCAACATCTTGTACACTTACACTTTCAAATGATTTGCCTGAGGCAACTACAAAAGATAGCAATGGGTTTCAAGAAGTTATTGCTGGTGTAAAAAGTGGTGAGATTAGCTTTGAAGGATTAATTGCTTATGATGACAATGCAAATCCAGTTGATTTTGCTGATATCTTAATTGCTCGTAGAGCTGTATCATGGGAATTTGGAACTGCTGAAACTGGCGATGCTGTGTACTCTGGTTCTGGATTTTTAAGTTCAGTAGAAATGAGTGCTGAAATGGAATCTCCGGCAACTTATAGTGGTTCAATTACTGTAAATGGTGCAATTACTAAATCATAATTTAAGTAATTCTTAATAAAATTAAAGGGGTATGGATTGAGGAAACTGTACCCCTATAAATATATAAATATGGCAAACAAAAAAAGAGGTTACTATACCTTAAAAATAGGTGGGAAAATGCGAACTATGCATTTCTCAATGAATTTCTGGTCAAACTTTACTGATGAATTAAATATATCACTAGACAAAATAGGTGATGCTTTTACAGATGGTATTTCAATTAGTACAATAAGAGCTTTAATATATTCAGCATTATTAGCAAACGACCAAGAACAAGGCAACGAAATCAATTATAATATTTATACAGTAGGTGCTTGGCTCGAAGATTTTGATTCTGAAAAGTTAAATGATATAGTAAATGCAATGATGGAATCAAGAATATTAGGCAATGATTTAAATATGGGGGTGCCAAGAAATATTAAAAAAACTACAAAACCTACTAAAGAGGGAAAGTAAATACCCAGCTGACTTGGGAAAGCATTCTTGATTTTTATATTGGTCAAGCTGGGATAACACCAGATATCTTTTGGAAAAACACTTGGAAAGAAAATCATTTAATGGGCGAAGCTCATATGATTAAGTGTAATTTAGCTTGGGAACAAACAAGATATTTAGCCACAATGCTTTACAATGTTAATTGTAATAAGAAAGGGCAAATGATTACACCTGAAAAGTTATTTCCTTTGCCACAAGATGTTTATTTAGGCAAAGGCAAACCAAAGTCAACTAAAGAACAATATTTAAAATTTAAAAACAGAATTGAAAAACTAAAAGCTGATAAAAGTGTCGAGTAGATTTTTTGTATTTTTGATAAAAAATAACAGATGGCAAAATTAAGATTAGATTTACAGCTAACTGGTTTTAAACAAGCACAAGCTAAATTAAATAACTTTAGCAAACAGACAGCAAAGTTAGGCAAAAGTTTATCTACCAAATTAACAGCACCTTTAGTTGCAGTAGGTGGATTAGCTATTGCACAAGCTGCAAAGTTTGAAAAGCTACAAACTACCTTAAATGTATTAACTGGTAGTGCTGAAAAGGGTGCTAAAGCATTTAAGAATCTTGTCAAGTTTTCTGCCGGTACACCATTTCAATTAGATCAATTAGTAAAAGCTAATAACACAATGATGGGATTCGGTATAAGTGCCGATGAAGCTGCAAGTCATCTTAAAGCTATTGGAGACATTGCTGCTGTTAGTGGTGGTGATTTACAAGGTATAACAGTTGCTTTCTCACAAGTTGCTGCTAGTGGTCGATTAATGGGACAAGATTTACTACAACTTATTAATAATGGTGTTCCTATTATTGATATGCTTAGTAATAGTATGGGAGTTGCAAAGAGCGAAATTAAAGGCATGGTGTCTGAGGGTGCTGTAACTTTCCCAGTTTTACTTAAAGCATTTCAAGATGCCACATCAGAGGGTGGTAAATTTCATAATGGTATGGGAACTTTAAGCCAAACTTTAAGTGGTTTAGGTTCTACATTAAGAGACAACTTAAATATAGCACTTGCTGAATTAGGTACTGAAATTGTAACAGCATTTGATTTAAAAGAAAAGACAAAACAATTTATTGTATTTATACAAAATCTTACAGAAAAATTTAAAGCATTATCACCAGCAACAAAAAAAACAATATTGATTATAGCTGGTATTGCAACTACAATTGGTCCAGTATTATTGACTGTAGCTGCATTTACTAAAGCAATAGTATTTATTACAAGTGCCTTTACAACTTTAGGTAGTGGATTATTGATTGTAAAAGCTGCATTTTTAAAATTGAATATGGCAATGCTCTTAAATCCATTTGTATTAATAACCACAGCAATAATTGGATTAATCACTTATGTAGTTAAATTAAGTGAAAAAATGACACCACTTGTTAGTGGATGGCAAACATTAAAGAATGTATTTAAATCAGGTGGAAATGCTGCAAAATTTGCTGCATTACAATTAAGTAGTCAAGCTAAAGCAGAAAAAGAAGCTGCCGAAGAAACTAAATTAAACACAGAAGAAACTGATAAATTAACTAAAGCAAATGAAGATTTACTTAAATCATTAAAAGATTTAGAGGGTTTAAATGGTAAAGGTGGTGCTAATAAAGAAAACCAAGACAGAAAAGTCAAAACTGTTAGTGCTTTCCAAGAAAAAGAACAAAAAACTATAAGAAACTTTGATGGCAGTCAAATGCAAGAATTTACTAACATGAAAGTTGGCTTTGGATTAGCAACTGTTGGTACTGATCCAATTGCACAAATGGTTGAGGGAATGAAAAAAAGTAAGCCATTATTTGATCAAAAACTACAAGAAGCTGGGAATTTTTTAAATCAAAAATTAGATGGCACTAAAGAAAGATTATTAGCTTTTCAACAAATAGGATTACAAATGGGTCAATCTATACAAAATACTTTTACTAATATGGGTCATAGTATTGCATCTGGTTTAGGAGCTGGTGAAAGTGCTTTAGGAACTTTTGCTGGTGTTCTTATAGAAACTGCTATGACTGCCATAGGTGCATCTTTAGCAACAACTATGGGGTTTGGTGCTGAATCTGCTGGTGCAACTGCTAAATCATTTGGACCACTTGCTGCATTTGTTTTACCGGCTTTACTTGCTGGTGCTGCAGTAGCAGTAAAAGGTGCTTTTGGTAAAATAGATAAACCAAAGAAATTTGCAAAAGGTGGTATAATCAGTACACCAACTATGGGGTTAATGGGTGAATATCCCGGAGCAAGAAGCAATCCAGAGGTTGTAGCTCCTTTAGACAAACTTAAAAATATGATAGGTGAAAGAGGTTCATCACAAGTACAAGTTGGTGGCTCATTTACTGTAAAAGGACAAGATTTAGTTGTAGCATTACAAAGGGCAAATAAAAACAGAGATAGAATATTATAATGGCATATGGTGTTAAATACATATTAGAGTTTTCTGATGATTTAGAAAATGGTAAAAAAATAGAAATTTGGAAAAACAATTATTCTGGTACTGTTTACGACCTAGTAGGTGCTGCTGAGCCATGTGTTATAACTTGGCAAGGTGATGATAATTTTTATGAGCCAATTAGAGGATCAGAATGTAAAATAAATTTATTCGAAACTGATGACACTAATTATGATAATTTTTATGAAGAAGATGAAAGAGAATATCAAGTCAAAGTTTTTTATAAAGACACAAGCAACAATTATCAATTATTTTGGATAGGTTGGCTAGTAACAGATTCATTCAGGGAAGCAGTAACAACTAAACCTTTTCCAATAACTTTAACAGCTTTAGATGGCTTAGGTACATTAAGTGGTTTTGATATGCCTTTAAGCACAACTAGTTCATCTATTCAAACTGGTAGATATTATATAACTGAATGTTTAAATAATTTAGATTTAGAGCTTGATATTTATGTTAGTCAAGATATTTTTATTAGAAATCCAAGCTCGACATTATATTCTATTTATGATATAATAAACATAACACCATACAATCTACAAAAAGAAAAATTAGATATAAATAATGCAAAACATATTTTAGAACAAATACTTAAGATAACAAATGCAAGGATATTTCAATCATATGGTAGATGGTATATAATTAATAATTCAAGTTATAGTGGTCAAGCTGTAAAAGATGCAAGTGCGTCAACAGCACAAGGTGGTACTGTGCCAACTGGCATTAGAGCATCAGAAACATCTAGTTTAGTTACTAATGGAACTGAGTTGCCTAAATTTGTAATATATAATTATCAAGGCACATATCAATCAACATCAAATATTGATGTATTATATAAGCTGCCAAGTGACCTAACACCTTTAGACAATAGCTTATCAAAAGAATATTTGCGACCATTAAAAAGATTTAATATAACTCATAATGTGTCTCAATATCTAAAAACTAATTTTACTGTTTTAGGAAATAGTGGTTTTGAAAATGGTTTAGCTAACTGGTCAACTTATACATCTACAAGCACAACATCGCCTGGTACTTTGTCAAGTGAATTTTCTAAACAAGGAAATAATAGTTTTAAAAATGATCAAACACAAACTAGCACAAACACAAGAAAAACATTATCATATACTCAAGGTTATGGTGCAACCAATAACCCAAACAGAGGACATACATTAAAAATTAATTCATATTTTGAAAGTACATCATCATATTCTAGTACAACTGAATTTAGTTTTAGATGGCAAGTTAGAATAGAAGATGAATCACCAATACCCCCAACTGATCCAACATATTATTGGAATAATAGTTCAGAAAGTTGGACAACTACTGCTACTATAAATACTCAAGTTGCTGATCATGCAGATGCTTGGGAAGAATTTAGTTATGATTTAGGCAGTTTCCCATATACTGGCACATTGTATATTGATTTATATGAGCCGAGAACATCTGTTAGTGGTCATTTAGAAGCTATTTACTATGATAATATTACTATGAATATGGACATTAAAGACGGCGACAAAAGAACACCTTTATTTGCTTCTATTGATGGTTTTGAATATTCAAGAATTAAAACATCAAGTAATGATACAGGTGTTTTAGAATTAAGCGAATTACAATTATCAAGCAATAATTATAGAAATACAAATATATTTCAAGCTATACGACCAAGAGATGATAATGCTAGTTTTGTTAAATCATTAGAAGAAATTATATCACAACAAGTTATAAACGATTACAGAACGAACTCTATTAGGTATGAAGGTAAATTATATAATTTAGAAAATAAACCTATAGGGTTACACAATAAAATATGGATTGATTTTGGTGCTACTGTTTTAAGAGAAGATGTAAGTTGCATATTAGATTCAATGACTTATAATGTAAAGCGTAATACTTATGAAGTCATAATGCATATACCAAATCAAGATGATGACCAAGCTAGTACATTCAAAATAAAATTTTAACTTTTTTCTTTTCCTTGTTTGCTGCGGAATCCCTTTAGTGCCTAACACTTTGGGGATTCCTTTTTATAGCAAATAAATTAAAAAAAAACCTTATATTTAAAAATATTTTTTTATTTTTGTGTAAAAATAATATATATGATATTTGAAATTCATTTTAGGAATGAGCTTAAAAGATTAGGATTTAAGCGATACCAAATTTGTACAATCTTAGGTTGTACTATGCCAACACTTAAAAGCAAAATTGAGAATCCAGGGCGGTTAACTGTTGATGACATTACGAAACTTAAAAACTCTGGATTTGATATAAAACGTTTAATTTAATACTTTTAATTTATGAAATCAGTAAACATTAAGGGAAAAGAATATATTACAGTCAATGAAAGATTGATATTCTTTAGATCCCAGCCACAATACAATGGGTGGCGAATATCTGAGGATGTAGTTTCCTTAGATGACAAAGAGGGGTTATTTAAAGTAACCATAATAAATCCAGATGGATTTGAAATGGCAGTTGCTCATGCTCAAGAATATAGGGATTCAAGCTATATTAACAAGACATCATTTGTTGAAAATGGTTTTACTAGTGCTTTAGGGAGGGCATTAGGTTACTTAGGTATTGGCATTGATACTGCAATAGCATCAGCTGATGAGGTTCAAACAGCTGTAAAAAACCAAACTAAAGATGTAAGAGATTGGTTAAATGAAACTCAATTAATTGCAACACTAAAAGGCACTAAAGAACAAGCCGAAAAGGTAGTTGCTAATTATAAGATGAAAAAAGAATATAGAACTAAAATCAATAATCAATTTAATTTAAAATAATAATATGGAAGCAAATGAAAAAATTTTTACTGAGGGTTTAATTGTCAAAAGAAATGACAATGCACCTGATTTTGTAATTGGCAATCTTAGTGTTAAGGTTGATGAGTTCAAACCTTTTTTAGATAAACACACTAAAAATGGCTGGGTTAATATAGATTTAAAAAGATCTCAAAGTGGTAAATACTATGGTGAGATAAATACTTGGCAACCTAAACAAGAATCAAAAGCTAGTGAATCCAGTCAAGCTAGTAATGATTTGCCATTTTAAATTTAATTCTAATGGCATTTGAAAATAAAACACAAGCCATTGAGGGTGAAACTTTTGATCATTTTAGAACAAAATCTAAAGAGATTAATAGTGCAATACATCTTTTAGTCAAATACAATTATAAAGTCATTGACTTAGAAAATAATTGGATTGGAAAAGATAATATTGAAAAATTAGATATTCCTTTATAATAC
>VMHT01156813.1_pt1 | contig 34271 bp, 51 predicted proteins | sample 4693611 | NCBI WGS metagenome assembly VMHT01 (sample SAMN12280063, study PRJNA550983) | marine metagenome | isolation source: seawater sampled from same location over 5 years 0.02-0.2 micron viral filtrate | place: USA: collected off the coast of southern California halfway between the port... ...
GTTCTTGGACTTAGCGATCTTGGCTTTAGCGGATTCTTGACTCATAGGTAATGGTGGTTGTTTTTTCTGGGTTGTTGTTGTTACATGCCTATCTTACCATAATATAGGGGAATGTAAATCTTTTTTTTCATTAAAAATGCACTTTTTTCTTAGGCAGCGGAGGAGCCCTTGGAGAGGAGCTCCTGGACTGATTCCCAAGTGATGTCCTTGCGGTCGTAGTGGCTGGCTCCAGCCATGGGGACAAGGCGGAAAAGCCAGCCATGGCCGTTTTTAAGTCTGGGGTCCATGTTGCCAGCACGAAAGCGAGCCATGAGGCGCTTGAAAATGTCGTTTCCGTCCGCGGATGTGACGGGGTATTTGCTCCAATTCTTCTTGTGTTCGTTGTTCATCTCGAGGCGGAACAAAGGCCGCTCGAGAGGCTTGAGTGATTCGAGGGCTGCGCGGACATCAAGTTTGGTAGTGGTGCTCATTATGTAGTGTGTAGTTTTTCTGTTACAGAGACATCTTACCATAACTTGTGGGTTCCGTAAACCTCTTTTTTCATTAAAAATGCACTTTTTTTCCACTTTTGCCGGTTTTGGTAGTTTTTCAAAGGGTTTTGCCGGTTTTCGCGAAAGGCTCCTAGGAAAGAGCCTTTGCGATTGGCTTGCCGTGGTCAGCCACGCGGAATGGACGGCCAGTGGTTGAAAAGTGGGACTGCTCGATGTCCAGGCCTGCAAGGTGAGCGATTGTTGCGTTCACATCTGTGATCGAATGCTTTTCGCTGATAACCTTTGTTGCCTGCTCATTTGTTTCTCCCACTGCCACACCACCGTTGATACCAGCTCCAAGAAGGAGTGCTGAGTAAGCCTGTGGGTAATGATCCCGGCCGGTGTTTACGTTGATCTTTGGTGTGCGACCAAATTCGGTTACAACGGCAATAAGAGTGGAATCTAGTAATCCCTCAGCTTCGAGATCCAGGACCAAAGCGCTTAGTGCGTTGTCAACTTCATTAAGTTTGTTGTCGAGCTTTTCAAAGTTCTCAGTGTGAGTGTCCCAGCCTCCGTTGTTGACCTCAATGAATCGAACATCGCCGCGGACAAGACGTTTGGCAAGAAGAAGACCTTGACCAAGACGAGTGCTTCCGTACCGTTCCCGCTTGGCTGCGGGCTCACGTGTTATGTCAAAAAGCTCAAGGTCTTTTGACTGGAGGAATCGAACTGTGTTGTCATAAAAGTCATTGTACTGAGAAGCAATTGGTGATTCGATCTTTGAGTTAACCTGGCGGAGTAAATCCATGCGCTCAGCAAGCTTTGAGTCCGCACTCGAATTACGAAGACCAGCATTTGGATCCACAATGGGAAGAGGCGATTTAATCTTGGGAAGGAATCCACTTCCTGGATGTGAGCTTGCACCATTGATAAGAACAAAGTCTGGAATGGTTGTGTCGCGATTGGACAGGTGTGAAACCCAGCTTCCAAGAGATGGGTGAGTGATCGTTGCAAGTTGCTTAAACGATGTTCTGTTCAAATACTGAGCCTGTCTGTGTGCTCCGGTTTTTGATGTAAGCGATCGAACAACAGCTGCGTGGTGCATGACCTGAGCAAGCTTCGGAAGGCGATGGCCAATTTGAAAGTCGCCTGATGTTGCGATGCCGGTTGTGTCTCCAGCAACTTCTTTGTCCTTTTTAGGATCAAAAGAATCGATGTGACTTGCACCACCATCGAGAGCGATGTAGATAACATTCTTGGCTTTGGTTTCTTGTGTGGGTTGTGCGTTTACAACGTTTACCCCGTATGTAGCGGCTGCTAGGCCTGCGATGAATGAGCGTCTGTCTGTTTCCATGTTCTTTTTTCTATATAATAAATTTAAATTCGTGGCTGTTTAAAAGTATCCAAACGATGTCTTCGAATGGAACGTCCATCAGTAATTCAACCTCTTCTTGGGTTGGTAGCCGGCTGATGTATGTTGCAAAAAGGTATTCAATTGCCATGTCCTTGTTCCAGTCAATCAGTTTTTCCATGACTTGGTTTTCTTCGTCCATGAGACCCTTTGTGAGCGGGCCGTTCATGAGTGTAAGGATCTGTGTTATGTTGGCGTCTTCATTACCCGTTTCAATTAGGTTTCGATCGGATCGACCAAACTCCAGCATGAAGTTTTCCAGCGCACCTTCAAAGATGTTGGAGGATCGAATCATCATCTGCCGACCCATTCGTGGCGCACCGTCGTAAAAAAGACGTTGTAATTTCTGCCACTCTTCATAAGCAACAAGAGCTGTTTTCGAATTAACACTTGAAGGATTGCGGAAAAGCTCTCGGTAGGTGTCGGTGAGATCCTTTGGTTGCCAAGCATCAACGTTGCCGGTGTGAAGCGTAACAATTGAATCCCAAAGCTGAGCTGATGTCATGCGTCGCATTTTTGGTCCTCGAAACTCGCCCTTGTCGTCTGACTGCGCTGAGTAAAACCGTGTGCTGTACAGTATGCGATTAAAAGCCCGTGTGTTGTAATCCAGGTCCTTTATAAGCTGTGTTAGGTACTCAACAAGTTCGTCGTTGCGTGTGCTTCTCAGATCATCAAAGGTACTGATGTCATTTAAGTTGTGAATAAGCTTGAATCCAAAAGCCTTGTACCAAAGACGGTTAACAATGTTTGTGGCAAAGGTTGGATGGCTGTCGTCTGTGAACCACTCAGCAAAGTCTTGTGTTAGTGTTCCACGTTCTTTACCCTCACGCAGCACTTTGCCAATTGGGGTGCGAGCTTCAACGGTGTCGTAAGGATCAGCGTCGCTGTACTTGTAATCGTGTGGAAGCTTTAAAAGCTTTTTGGGATCGTATGTGATTGTGTTGCGGTATCCTCCAACCGCCCACCATTGGCCGAGCCTGTTAATAGCTCCGCGGGTTTCACCGTTTGCATCAGAAGCCCGAGCTTCATTGCGAAGGTCTCCGTAAATGGAACGCTCCTTTGCAAGACCCCGTGTGTTTAGCGTGGAAAAGAAAGCGGAGATGTTGTAGTAATCCATTTGTGTCCAATCATCAAACGGATGATCGTGACACTGAGCACAGGAGATGTTTGTTCCAGCAAGAGCTGTGAATGTGTTTGCAACGTTGTCAAGTAGCATGCCTTCGTCTCGAAGGTAATACGCAACCGCTGGGTTTGTGTAAATGGTTCCTTGAGCAGTTAGCAGGTCCCGGACGAATTTGTCGTAAGGGGTGTTAGCCGCAATTTGATTTTTAATCCAAAAGATGTATGATTCTGCAGGAACGTTGTTAACAACCCTTCGTTTAACACGAAGAAGGTCTGCGTAAAAGTTAAACATAGACTCTACATAACCTTGTGACGAAACAAGCTTTTCGATAAGCGCTGCTTTGTCCGGATCGCGAATAAACATTTCTCTCTCGTCAAACGTTGGTATCCTTCCAACAATATCCAAGTAAGCTCTGCGAACAAACACTTCATTTGAAGCGGGTTTCGGCATTTGGATTTGCTTTTTACGGAGATCGGCCGCGATAAGTTGGTCGATCTTAAGACTGGGCGAAGCTGTTGCCCAGGCATGACAAGAGAAAAGAACCATAGCGGGGATGATTAATCTCTTCATGGTTATATTTATCATTTTAAATTTCTCAGTTGTAATTAATTTCGATATATAAAGTCATGAAGAAAACATCATCCCATCAGGAAACAAAGCGCATCAAGCGACCAGGAGTTCACGCAAAGTCCGGATCTTCCGCACTAAAAAGTTCTAAGATTTACAAAAAGCGGTATCGCGGACAAGGGAAATAACCCATGAAGCAACGTGTTTTGGAGTGCCAAATCACCGAAGACAATTGGCGGGGCTTTCCGCTTATCACTCTTCCGGTTGATGAAATTTGGCAATCTGTTCCATCAGTTAAGGAGCTTCGCGGAATGCCTTTTAAGGATTCGTTGAGCAAGGACATCCTGGCCAACGGCATGCGGTTTCCTATAATGGTGGTACACACATCATACAAGGATCTACTAGAAGCAAAGCGACGTTACCGCAAAAAGATTTGTGATATTCCGAGCGATCAATTTTGGGGAGACGAGAATAAAGACAAAATGATTTACAGCGTTTGGGGTGGATCCCAGCGTCTTACATTTGCAAGGGAGCACGACTACACTCACATTGTTTGTACAATTCTTCCCAGCATTCAAGAATCAATCTCTTTACAAAAAGAAATGCGAAGACCATTTCCCGAATTATACGGAAAAGGCAAACGTTCGTGATTGATAAATAACTGTATGAAATTCAACGGAAAAACCGGAATCGTAAGAGAAGTCCAGGCCAAGCTTGGTCTCAAGGCCGACGGAATTGATGGACCCAAAACCTGGAAGATGATTTGGGAAAACCTAATTCACGAAGGCAAGGGCGAACCAGAAAAACCTGAACCGCCAGTCGACACCATACAGGAAGACGACTACACCGAGGTTTTTAAATCATCACCCAACCAAAGCGGAAGTATCTCGCCAAAGTACATTGTTCTTCATCACAGTGCTGGAAGTCATGATGGAACTCGTTCTTGGATCCTTAATTCCAGAAGCAAGGTTTCCTATCACTACCTCATTGCTGCTGACGGATCACGAACACAATTTGTTTCCGACACCAAAAAGGCTTGGCACGCTGGATCAAGTTCTTGGGCAGGTCTTTCTGGACTAAACAGTCACAGCATCGGCATTTCTTTTTACGGAGACACAAACACACGAACACCATCCGCAGCAGAGATTGATTCATGCGCTAAAAAGTGTGTTTATCTCATGACAAAATTCGGACTGGATGAAAGCAAAATCCTAACCCACGAACAAGTTTCTCCAGGCCGGAAAAACGACTGTTCTAAAGAAACACACCAACTGGTACTAAAGAGAATTAAGCAATTATGAGCGACGAAATATTTGACTTCGGATTCACCGTCGTTGACGAAACAGAACTAAATTCGTACCAAGAAGCGCAAAGCGAAATCGAAGCAACAACTGCCGAGGCCGAAGCCGCACAAGAAAAAATAGACAAACTATACAACGCGGTTGGTCCACTCCTAAATAACCTAAAATCTAGCCCAGACAAAGATTACATACTTTGGCCAGATCGGCTTAAGAAAATCGAAGCATTCGAAAAACACCTAAAGGGAATCTACGAAGGCTAATATCGCTAAATTACTAAACGAAAAAGCCCACTCGATCCGTTAAGAAAGAGTGGGCTTTTTTTGTAATCTGTTGAAATTACTGTTCAATGAGCATCTGGCGGAATGAAAAGTCAGAGTGAAATTTCTGGCCTCGCCCTTGTAGGGTTCCTTCTTTGAATTCGTAAGTTTTACCCGGGATCAACGTCACCTCCGTCGGATCGTATAGAGCCGAGTTGTTCAGTGTATCGTTTTTTCCTGAGAAGGAGCCTACGGATTCGCAGCTTGGAATCAGCATTGAGATCCCTGCTAAGGCGATCAATGTCGTCTTCAATTTCATCTATGTACCTTTCGCTTTTCCAGTTAATGTGGGCAGCATAAGCATTCAAAGCTGCTGTAGCTGCCTGAATGATTGCCTTCCACATGTTCATTGTTATTCTCCAGCTTCTTCAGTCTCAACCTTCTCACCTGTGTCCTTCGCCTTAGCGATGTTCACGGCCAGGAAATCGATGACCCAGTAAAGGTAGCTCAGGGGAGTTCCCTTTTCAGGAGTTGGAGTAGCAGCCGCGATGATGGATGCAGCAGCGATGATTGCTGTTGCAAGACCAAACCAGGACTGACCTTCGAGTAGTTCGATTAGTGCTTCCATTTGTGTTGTTGTGTTTTGTGTTTGGGGTTAGATTAAATAACTATTTATATATGAGGCCAATTTAATTCAAGAAAATTATTTCTCGGTTGGTCTTCAACCTTTGACTGCATCGCCCAGGTTATTCATACCTTTGCTTAAGGTGTTCCCAAGCATGTCCTGCAGAAATCTCTTCCGGAAGCCACTGAGCATAGGCTAGATCGGCTGCCCACTGGGATCGGTCCGGAGTGGGAGGGTTGTTTAGCTGGGTAAGATCTTTCATTGCAAGGTCCCATACCATGGAGCCATGGTCAAAATTCACAACCGGGGTTCCTGCGATCACAGAATCAACACCGGAGTTACTGTTGATGGTAACGGTCACTGCCGCACCTCGAACAGCCTCTTCTATGCTGCCGTTAAAAACGCCGTCGGCCACGATGTTACCCCAGGTTCCCTTTCGCACCGGGTGATCCTTTACAAGCACAGGAAGGTCACTTGCCTTCATGCATTCGTTGGCTAACTTCTGGTAATTAACTGGGAAATTGCGAATGGAGTTGTCACCTCTTATCTGCAGTGTGAGAAGGATGTAATCACCCTTTGTGTTCCATGGTTGAATTCGCCCATCATCGAAATGCTTTTTCCACCGATCGTCGGGACTGTTTTTGTTGTAGTATTCCCCTCGGTTGTTGAGACCGTTGTATCCAAGTGAGATCCATTCGTACCTGTCCTCGAAGTAAGCGCGCTCAGTTAGAATAAAGTCCTTTCCTGATTCGCCTCGAACATCTCTTGCCTGCCTCATGCCCCACACAAGAACAAGATCCGAATCGGTGTCTAGAGCAATGTTGGTGCTTATCTCTCCCTTGATCCCGTGGCGTTTAAGGCCTTCACAAAATATTTCTGCCGCCGTCACCTGATGCTTGGGACGGTTTTTTCTAACGTAACAGGTGATCTTCATTATTTCTGAAAAAGAGGTTTATTGTGAACCACATCAACGGAATCGGTAACTTCTATCATGTTCATTTGGTTTTTTAGTTTTCTGTGTGTTTTAGAAAAGGCGTTGTGATCTTGAGGAGAGGTCTTTAAATTTTTTTGCCAAGATTTTAAAAAGTCAAATGTATTGGGCGTGCTATTAAACCATATCCACCCCACTGAAATTTTATTCGAATAATATTTAGGGACATTAGAAAAATATCCAATATCGCAGTCAACCGGAATGTGATTTATTTTTTCTACGTAGCAATCAACGTCCAACCATAAACACGTATCGGTTTCTTTTAACGCGGTTTCTATTACGTATGGTTTCCATTTACAATTTGAGAAATGTTGGGTTTTAAATACCTCTTGCGGTTTACACACCCAGGGCTTTTTTTCTTCAAGGTGATAACCGACGCCCAACGAATTGGCGTTATCAATAAGTCTTTTTGCGTATTTGGAATACTTCTTTGATGAATCATCACAATAAAAACTAACAATTTTCATAATTGAATACCTCAAAGTCTTTCTTATATTTACTGTGCACTATTTCTGCCAATTCTTTATTATAATATTCTGTATAGTGCTTGTGGTTTGTTTTGTTTTTGTGTGATAGGGTTATTTTTTTGCCAATAACTTTATTGGTAACGTATGACCAATCTTCAGATAAGTTTTCGAATCTTCCTACAAAATTTACTTTGATACTACCATCATACGTAATGTGTAAATGCTGAGGCTTTAACAGAACGTCGTCTTCTATATTGGCATCGTTTAACCAGTGGACAAACGTGCTAAAATCCTCACAATGTTCTTGTCTCAATTCGTCGTGCCATTTTTTAAAAACGTATTTTTCGCGTTTAACCCAAAAGTAAGATGATAGCAACCTATCAAGAGGATTTCTTACAAACGTCCAAGAAAAATAATCTTCACGCCAGGTATCATTTTCAATGAAGTCCTTTACAGTAGTGTGACATTTATTACCAACCCACTTTTCGGATTGCATCGAATTACCCGCACATTTGGGAATATGAATAAATGAGTGTTTGTGTTTATCGTTTATCACACTCATTTCTTTTCAAAAATAATGTTGTATTGGTGTTTATATTCCCTGTCTCTAGCAATCGGTGTGAATCCTTTTGATCGCATAAAGCTTATAATATCAGAATCTAATTTTTGATTTACCCAATATTTTATTTCTTCAACTTCGATAAAAACATATTTAGTTTTTTCTAAAATGGATTGCGCACCCTCTAAAACTTCGTAACCAACACCCTCTGCATCAATCCATAAACCAGCAGATGTGATACCAGTATCATATTCGTCAAGTTTGGAGCATTTAACCGACACATCCGTGTATCCCTTTCTAGGGGATTTTGTTCGATTTAGTATTGAATTATTACCTTCGGTTTCTCTGCCATTTTGGATTTTAAAGGAAAGGGGCTTATTTGTATTTGAAATAGCGGAGTGGATAAAATTGATGCCGGCAGCCTCTATTGATTCTTTAAATTTTTTATAGTTATGCGGGTTCGCCTCAAAGGCGGTAATATCGCAATCAAATTCTTTTAAAAGCCTTTTAGAAAATTCAGCGCTAAAGCATCCTATTTCATAAAAATGAGAAGGACGATTTTCTTTAATCTTAGTAAGAAAAAAATCGACTAATTCTTTTACACCGTACTCTTTCATTATAAAAGCTATTTATAAAAACAAAAAAGATGCTTGCGCATCCTCTTTTTATATTAATGGCGGGATAGAAGGGATTTGAACCCTCGACTTCCGGCGTGACAGGCCGGCGCTCTAACCAACTGAGCTACTACCCCTAAATTTTATATCTTTACCTGAAGTCCAAAAGATTTAACAGAGTCAACACGGAAGCTTCTCCATCCTTCAGCTTCAACGTCATAAACAGGAATAACACCTTCGCTGAGTGTTCCTCCGTTTTCGCTTTTTGAATGAAGCTCCTCAGGAATTTTGTCTGATTTGGTGGTACAAAACATTTTTCTTGTGTCACCATTTGTCTTTACAAACTCCACCTCAAGCACGTATGCGTTGAGAAGTGTTTTAAGCTTTTCACCTAGTTTTTGTTCTTCTGTTTTCATGTTGTAAAGTGTGTTTATTGAATAATGAATTCCTGGCCTGGATCAAGTTTGTAGTGTTTAAATTCCCGACTGTATTCATGGATGTATTCGTAAAGTTCCTCAAACTTTGGATCATCGGAATCAACTTCGTCTCCCAGGCCTTCTCTTCGTTGGGAGTCGTGGTGGTAGATGATGTACTCGCACGGAGCCTCTTTGCTAGAAGACGACCAAAGGACGTACCGGTCGCTTTCGTACATAAAGTGAACCAACCAGTTTACCTGAATGGTTGTTTCTTCAGGCTTTGTTAGGATTCTCAGTTTGCCCCCTTCCATGGTTTAGTCCCAAAGCGATTCGTAGTATTTCCCAAAAAGACGGAAGCCGTTTGCAACTCTTTTCTGATGCTTTTCCATTCCAGGTTCGTCGTAACCATCTTCTGTAAAGTATTGATCTTCGATAGAAGGATCTATCTTGGTGGAAAAAGAAAAGATCATTTCGTTTAGCACCCAATGCCAACGATCAAAGTAAAGGTGATCCATACCATAGTCTGGAGCCTCGTAACTCTTTGGGCGAAGTTTACTAGGAACGTCTTTCAGTTCAACAGGAGGACCCGAATGAGATGTTTCAGCGAGTTGCTTCAGCATGGGAACAATAATATGGGCCAGAGTTACATCCATGTTCCACGTGTCGTGTCTATGGATTTTAACATGAACCTTTTGCTTGATTTTTGTGGGATCTCCAATGGTTACTTTCATAAATTAATTACTTTCGGGAGAAGACGGCTTAAGGTTGTCAAGGTACTCGCTTAGTTCAATTACCGAATCAATGTCTTTTCGGCTAACAGCATCAAAGGCTATTTTATTGTTTTCAAGCAGCCAGTCAAGACGTTTGCTGTCCTCAAGTGCTTCTTCGTAATCCGCTCGGAGAGCGTCTTCCAAGTCCATTATAATCTTACCTGATTTCATGTTTGTATTATATCAAAGTTTGCGCGGGATGTAAATCTAAATCTTCACTAAGTTGAAAAATAGCCTTTTCCTTTGCCTTCGCTTCCACATCGATGTGAAGAGGAAATTCCTTTGCAGCTTCGCGGAGCCACACTGGAATGTCGGTTGGGGTGATGTATTCGTGATGTGGTCGTGATTTAGCGGGGGTTGTGTATTCGTCCCGGGGCGTGCTGATGTGCATGCGTTGGTAGTCCCTGCCGGTGTCGATCCACGTTTGACGAGCAAGGCGATAGTATTCCTCTTCCGTTTTCTGAGGGGTGTAATCCTCTTTGAGCTGGTGACAGCGATGATGATGCAAATCAAAGGTAACCGGAATGCCTGCGGCTTCTGCAATTTCCAAGCAGTCGTCGATGCTGTATGTAAGCTCGTCGTTTTCAATGGTGAGGTAGTCTTTGAATTCCGCTGCGCTTTCGATCCAGCGTTCCTTTGCTGCTGGCTTGTCTCCGTATGCACCACCACCGTGAATGTTCATTTCCTTGAAGCCAATGGCGTCTTGAAGCAATTTGTGATAGCGGAGATCTTCCTTGCTGTTGGCAATTACCTCGGGCTTGTTTGACCCAATAGCAACGTGTTGACCTGGATGCATTGAAAGACAAATGCCGCTGGTGTCGTGAGAGCCAAACGCATCCAGAAATGCCAGAAGCTCGGACTCTGTAACAAGACCGCGTTCAGTGATGTACTTGAAGTGAGGAATAAGATCAGAAGAAAGCCTGTACGAAGGGATGTTGTTGTCCCTGCAGTAGTCAAAGAAACGACCAAGCATCTCCGTGTTGTGCCAAACGACTTCGTGAACGTTTGTCTTCGCCTCGTCAAAGCTCAGCCTTGAAAGCCGCGCCTTTGTGTAGGTCCTAAATTTGTATTCCTTGTTGTTGTGCAGCAAGCAGCAGAGTCCTAGATTCATAATGTAATTGTATCACTTTTTGGGTTGGATGTAAATCACTTTTTACGACGAGCACGCTTTTCCGAGTCGGAGCTCTCCGCGGTTTCTTCGTAAAAGGTAACAAGAACAGCCATGTCCTGAAGATCAAATCCCGAATGGTTTGGATCCGTGTGGGTGAGTTCCATTAGGTAAAGAACGTCGCGGGGACCAATTCGAATTGTTCCATCGGAGGAAAGGTAAGGACGGATAAACGATTCGATCGTTGGTGCGTATTGCATTGGAGTTGTTGTTGGAGGTGTGTCTCCGTTCTTTAATGCAACCACATTTGAAACGCTGTTCTTGGTGCTAAACCAAGGACCCCATCGGTTGAGGTAGTAGCGTGAGCCGAAGTTGATTTCCTCGCCTTCTTCAACGGCCTTGCTGTAAACAACCTTGTCAGGTCGAACAGAGTTGTTGTTCCCGAAAAAGATCCTGCTGTAGCCATTGCCGTCGACATTGATCAAGCACTCAGTTGGAACGAAGGCCCAAAACGGAGAGGTGTTTGTTGAAACCGTGACACCTGCTCCGAGAACCCGTACGTCCATAATAACGTCACGCTTTGGGACAAGTGTGCCTGGACCTTCGATGTCGACAATGTCATCCACCGCTTCTGGAACTGTGACGCTCCATGTTAGTGTTGGGCGAGTACCGGTTTGAACAACGGTTGGAGTCGCAGTTAAGGACCCAACAGGGATGGGAGGCGAAAGCTCTTGGGCTGCGGCCGTGGCCAAGGACAGTATTGGTAGAATTGAAAGGATCGTGTTTTTCATAATGTGTGCTGTGGAGTGTTTTTAGATTGCTGGCTTGATTGGCCAATCTCCCCAGTTCATAGACTGTGTGGTTCTTCCCTTTCCATGAAGCATTTCAAGACCTTTTTGGTCTCTGGCACTAAGGTGCATACGACCAAATGCGTGATCAGCCTCGTGTTCGCAAACGTATTGGATCTCCCTTGATTTTCCTCGTAGCTTGTCGTTGATACCGATCAAACGAAATCCTCCGGTCATGTAAAACCCATTGACTCTAGTACCATGATGCCCAACAACTTTGGTTTCAAGTGTGTGTGAAAACCATTTAACAGTAACAAATTTGCCAGATGGGTAACCTGATCCGCGGTGCTCTTCAAACTTAACTTTGTATTTTTTAGCACCCAGTGAATTATTAACGCCCTTTAGAACTGCTGCGCGTTCTGCCGTAGTAAAGCCTTCTTTGAAAAGAAGTTTAACCTTCCTTTTGTTTATGGGCTTATCATTTTTGTACTTGACCTTGTACTTTTTACCGTCTTCATCCTTTGTGACGATTTTGGTTTTAGATCCCTTAGAAGCTGGTAGTTCAACAGTTGTTGTGTTGCAGCTTGTTACAAGGATTGCAGAGATAGCAATTGTGGTGGCGAAAGCAGATCTTGCTGCTATTAGGTTTTTCATAGTATGGTTGTTTGGTTTTTATTTAAATGATGGTCTTGGAAACAGTGTTGCTTCTGGTGCGGATGGTTGTGTGGGTAATTCGATCTTGCCGTGAGGACCGTAGAAAAGTGTTTGTGCTTTGTAAAGAGCCTCTTTGTCTTTAACGATTTGTTGGATAACACGCTTGGGTTGGATTGGCTCAAAGTCCCGCTTTTTGGGAGCGATGGCAAGTACGATTCCCGGAGCCAGGATCAGCGCAAGAATGGTGAGATTTGATTTCATAATTTAGATGGTAGCGACGGGATCTGCTGTGATCCAAAGAGTAAAAAATGCGATTGCGATCAGCGTTGCGAAAAGCAGCGCTACGTGGAAGATTGCGTAAAGCGAGGAGATCACGCGATCCTTTTTAGTGGTGTATGTGATTTTTTCCATATGAGTTAGCCTCGTGAAAAGGGAAGGAAGAATATGCAGAGAAATCCTAAGAAGAAAGCTGCAATGATCTTAACGATCGCTCCTAGTATCCAAAGAATAATATTCATTTTGAGTAAACGATTTTGTATTGAAAAACGCAGATGATTCCGAGGATAACTGCGGCGGTTAGTGCCATTTCAATTGTTGTCATACTAGATGTAGGTTCCAAGAAGTTCGAATTCTTCGTCTACGTCGTCTTGGGTGTAGCCCATTGTTTCGTATTCGAAGCAGGTTTCTTCGGGGTTGTCCCCGTTGTCAAAGCTCTTGAGAGCCTGGTCTTCGGGGTCTTCGAACTCCAGATCCGCGTTGGCGAATTCATCTGCAAGCTTAACGCTGTCAAGGTCAAGAAGCTTTGGCTTTTTGGACTTGGGGTTTAAGCAGTCGTTTCTGATTTGATCGATGTTCATGATGTAGTAAGGAGAGGGATTAAGAAGGGGTGGTTTATTTGAGCTCTGGGAAAAGCTCGTGGATCATTTGGATCCGTTGTGAAACCTTGGCCAGGTCATCTTCGTTTTCGAGAAGGCTCTTTCTCCAGGCGGTAAGGCAATCACTGCTGAAACCGTATTCGGCCTTGGCCAGCCACCGGTCGTTGATCTTATCTTTGATTTGGACAAGACGATCGCCTCGGAGTTTAAGGAATTTTAAGGATTCTTGAGCTTTTTCTTCTGATGTCATAATGTAGCTTTTTTCTGTTACATAGACACTATACCATATCTACAGGGTATGTAAACCTCTTTTTTCATTAAAAGTGAACTTTTTTTCACTTTCCGCCCCCTTTTAGCGTATTTGGCCAGTTTTGTGCCCTTTTAGGCAAATCCTTAAAGCTGGTTAACGTTACCCTGGAGGTATTTGAAAAGATCGATGGTTTTGACCACATCGTAGTCGGCGTCGTGGGCCTGCTCTTCGTCCCATCCAAGCTCTGCGCATTTACAGATGGTTCCAAGGGTAAAATTCGGGAAAACACCGCGCACACGCTGAGTGAACCAAGCAGCAGCCTGCATCACACAAATGGGAGGGTGGAAAAAGAATGCTCCATAGTAATTGTTTCCATTCTTCTCGTACCATTGGCGAACAAAGTCGGAGTCGAAAAGAGCGTTGTAGGCAACAAACTGAAGCTTGTCTTTTTTGTCATAACGGTTCACATGCTTGCTGATAAAGGCATCAAACTGCTGAAAAGCTTCCTCCGAGGAAAGCGGATAACTTTTCCAATCCTCAAGTGTTACACCTGTTGTTTCCATTGCTCCAACAGAGTAGTGTTCAAGGGAGTGCGGACGGAAACTTAAATTGATTTCATCAAGGATCTCTCCTGCGTCGGGGGTAAGAATCTTTGCGCTCAATTGAAAGATATTATTCTTATGCGCGCAAAGACCCGTTGTTTCAGTGTCGATAAAGCAGAGCTTGTGTTCGTTATTCATTGTCTATGGGTTTGGTAAAAGTGAGATTGTTTAATTGAAAGTAAGGGGAAGCGTTGTCCCGAACAAATTCAATTTGTAATTCATATTCGTCTTGGTGATACGTTGGCCAAGCGAGTTTAAGATCAGCGTTAGCCTTGAGCATCTTATTGTTCACCGCTTCATATTCATTGGCGGGAGCAACAAGCACACCTTCTTGGTTGATGTATCGATCAAGGTAAATGACTGTTCCGCCTTGTTCTTTGATCCATTGGTATTCGTTTTCGTATCGAAGATCTGTAACAATGTAAACCACGTTGGGATCAGTCATGCATTCAGCGGACTTTTTAACCCAATGCATGTCATCCTGCTCCCGGCGAAACTCAGTACCCCAAAAGATAAGGAATTTGCGAATGAGTTTCTTTTCGTCGGGATTAGAGGTCCAAGCACTGATACCAATGGTGTCTATTAGAAATTGGTCGACCTCTTCTTTTAGTGCATCGGCAAAGGCAATTCTTTGTACGGTGCAATTATGTTCTGTTTGGAATTCGTGTTTGAGAGCACGATAAAGAGTGTCTTTACCAACAGTTGCATTTCCGGCTATAGCGATGATCTTTGGCATGAAAGTAATTATATCAAAATTAATTTAAAATGTAAACAACAAAATAAGAAAGAATTTATCCCGAAGGAAAACCTCATTACAGATTGTATTCAATGACCCCATCGTCTATGAGAATCATAATGCCGGTTAAACGATCATCAAGGGTAAGTCTCATTTCACCGTATCCGTGCTTTGTAAATGAGGAAACACACTCACCAATGATTCCATCTTCCTCGATCCGATGCATGTCAATTCGTTCTATATCCGGGTAATAATCGTCGGTGGTGTGATCGTAATCGTAATAAATCCGAGCAATGTGCTTGAATCCTTTCCATGTCTTTTGAAGTACTGATTGATGAATTCTAGTGGTCATAAGAAAAATATTGTTGTGTTGTTGTTATTCTATCCTCAACTGATCCAAGCGTTTTAATTGAATCTTTTTTTTTTGATACAAATCATTATATCGTTTTTTAATACAAATGTAAATCTAAAAATGCTTTTTATCATAAATAGTTTCATGAAAGATTCCCGGGAATACACAAACAAAGATCCGCTTGTAAAAGCAGCCTACGATGTCATCGCCGCTAAAAAGGCTATGGAGGCAGCGGAGGCAGCAGCCAAGCTCGAAGAGGCAGTAAAGCCTAAAGGTGGTTTTGAATTCACCGTTGACATCGGTGGTATAGATTACAAGACCCAGCTTGATCGCGTTGTTAAACTAATTAAAAAGACACGTATTCTCAAGTCCGACAAAGACATCACAAGCTTTCTAGAGAGCGGACTCGGCAGGGAACTCGGAGAAATCATTGTTGGCCAACACGCCAGACTTAGTCCCGCTGCTCGTAAAAACGATGCACCTCTCACGTCATTCTTAAGCAAGAAGCTTCCTATTTGGGACGCAATGGAAGAATCCACCGAGCTTGAAGAAGGACTTGGCTTTGCTGACTCTTCCCAAGGTGCCAAGCAAGCTTATAAGAATACATTATCGCTTTCAAAGTCGCTCAAAAAAGGCTCTAGCTTAAATAAAGCAGTTAACAAAAGACTCGAGGGAAAATACGATTCCGACTTTGTTAAGATGGAAGATGCTATTGAGTTAATTCTTTCCACTCTTGATGAAATTGACAGAGAGTATCAAATGAACGAAGGAACGGATGTTGCTGAGCGGAAAGAAAAGTCTCTTTGGGCGGAAGGAGCACTTAGCCTTCCAAACGAAAAAGAACTTGCGATGGCTATCACACAGTTAAACTTCCTTTGCCACGCATCAATGGAAATCAGAAACCACCTTATGAATGGCGGCGGATTTCCCGAATGGTTCCAAAACAAATTGAGTGGTCTTCACAACAGCATGGAAGATCTTCACTCTTATATGGCTGGCAAAGAAGCTGGCGAAGAAGAAGCTTAGATCTGAGAATTGTTCGGAGCATCAAGAGGAACAACTGCCACCGCTTCAATGTTGTTGTGGCCCAGTACATCGGTAACGAGACCAAAAACAAAGTAAAGTCTTTCCTCGGTGTTTAAGCCGTAGGTGTATTTTAAATCGTTCCAAGACTCCACGAAAACCGAATGCTTTTCGCCCTCACGCGTTTGCACGTGAATCACCGCAGAGGTGTAGGGGCTGGATGTGAGCATCCCGATCAAGTCCATTGCAATGGTGAACTGTAAGTCCGGGCTGATACGATTGATCACCACCTCCTTGATTTTAGGAGCTTTTGAAGGGACTGGTATTGCAAAGGATATACCTATTAGAAGTAAGGAAAGACATGTAATAAACGTGATTATCATCCTCCTCATACATTTACTTATAATAATAACACCTTTAGAGCCACCGGCTTTCATAAATATTTCAGAGCTACTGCTATGGACACAAACGATAATAATCAGGGTCTGGATGCGGGAGCAAGTCTACTGAGGGAGGGATCTTTATAGATTTCTCCCTTTTTTGTATTAACATCAACCACCTACCACAATGTCACGAACAAAATCCAAACGCGCTACCCGTAAAAATACGGAGCAAAGACTTAAGCTAGAAGATCTCGAGTGTGAAATCCAAGACACCCTTGAAGAAAACTGGCTGACTAATTTTGTTATTAAAAAGCCATTTTATTTCTCTAAGAATCACCTTGCTTTTAAAGATGGCCTTTATGACAATAGAACAAAGATTGGGTTCGTTGACGGTCCAGCAGGATCGGCTAAATCGTATCTTGCGGTGCTTGCAGCACTTGAGCTTCTCAAAGAAGACAAGATTGAAAAGATCGTTTACATACGAAGTGTAATCGAATCCGCGAGCCGTTCGATGGGTGCCTTACCTGGTGAGGTTGATGATAAATTCCTTCCTTATGCAATGCCTCTCATTGAAAAGGTTGCAGAGATCAGCGGCCAAGGTGTTGCTAACCACCTTATGAAAGAAGGAATACTGAGCGCGATACCCGTTAACTTTGTGCGCGGTTTAACGTTTAACAACTCCTTTGTTATCATCGACGAAGCTCAGAACCTTACGTATGCAGAGCTGGTAACAATTCTAACCCGATTCGGTAAGGACACACGCTACGCAGTTTGCGGAGACCTTGCTCAGGCGGACATTGGTAAGTCGAGCGGTTACTCAGACATCTTCAACAAGTTTGCTGAAAGGGAAGACGCGGAGGACAAAGGAATCTTTAACCTTACGTTTGGCGAAGAAGACATTGTTCGAAGCAAAATCCTTCGTTACATCGTCGACGTCCTTGAAGCCTAACGCATTGAGCTTTGTGTAGCTCGTTTTACACCTGATCCCATTCCCGTGTACTTTCCGTAAGGACTGTATTTGCGGTGTTCATTAAACTGGTCAGGCGAAACGACCTGCATCTCTCCAGCTGTTTTGTGACCCCAGCACATAACGCCCTTTACTTGTGCCACGTGCTCGGCACAGGACATGCAGTAGTTGTACCCCGCAGCGACACGTGCGGGAGCGACTGGTTTGTAGCAATTAACGCATTCCATAATATAAACTGATCTCAGGCAAATTTGCGAAGTATGTTGACGATTATCTCTGTGTCAAGTATTCCTTCGTAGCTGTAGGTGTGCTCACCATCTAACACTACAAAAAACGGAAACGATGAAACGACGTGGCCCTCGGATCGAAGACTCTGTAAGTATGTTATAATTTCTGATGGACTCGATTGAAGTGAAATAAAATCGCAGCTGAGTTTATTATCGGCGGAATGCTTTTTTAGGTCAGCAAGATATGGTCCGCAGTTTTGACACTGTTCGTTGTAGTATACTTTAACTTTTGCCATTACGAATGCCTCCTAACTCCGAGGATTCTGTGCTTGTAAACAGAAACTCGAATTTCTTGAATTGGTGTGCAATATGTTGATCTATGAATAGCCACACCGTTGCCTTTGTAGATCATGATGTGACCTGAGGACGGATTACTTCCACGGCTGGTAACAATGATATCACCTGCTCGCATTGAGTTGAGCGAAACAGGTCTTCCCCACTTAAGCCAGGCTCGTGCCATTGCTGAGGATCTCGGTGGGCTTCCTCCAGCTCTCTTAACCACGTGTGAAACATAGTTAGCGCACTGGTAGCTTTGGCCCCTTCTGAAGTATGTACCAAGATCTCTTTTAGCAATGCTTGCGATCTTTGAATTGCCTCCCATTGAAAATCCACCCCAGCGATGAGAACCGGGTACTGCGTAACTTCCAACCCTCGGTGTTGGTCCGCTGATTACTCTCAGCGGGATGTTGTGATATACAACTGGGGGTTTTGCTTGTGCGGTTCCAGCTGCAAGCGGGATGAGTGCAACCAAAAGAGCTTTGGTAAGGTTCCGTCGTTTGTCGGCGGCAAGTACTAGTTTTTCCATACAAGTGTTGTGATGTTTACAGGTTACGGGGTATTTGCATTTGCTTTCAGTGCAGTTTTTTCTGCTGTGAATGTACATGTTCCAAGGAGCTTGGCCACAGGTAAATGTTGGTTTCATCGTGTAGTGTTGGGATGGGTTGTTGTTTGTTAGAGTTTGTATCCGAGACTGAGCAGTTTGCTTTCAACGGTGCGCACGTAATCACTGAGCCGTTGTTTTTCGGAGCTAAGGTAATCCTCGTATTTCTTACGGTCAACGGATGAAGCAGCAAAGTTGCTTTTAAGTGTTGCTGGTTTGGCGTAATGACCTGATCTTTGTGATGCCTGGCTAAGAAGCTCTATTGCATCTGTTCTATTTTTAAGCAAGGTTTGGATCTGTGCTTCAACCTTGGAATCGCGTTCGCTTCTTTGATAAACGTATCTCTGAGAGCTTGGAACGGGTGCGGAGTTTCTGCTGACTGTGATGTCTGTGATTTTCCCACGTAGTGCGAGGACGAGATCCTCGCTTTTATCCAATTCGCTGCGGACGGAATCGAGTTCTTTTTTAAAGTCCAGACCAGCCTGTGAGGCTTCTTTAAGTGAGACTTCGAGGTCCTGAATTCTCACCCGGCTTTTGGCAAGATCCTCGACCAGGGATTCGTCCGGTATTTGCACGGCCGAAGCTTCGGCTTTTTCTTTTTCCAGAACGTTGACTTTTTTGTCAAGTGAGTAAGTGTACCAGCCAAGGGCACCCAATGCTGTGATCAATAGTATTTCTCTCATAATGTAGATGGTGTTGTTACCCTATTATTATACCATATTCAGCGGGTATGTAAACCCCCTTTTTTAATTTTTTTTTGCGGAAAAGGGGAGTTTGGGCCACCAAAAAGGCCGAATCCCGAAAGATTCGACCGATTTGATTAATTGTTTGGATCGAATTAGCAACCAGGACGGTTAGGGCGACAGTCGTCTCCCTGATTCTGGTTTTGGTTCTGATTCTGGTTTTGGTTTACGTTGATGTTGATACCACCACCGGTACCACCGCCGGAACCACCACTCGAAGTGGATGAAGCGTCACCGCCAGCACCGCCAGTCGCAGTTGCGTTTCCGCCTGCACCACCGTTAGCAGTTGCGTTACCGCGACCACCTTCTCCGCCTTGACCACCTTGGCCACCAGCACCACCAGCACCACCGAGGCCACCAGCACCACCAGCACCGCCGTTAGCGACATTGGAGTTGTTGTTGGTAGCAGAACCACCAGTAGCGCTTCCACCGTTGGCAACATTGGAGTTGTTGTTGGATGCAGAACCGCCAGTTGCGCTTCCGCCAGTACCACCACGACCACCAGTAGCGTTACCGCCGGCTGAATTGGATGCAGCGTCTGCAACAGAAGAAACAGCGTTGTTGATAATGGTGTCAGATCCGAAAGCATCTTTCATAATGAATGCTTCAGCGACTCCACCTACGGCTGCTACAACAGTGTGACCAATTCCTGGGCCAGATGCTGTGGCAATTACGCCTGTACGTGAAGGTGCACACTTACCATCGCGATGTTCAACCAAAGCGGTAATGTTAGGACCGTCAAAAGTCCGTGCATTAACGCGGTAGTAAACCACATCGCCAACAGTGCCGAGTTGCTTAGTGCTCTTGCAGGAAACCCCTGTAAAAGCAGCCGTCATGATAATCATCGATCCGATGATGTTCTTATGGGTGTTTTTCATATTACCTTAGTTAGTATGATTGCAGGTTTTTTGGACTGAGCGAGCGATGTATTGCCTTCTTCGTTCCTGCCCTCAGTTAGCGTCCCTTGATCAAACACTCGTTCGATCTTTATTTGTTTTATCCGTGCGGAAGGGTGGGGTTAATCCAGAGGTTGAATCCTCCAGCTTAAAGTTGTGTTGTTTTCTTTTGTAAGTTCTTTAACTTCTTCTTTTTTCTTTTGTACCGTGTCATGCGCTTCCAAAAGATCTTCGCAGGTTGCGTCGGTGATCCATTTGTGATGAAACGGATGCAGGTATTGAATTAGATATTTTGTTTTCATTTAATTTCCTTCTTCGATAAGATTAATAGTGTTTGAGCATTTTTCCGAAATGATTTTAACGCCCTCACGAAGTATTGTTCGTTGACTGTATATATCAAGGTCCGGATCCTCTACATGTTCGAGAAGACGATCTAGCTCGGCCTTGAGAAGTTTATAGTGAATTAGAGTGGAAGCCGATTCCATTTTTATCGATTGTATTTTAGGTTAATCTCGGTGTCAATAACGAGTCCAGCACGTTCCATCCTGATAAGTGATACAAGAACATCCTCTTCCCATGGATCAAACCATGCAAAGAATCTTTTGAAAAAAGCCTCAAGTTCCGACTCGGATTTAAGGGACAAACGATCAACCGCGGAACGGTGGATGTTCCATACCTCGCCGGTTTTAGAGGTGATCTTGATCGTGTTGGACATTAGTCTTTTAAAAAGTTTTTGATTGCGTTTGCTAGGATAGCGACGTAAATGGCTTCTGATATTTTGTGCAGGGAGAATAGCCAAAGTGAAACTCCCAGAAGAAAGATAACTGCGACGTTGTAGATTTCGTATTTCATTGCCAATTGTGTAGAATTAAAAAGCTTGCTGCGCCTGCGATTAGTATTAAAACTGATGCGCCGAGAACCCAGTATAGTGTTAGGTAGATCATTTGATCCGAAGTTTGATTAACTTGGCCAAGCTCTCGTAAGGTTTAAGAAGCTCGTCAATAGAGTGAGCATCGAGACCTTTGTCTATGATGCTTTGATTGTTTCCGCCGTGGAAGTTCTGAACCCATTCAAGAAGCATGGTGCAAAGCGAGAGAAGGGTTTCGTTTTTAGAAGTGAGCTCTCCAAAGGACATGCTGTGGAGGAAGGTCTCTCGCATTTCGCGGATAAGCTTCCATTCGCAGCTGCGGAGAATGGTGGTAGCTTCGTGAAGGTCGTTGGTGCCGTTAAGCTTGCTTTTTAAAACTAATGGGGTACTGATTTTGTTGCTCATGATATAAAGGTGTGGTGTGTGGTTTAGATAAAAAGTGTGGTGTGTGGTTTAGCCCAGGCCGTTGAAGGCGGAGGGCTTGTTATTTGTTCCACTGTGCTCAAGAGCCTTGAACATACGCTTGTAGACGGCGTTTAGGGAGTCTTCAAGGTAATCTGCCTTTGCTTCAGGATCTTCTAAAAGCTGACCCAAAGCGATAACAGATTTGATCTCGGGAAGGACCCATCGGACTTGATTCTGGAGGAATCGGGCTTCTTCTTCGATATTGGTGGTGGTTGTTGTTTTATTATCCATACACGAGCATTATACCATATTCCACGGGTATGTAAACCTCTTTTTTGCAAAAAAGTGAACTTTGTCTTAAAAAGACCCAAAACCTGCTCAATTCGGCACAAAATCGAACCCCCGCCCACAAGAACCCCGCGGAGAGCAAGAAAGCATGGCCCCTGAATTCGCCGGGGCCAGAGCGGGATTACCTAGCTTAATCCTGAAATTGATACATTCTCGATGTCGTTTGAAGCCATACTGTTGAACTGTAACTTCGTGTAGTTCTGTTCTCCGGGCTGAATGTAGTTTCGAACGCCATTAGAAAAGCTGTCGCTGCTGCCATCACCCATTAGCCACACTTGAGTAGCATATGCTGGTTGTGTATCACCGATTTGGAAGTTAGAATAGTTAGATGTTGTATTAGGATATCTGTAAGTCTCCCCTACTTTATAGTCAGCAACCCAACCAACAGGGTCAGTAATCATCTTCAGGATTTCAGCATCATCTGGTATGGTATCATTTCTCTTAAGAGTTGTTGTAACCATACTAGCTACTTTACCATGAAAGTTTCTATTACCACCACGTCCGCCGATAGTGAAATCCCCCGTTATACTTAAATCTGTACGAGCATTGTTTCCACCATTAGTCCAGTTAGCAGCTGTTGATTTATTATCAGCTAATGCAGGAGCATAATCCCAAACTCCAGAAATTATTCTTATGTCAAAAGCATCAGCTAAATTAGCATCGGTTAAATTACCGTAGTTAAATCTACCACCTTTGAAAGCGATATAAACTCCGTACCATTTACTAGCATTGGTTTGTAGATAGTTATCAATCAAACACTCATTGTTATTAGAGCCTCTTCCCCATCCAAAGTATAACTCCCTGGATGCAGTTAGTCTTAGATAAATGTTATCGTTATTGCTACTAGCACCTTCACCCATATTCCAAATATGTTGGTTACTATTGTTACCATCAATTCTGAATACTATAGAAGTTGCCCATGGGAAAGAATATCCATTATCAGCAGTTTTAGTACTATCAGGGTTGTTAGCTACAGCAACTCCATAGCCACCCAGTCTAAGAGGTTGTGCTTGAGTAATAGGATTAACTTGTTTTAAGTGTTCATTACCACCACTAAAGTCAATCGCCTTAGTCCAATTAGTTGCATTTGTTGTTGGTGGAGCAGGCACCGATATTTCAGATAAACCTGTCCAATCAATCTCATTACCATCAATAGCATTGCCATTAAAAGTCCAGAAGGACATTACAACATCAAGAGGAGTAGTAACACTAGCGTATCCTGAGTTATCGCCACTCTGACCTTTATAAGCATTCCAGTTACCATAAGTTACAGTTGATTCGTCACCAGAAGTAATGCCTAAGTTTCCATTACGTCCAAAGGCTAATCTGATGTTATTACCAGAATTTGTTACTTCAAGGAAAGCACACGTTGTGTTCATTAAGGATGTGGTGTTCAGATACATGCTGTTTCCTACAATACCATTAGCAACAGGGTACATGGTAAGACTTGTACCACTGCTATTAAATATACCTACAATGTAGCTATTACCTGCGAAAGTAAGACCTGATGCAGCAGCACCATTACTGTTTACTTGCTTGGTATTTGACCAGTTACTACCTTTAAGTCCGATTGCAAAGATAGTATTGTTGCTTTTAACTTCACCAATGAAATCAGTGAAGAAAGCATTATCTAATACAAGTCTTTCGCCTGCGCCTAATGTCTCATCAAGACTAATCCAACCATGGTCACCCGAGTCCATTACATTTGAGCCAGTCTGGTTAGCGCTTGGACCTTCTAAGTCAATACCGGTCGGATTAGCGCTGTAAGTTGAACCAGCAACGGTCATTGGTACTGTAGCAGTAGCAGCCCCATCACCATCAGTCCAAACAAGGCTAATAGGCGGAACGTCTGCTGGTACAACAAACTCGAGGTAAGCGCCAGCACTTCCAACAGTACCATTTAGAGTAACACCAGTAGTATAAGCATTGCCATTAGCATCAACAACCATTAAGGTGTCATTTGACTCAACAGAGGCATGATCTAAGTAGAACTTGTAAGTGCTACCAGCATTAAATGTTACCGTGTTGAAGTCGAGTATTGTGCTACCTCCGTCTTGGGTAAACTTAATACCACTTGCTTGTTCAACAATAGTGAATTCGTTTCCGGCCAGGTCAGCCAATACATTAATAGTAATTGTTCCTTGAACAGAACCAAAGCTATTTGCTTTAGTAACGTTAATAACATGAGTAACAGAGTTACCAGCGCCATTAGTAATGTCTTCAGCTGTACCAATAATAGCGTAGCCGTTGTCAGCATAACCATTAGGAACGTTGGTCACATTAAATGTGTCGGTCATTCCAGCAGCCTTGTACTGAATGTTAATAGCACTACCTTCTTGTACGTTGTAGGTGATATTACTAAACGTTGGCAAGTAGTTGGCGTCCTCTCCTGTTGGGATTTCGTTCCAAACAACGTTAATGCTGTTACCGAATATTCCGCCTTGAGGTGCTGCCGAACCAGCATGGACTCCAGATGTATCTGGCATGTACCATGTGTTGCTTCCGCCATTGTAGGTATCATCCGCAAATGTATGGGTGTGGCTTGTACCACTTCCTCCATCTTCTATGGAATCAATGTAATTAGCCTCCGCTTCACTTGCGAAAAGAGGGTAATAGAATTCCCCATCTGGGCTTTCAATGTAATACCAACCTGTTAGGGAAGCGCCTTCTTCTTCGGCGCTCATGTCATACTTAACCAATTCGGGGATTCTATCAGCGGTATGACTGTTCTCATTAGCTCCCAAAAAGATATTAAAAGCAGAACCATCAAGGTCTACCTTCTTAGTGGCAATTAGTTCATTATTGGTTTCGTGCCACATCTCCAAGGAGTTGTCACTGTTGTACCTGAATGAAATTAGACCCAGATTATTATTACCAGCGTCGATACTTGAATCATATCCAATGTCGCTTCTGTCTCCATTTGGATCATAGGAATTGAGAGCGCTCGTGTTCCAAGTCCAATTACTTTCAGAGGCTCCGATTTCTTTTATTACCTCGGATGTGTTGTAGAAGAAGCCATCTTCAAGTGTGTCTTCAGCGCTTGCAACGTTGCTAGATGCTCCGGTGTATCCGAATCCGATTTTCTCAGAACGGCCAAAGTAGTTGAAGTTCAGAGTTATCTTTTCTCCGGGGCTTACTGAGATCCTGCTTTTAATAACGGTGGACTCTTCTAATCCGTTGCTCCATTCTCCTCCTTGAGAGTTGTCTTGGTCGTGAACGATCTCCCATGATTCGGTTCTTTCTGTGAATACTGGAAAGCTTCCTTCATTAAAGGAAGACCACTGAATCATAACTGAAGAACCAGCTATTGTGGAGTTGGACTTACCGATTAAACTGTAACCGCCGTTAACTACTTCATAGAGATATAGGTAATTGTCTTGACCGAAGCGAAGAGCAAGCTGACCGTTGGGCATTCCGTAGTAACCTGCGAATGATCCGCTTGTCTCAATTGTCACTCCGCTCGAATCAACTTGGCTGAATCTTGTATTGGTACCTGCGTAAGCAAATCCAACCGTCCAATTGGAGGGCTGAAGCGCATCCGAACCGGACTGTGCGGTTTCAGCTGCACCCCAAACACCTATCATGTAATCGTAGGAGGGATTGTGTGTCCAAACAAACTCGTGGCCCTTTTCTAAAGACTCACCGTTATAAAACGGATTGTAGTTTCTATAGTTGTTTCCAATAGTAGGTGTGGTAATCTGTGTTCCCGCTTCTGCACCGTATGAAACGAACCAGTTGTTACTTATAGCTGGGAGTGATCCCCCAGACGATTCGTCCCCATTTATTCCGACCTCCGAAACAAGGAACGATTTGTAATTCACAAGGTCCATTTGGAACGCTGCGTTGAGTGTATCATTCGCAGAATTTAAATCGTTTCCGGCCTGTGTTCCGTTAACATAAATGTTTCCGAATGTAAGACCTCTCAGTTGAACCTTATCAGAATTGTTTTGGGATATTTGTATTGTACTTCCAACCACCGTGGAGGTAAGGTCGTTAATAGCGTATCTGTTAATAACATTACCGCCAACACCTTCGTTTAGTGTGATTGATTGTTTTAGTGTGTCAACCACCACGTCCACGATCGGCACTTGCATAACGTGGTTACTGAAAGGTAACTCGGAGTAGTTACCAGCAAGTGGAGGGTTAATGGCCTTTGTCCCGATTGATTGGTAGGAGTTATCTCCCAAAGATAATCTAAGATTGGTCACATCAACTTCGCTTAGGTCAATAGCATAGTCTTGACCTATGAATCCAACGTCATCTACCTTAATAATGTTCTTATCGTCGTCAGGTAATTGACCAACCGCAGACGTGATAAGAAGTCCAACCTTATCGGAGTTGGATCCAAGTCCTGTGTAGTGAACCTGGGTGTCAAGTATCTCTGCGATGAATCTAAAGTCGGGATTTAAACTAATTGAAGTTCCAAGTAGATTGTAAACCTCGTTAATTTGGATTGATGCCTTTGCGTCTCCGGGGTTTCCGATGCCGTTAAAAGAAGAGCGGTTATTGTCATAAAGACCGCAATCACGAAGTGTGCTGTTAGCTGCGCCCCATGCGCAGAATCCTGCGTTCCAGTTTCCGTTAACCTCGTTCTGGCTAAACTTATTATTGATACCGCCAATTACTAAAAGACCGTTGTTGGCATTGTAGGAGGAAGCGTTCATCGAAACAGTTACGTTGTGACACCCTCCAAGAGAACCTGCGGCGATGTATATTCCCGACTCGATGTTCTGGGAAGACACGTTTCGAGTTATGAATCCATAGCCGCCAATACCGCAGTCTTGAACTCTGATACCTCTAAGGTTTTTGCTTACATTGTTTCCAATCACTCGAACTCCGGTTGATTCCTGAATTCTTAAAGCTCCACCGTTGGAAGCATTGGATCCTGCGTAAAACGCCTGAAGATCCGCGCTGGAAGAATCGTATCCAAGTAAGGCGGTTGTTGTCGAAGGGAGAATTGTATTAAGAGCTGAACCGTTCCATCCGTTGTTTGTAAAGTCGCAGTTTTCGATCTCAACCTTTGCGGTCTTTTTAGTAAGGATTCCGTATCCTCCCGCGTTGCTGAATCGTAGATTGCGGAAAGCGTACTCCTTGGAGTTATCTGTTCCGGTTACTTCCAAAACGTTTCCGTTGCTTGCGTCATAAGAAGCATACTGAATGGCTGAACCATCAGATCCTACAAATGTCAAAGACTTATCGGCGGGAAGTACCAAAGAGGATGTTATGTTAAATACACCGTCCAAAAAGATTGTGTCACCGTCGTTAGCCGATGCAACCGCTGTAACAACATCACCAAAGGGATAAAGAGCTGAGCCATCCGAAACGCCTCCGGTGTATCCAGCTTTCACCATCACATCGTAAACACGAAGTCCGGAGCTGTTAATGTCATTTTGAGTTACTGAGTCAGCAGCAATGTGATCATAGTCTGTTCCATTGAAGACCATAACGTCTCCAACAGCCTTACCATTTCCTGGTGTAGCCACTCTGTAGAAATCACCGAGCACATCAGAACCGGTTGGTAATGACGGGGTGTCGGTGTCAGCGTTGTAAGTTCCTTTGTAAATCGAGCCTGTGCTCAAAGCATTTACGTCGTCCTTAGTAGCTATTTCTTTGTCTTCAAAAAGACGGTGGAGAACGTTTGTTTGGTATCTTGTGTTGACATCGTCACCTTCGCAGACAAGTAAAAGACCTTGTCTTGTTTCTTGGTTTCCTATCGTTTCGACCTTTGTAATCGACGCGTGGTTGGTAGACCCAGCTTCAATGTCAAGTGGGTGAGTAAAGAACCATGTTAAATCCTCGTTAACCGATAAACCCGAGTGATCAAGATGCTGTTGATAAACCAAAGTGCCATCAACGCTCAGTTCGTAAAGAAGCCGCTGATTAGCAGGAACCTCCTCAGCGACTCTCGTTGTAATTCCCACACCGGAGATATTAAAAGAAAAGAAGTTGTCCCCGTCATAAGGAATAGCTGTGTCATTAACGGGTGTTCCGCCAAGTCCTACGGTACTGAAGTCACCAAATAGTCGGGTGGACGGATTAACCAGACCAGCTCCTGCCGCCTGGTTCTCAGGAAGAGATTGGTCAAGCATTCTTCCGAACACTGGGAAGTCACTCGTTTCTCGCGTAAGGTCGTCAAAGTAAACGTTTGCTGCACCGGAACTCATGCGGTGTTGACCACCTAAGTGAAGAGAAGAAAGTGTTGTCTCAATCGCCTTAACAGCTTTTAGTCTGTCAGTGGTGGGATTGTACTCGAAGTATTCCCCAATGGTAGGTCTTGCAAACTCGTTGTTAAGATAAGCAAGTATTTGATCCCTGTCGTAGGAGTAAGGTGCATCTACGAGATTTTCACCCGCTTCGTTTTGAACGCGAGTGATTTTTAAACGTTTAAAGAAAACGCGGTGCTCTGTTGTACTTCCGGACTTAAAGAGAACAGTAGATTTAACAATAACCCTGTTGGTTTGTGTTGGGTGAGCGATGGCTTCAACAGAGCCGATGTCCTTTTGTCCCACCTTTGCACCGTCAAAGGAGACCTTTCCGGTGGATAAATTCGAGTAGATTTTTACTTGGCCCATTTTTTTAAAAGATAGATAGTGTTAGGTTGTCTAGGGTTACTGTGCCAGCAACGTCGGAGCGAACCTGAAATCGGAAAGATCCGGCGTCACCAACGCCGTGTGTGGTGATGTCTTCGTTTATAATAAATTTAATAACAGGAGATTGAGCATAGTCAATATCAGCTCCTGACTCCATGGCTGCGGAGGTTGCCTCGATAAAGAACTCAGAGGGAGGTGAATCGCCTGAAACCGAGTTCTTAGTAAAACATAAACGGGAGTCGAGTCTTCCGCCGTCTTCGTCGGGATCAAATCTAAATACCGCTTGAAAAGAACAGGAAGAGGTTAGTGTTAATCCTTCTAAGTCAAATACAACGGGATCAACCGTTGTTCCTGCGCCTGTGTGACCTGCGGCCGCAGCAGCTTTCATGTTTGCGGTTCTGTGATCATAAAGACCACTTGGATCAACAGTAAAGTTAAGATCCTGGTAAACGTTTGTGTCATCAGTAATGATTTCTGTCGTGGTTCCTGATCCTCCGTAGTATGCGGAACTCAGCAAAGCGTAATGACCCTGAGACGTTTGAGGGAGACCAAGCGCATCAGCAACCTGATCGAAAGTTCCCGTGATGGGGTTAATTGCGTATTTTGGCATGGTTTTTTATACTCCTTTAAGCGATTCTTTCAGAGGTGGTGATGTTACCACTTCCATCGTAGGTGTATCGGATGTGACCGACGAGAGTACCGCTGGCCTGTTGACCGCCAAGGTAATAATAAATGTCAGTGACGTTGCCGCTGCCATCGTAAGTATAGGTCACGTAGTCGTGTGGACCCACACCCATTCCAGTAAATTTAGAGTTGTTCTTTCTCTGTGGATAGTTGTAGTAAGCCATAACATTGAGTATTTATACAAAAACACAGTTCTGTACGGCGACTTTATGATAGAAATTACACCTATATTTACTAAAGAGCAGATCGGGTAATATCATCCAGGGACCAGGTTTGTTCCCTGTCACTCCACCAATGCGTTGTGGTTGGAGTGGTGATTAAAAAGCTGTCCTGAGCGGTGGCAGCCTTTATTTCGAATCCCAAAGCCTTTGCGGCTTCAAGTATTTCTTCGCTTGAACGTGCGAATTTAGGATAATTAACAAGCTCTACGCATGCTCCTGTTTCCTCTCCGCCCGAATAAATGAAGGAGGTCTTTGAAACGTTTACACAGCACGTATTTGCCTTGACCCAGTGCCGGCATGTTTGCTTGATTTCAGCAAGTGGACCACTGATGTAAATGCGAGCCCAGTAAGTCTTTGCCGAAAGATGTCTTTTAAATTGATCCATGGTATATTAGCAGGCAAGGGGTGTTTAGATCATTTCTGATCGAAGCGATTCGATTTCTCGATAAAGAGAATCCACTTCTTCAGTTACTCTTTTATCAAAGCGGGAATCCACTTTGTCGAAGTTCCTCCACACTTCATCATTTGAAGCGTCAAGGTCTTTTTCAGTTGAGTCGACACGCGTATTGGTGTCATACTCCAGTTGTCTCAGCTCTCCTGATAATCTAACAACCTTGAACCCCAACCATACTGTGTATGACAGGAACCCCAAGCTGAATACAGTCACCAAGATGCCGTTTACTATAATTGCAGTTTCCATAAGCCGGTTCTTTCTATTTTTAGAATTTGTCCAAGCTCTGCAATATACCATGGTCAATGTGCTGATGTTCCAGGCAATTGATCCTTTGATCGTGCACATCGATAAATTTTATGATACCCAAAATAATGAGAATGAATACCAACTGTGCCGCAAGCACCGTTACAAGCACAGGGTTTGATTTCATGAATCTTCTACTTTAGCAAAAATAGCATACACAATCGCAGATAGAAAAACTATTACCAGCACCAATTCCATTTTACTCCTTCTCGTCTTCAGCCTCAGTCTTTTCAGCCTGAGCCTTTTTCATCTCAAGAAGTGATTCGTAAGCAGAGGTAAGATCTCTCCGGTTCCGTGCGGAAAGATCCGATACCTTTTCTTGAATACGCTTGTACTCGGACTCGATGGGAAGAACCCAAGGTTCGCTTGGTTCGGGAATATCATTTCCCGTTTCAAGCATGATAGTGAGAGCAAGACGCTCTTTGAACTTATAATTCAGGTTGGTTGGTTTCATAATTAAACAGATTTCTTTTTAGTGGTTGTCTTACGCTTTGTGCCAGATCCGCGTCTGCTTTTGCGGTCTTCGGCCTTTTTGCTTTCTTTAAGAGCTTCTTCTTCCTTTTGGCGAATAGCTTGACCCCGTGATTCAAGACGCTCAACCACTGTGGCTGCGTCCATCCAGATGTCTTTGTCATCAACCAATTGGCTGATTTCCTCGGCAGTTAAAAAGTCTTGGTACTGTGAACGGAAAAGCTTTTCAGACCATTTTCTGTCGTGTACCACATTCGAGTACATCTCTCCGCCTTTACCAATCATACCACCGCTGTAGTTGTGAAAAAGAAACGCGCTGTGATCGTTAACAACGAATTCGTCTCCCATTAGAAATATAAGTGTTGCTGCGCTCATGCATGCACCGCTAACGTTCATGACAATGTGTGCATTACACTCACTGAGCACCTGAAGGAATTGAACCGTTGTAAAAAGGTTTCCTCCGGGGCAGTTGATGTGAATGTTGATCAAATCAGTTTGTCTTGCACTTCGGATCTTTTGAAACCAATCGATGTAATCGGTGGCTTCACCGATGTTTCCGGACAAATAGAAATCCGTGATGGATCCGTATTCAACAGAAAAGTTGTTTGGCTTTCCTAATCCGAGGACATCGTCTAGTCCCATTTTCTTTGTCTTTATGTTTTCAGTATCCATGATTGTTATCCTTGGCGCTTTCTATCAAGGCCAAAAAGTGGCTTCCAAAAGAAACCAAATCGGGTTCGTGTTCCGAGTTTAAATTTTATTTTGCCTGTTCGGCAGTAGGTGTTCCAGTTTTCTCTCAAGCCATCTCTGTTATGGCCTGTGTCGGAACCTTTTCTGTTTACGTATGAAGAGCGTGACTCGGCAGCTATTTGCCAACGATCACCAACCGATCTCCAGCACCCGCAGCTGGCTCGGCGCATGTTTTCCGTCACGAAGATCCTTGGACGAAGCTCGCACCTTGGGCATTTTTCCCAGGTAGAAATGTTATCAGGACACCACCAGCTGTTGGGAGCGTTGTTCCAAATGTGCTTTGGGTATCGGAGATGAGCCTTGCTTAGCTTCATTAGTTGTGATTGATCTTCGAATTCTTACCAGCTCCTTTGTGGATCTTTCCAAGAAGATCGTTCCATCCGCTTCCAGCTTTACGAATGTTTCCAACTGGGCTTATGTGTGAAATAGCTGGAGCAGAGATTCCTCTCTTTTTCTTTCCAGTTTCACAGTGGGGACAAGGATCACCAACAGGGTCATCACGCTTTGCCATGGGATGTCCTTCTTCCCAGGTCTCACCGCAAGTTTCGCAGAAATAATTATAGGTCATTTACTTTTTAGGAGCTGGAGGTGGAAGGATTGTTGGGAATGCTTTGCGGACTGTTGATTCGGTTAGTGTTTTATAAAGCTTTTTAAGCTTTTTTTCACGAATCGCAAGAAGGATTTTAGCATCCTCTTCACACACAGATTCAAGAAGACGAATGAATTTCACTTCTTTTTTGTAACGTGGAAGCGGGGATTGAACAATGAGATGTGCAAGCTCCCTGACCATTTTCTCAAAGTGTCTCATTGATTGTCCAGCAACCTGATCACTTACTCTGAATGGAGGATCGCCTTCGGGAAGGTCAAACACGACCTCTTCTTTGTAGTTTACCTGAAGAACTGTTTTAATTCCGAATGTTCCGTTTTCCTGAAGAATCTTTACTCGCTCAGCAACGGTCTTTGCTTCTTCACAAAGCTGAAAAACTTCGTGGGGAAGTTTGGTTCTGTTTTTCTTGGGTGTCGGTTTCATGTTAACGTTTTGTAGTTATAGTTATACCTTATCTATGACTTAATAAAGAACTCCTCTGCGCAGGCAACCAATTGGCTGCATCGGCGAGAAATAAGGTAGTTTAAAACTTTGCCGTTTGGCTTAACTTCTTTCTTTGCGTATTCTTCCCTGATGCGGGAGGTAACATCTTCGGGGATACGTGATAAATCGATCATGGACCGATTGCGACAGTAATTGCGGTATGTTTCTTCGTCAAGGATTTCATCCATACCCTTTGTACGTGATGCTTCGTACCATTCCTCGATCTTCTTGGAACGAAGAGGTGTTTGCCGAGCATCTTCTGAAACAAAGACATTGTCTGCAGAAAGAACATTTGGAACACCATCGCCACTGTCTCCACGAATAATGTGTTCGAAGATATACTTGGTTGGATTAGGATCCTTGATAAGTTTCTTTGTGAGAGGAGAGAACTGATCCACGTTGTCATACTTTTGTAATTGAATAAAGTCTTTGTCACCGGAGATGATCATGACCTTTTCGTGGTTACCGAACTCTTGAGTGGTTTCTACGAGTGTTGCAATAACATCGTCCGCTTCTGCATTTTGCACGCTTAGAACAGGGAATGGAAGGTGTTCGTCGATCTCCGCTGTGATGGTGTTAAGCCATCCAAAGATTTCTTTCCAGTCCATGTCTGAGCTGTCCCGAGTCTTTTTGCGGGATGCTTTGTATTCTGGGAATGGACCTTTGCGCCAGGAGCCAGCATCGCATGCAAGTATCATGCGGCCGTATTGTTCGCGATACTTGAGATTGTAGAGCCTGAGAGAATTCAGGATCATGTGACGAAGAAGGTCTTCCTGGAGGTTTGATTTGGGCTGTGAGAACACAGATGCAATTGAAATTGCGGAGAAGTCTACGATAATCATTTGATATGGATTTTTTGTTGGACTACTATTCTACCATAATATTACATGGATGTAAATCACTTTTTAGTCTTTTTCAGGCTTTTTTAAGCCTTTTACGTGATTCCGGTGAATCCGGCACTGAATAATGCCGTTATAGTAGTCATCGCGGAGAAGAACCTCACGCTGAACTTGCTCGAGCATTTCGAGATATGAAAGCTCACCGAGCTTTTCACAAAGGTGTAGGATCTCGCGTTCGAAGATGTCACCACCGTGTTCTTCCACGAGGGCTTTTGTTTCTTCGCTGGATCCGTAGTATTCTTGCCAATCAGATTCCTTAAGAGAACGACGCTTGCGCTTCATACCCTTGAGAGGCGGCTTGGTAACCTTAAACCAGAATTTCTTTTTTCCAATATACTTCATGCCGGTGAGCTTGTTTGTTAACAAGTACACGTACCCCACATAATCCTCGATCATGTCGGTAGTGAATTCCTCACCCTTGTAAGTCCACATGGCTTAGATTAAAGTTCTCCGTCGTAGGAGTTGTGTGTTCCGCAAAATGGGCAATATTGGGGATAGATTTCTTTGTCGTAATCGTCGTAGTCAATGTCGGTATCTTCTACCGCTTGAAAAGACGCTTCTTCATTATCATCCCACGTGACTTCGTAGGATGCGTTACAATTGGGACAGCGATGGTCAGTGATCATTTCTTTGTTTTGGTTTATATTATCTATAAACCTTTTTATCCCTCGCAAGATTTACAGTTGTTAAGAGACCGAGCCAGTTCCTGGGCTGGGTTAGCACTGCGCTGGTAGTACAGACCTTTGATTCCCCACTCCCAAGCCTGGATCAGAAGTTCATTCACTTCTTTTGGCTTTGCTTTGGGCGGGATCATTAGGTTAAGACTTTGTCCTTGATCAAGAAACTTTTGACGTTGTGCCGCTTGGATAATAACCTCTCGCTGAGATATTTCACCAAAGGTTTTAAACACATCTTTTTCCTCTTCGCTGAGCTCTGTGAGGTGTTGCACGCTTCCACCATGAGTAAGGATTTCGTGCCAAACTTCTTGGGTGTCCAAACCTTTTTCACGAAGAAGACCTTTTAGGTAGGGATTCTTGAATGTAAATTTACCCTTTGCGAGATCCTTCGTAAAG
>VMHT01124601.1_pt1 | contig 34264 bp, 56 predicted proteins | sample 4693611 | NCBI WGS metagenome assembly VMHT01 (sample SAMN12280063, study PRJNA550983) | marine metagenome | isolation source: seawater sampled from same location over 5 years 0.02-0.2 micron viral filtrate | place: USA: collected off the coast of southern California halfway between the port... ...
AGTCTAGCTGGTCTGCGGGTTTGCGGGCTGTTTCGCCAATGTTTCGCCAATGTATCGCCAAAAGGTGCGCAGGTTTTTGTAGGTGGGAGCATATACCCCCCCCCTTATATTTCGCGCGGGGGCAGGTCTAGCAATACCCCCCCCTTACGCCCCCCCTTTGCATCTGGGAAGCATTGGGACTCCGGCACGAAAATTTTTGGCAGAAGCGCATCTCCCAGACGCGCTTTGGGATTGGGGTGGGCTTTGACTGACCTACAGGACACGCTGTTACAGCTTAGGAACGACCCTGAGATGTTTGTCCGGCACGTTATCGGGGCTGACCCGCAACAGTGGCAGACAGAGGCTTTGCGGGCTATAGCGGCGAATGATAAGGTTGCTATTAAGTCTGGGCATGGTGTTGGTAAAACGGCGTTTTTATCGTGGCTGATATTGTGGTGGTTGCTGACGAGGTATCCCACCAAGATTGTTGCTACGGCGAACACTGCGCACCAGTTGAATGATGTTCTGTGGACTGAGGTTGATAAGTGGGCCCGTTTGATGCCCGAAGGCTTTAAGAAGCAGTTAGAGTTCAAGAGCGACAAGATTAGCTTGTCCGGCAGTAGTGATAGCTTCTGCGCTTTCAGAACGAGCCGCAGAGAGAACCCAGAGGCGCTTCAGGGCTTTCATAGTGAGAATATGCTCATCGTGGTAGATGAGGCGTCTGGCGTGCCTGATGTGGTTTTTCAGGTAGGTGAAGGCGCTATGTCGACTAAGGGCGCTAAGACGGTGCTTACAGGCAACCCAACGCGTGCAGAGGGCTTTTTCTTTGATGCCTTTCATAACAACAGGGAACAGTTTGAGTGCATGACGGTGTCCTGTGAGGACGCTGATACGGTAGACCCGAAGTTTGTAGAGGACATGATCGCTAAGTATGGGGCGGAGAGTAATGTAACTCGCATCCGCGTTTATGGCGAGTTTCCGACCCAATCGGATGATGTTCTATTGCCCCTACATTTGGTAGAGGACGCAGTAAAGCGTGACATAGAGCCAAGCCCTATGACCCCTGTAGTGTGGGGTATAGACGTTGCCCGCTTTGGTGGTGATAGAAGTGCTTTATGCAAGCGTCAAGGGCAAGTGCTTGTTGAGAAATGCAAGACTTGGCAGGGCAAAGACTTAATGGAAATGGCGGGTATTATCCTGTCAGAGTATGAGGCCACGCCTTATTCGCTTCGCCCTGTAAGCATTTTTATTGACTCGATTGGGGTTGGCGGCGGTTTGGCTGACAGGCTGTCTGAGTTAGATCTTCCGGCTATCGGTGTTGCTGTTTCTGAAAGCCCTTCTTTGAAAGAGCGTTTCACGCGGTTGCGTGATGAGTTGTTTTGGAAGGCGCGCGAGTGGTTTGAGGCGCGGGATTGCAAGATCCCAAGTGACGAATCCCTTATCAGCGAAGTAACGGCTGTGAGGTATAAGTATCAATCCACAGGCAAGCTAAAGATTGAAAGCAAGGACGAAATGAAGCGGCGCGGGCAAAGAAGCCCTGACGTTGCAGATGCGTTTGTCCTTACTTTTGCGCAAGAAGGTGCAACGGCTCTTGGGCAGGCTTCTCGCTGGAACGCCAGAGCCACTTACAAGCCAGACACGCGGTGGGTGGTGTGAGCGATAATATTATTGAGTTTCCGAAGCGCCCAGAGTTTGAAATTGTTTTTGAGCCAGAGGGTTCTGCTAGGGACTTTGAAGAAGAGGTGGATGCCAGCCACGCTTCGTTGGTGTGTTATATAAACGGACTTCACGTTACTGCTGACATAGGCTTTGAGGCATTAATGCACGCTTGTTTATTAGCGGCAACAAATTGTGCGATTGAGGCGGGTTTAACGGCAGATGAGTTCAACCGCCTTTTGCAAAGCATAGAGGTTGAGGATGCCGAATAAAAAAGACCCCCGCTTAGATCGTGCCGGAGTTAGTGGCTACAACAAGCCCAAGCGCACCCCAAAGCACCCTAAGAAAAGCCACATCGTTGTGGCAAAAGAAGGCGAAAAGATTAAGACCATCCGTTTTGGGCAACAGGGCGCAAAGACCGCCGGAGATCCTAAAAAGGGTGAAAGCCGCGCAACAAAGATGAAGCGGAAAAGTTTCAAAGCGCGTCACGCGAAAAATATAGCAAAGGGCAAAATGTCTGCGGCCTATTGGGCAGACAAAGTTAAGTGGTGATTTTTATGGATTATTGTAATGCTTGTCCCTACCCAGCGAAATGCGCACAGCGCGCACGCTGTCAAATGGGTCGTGAAGTGGTGAAGCCTGTAGCGCCTGCACCAATTATTTCGGCAAAACCTAAAACTCAAAAGAAAAAGGTGTCAAAATGAAAAAGTATGGCAAAAGCAAAAAAAAGGGCGGGAACGTTAAAACAGGAAAATATTGTTCCTAAATGATTTTGATCCGTCATCTCTCTAGACCAAAAAAGATCGCACCCCCCGCTTTCTCCCTTTGCGCGGGGTGCGTGACACCAAAGAGGTGCAAAAGCAAGGAGAACTGTGATGCCCCGAAAGCCATCAAAGCCAAAGTCTCCAAAACCAAAAAACCCAAAGCTATACGCGCAGGTCAAAGCCGCCGCAAAGCGTAAATTTGATGTGTACCCTTCTGCTTACGCAAATAGCTGGTTGGTTCGTGAATATAAAAAGCGCGGTGGTAAATACGCATGAGTCTGACGCGATGGTACAAGGATCGATGGGTAGATATCGGCGCTCCTAAAAAAGATGGGAAGTATCAGGCCTGCGGCAGACCCTCTGCTAAAAATTCTAAAAGAAAATATCCTAAGTGCGTGCCAGCCGCAAAGGCGGCAAAGATGACTGCTAAAGAGCGTGCATCCGCAGTTAAGAGGAAACGGTCAAAGCGACAGGGCGTTGGCGGTAAGCCGACAAATGTCTCCACCTTCAAAGGTAAAAAGAAATGATGGATGATGAACAATTAGGCTCAGTGATCTCGCGTGAGATTACAGAAAGCCTTAATCATTTCGACACTGAATATACGCAAGACCGTATTGACGCTCTTGATTATTATTTGGGTCGGCCTTTTGGAAATGAAGTCGAAGGGCGTTCGTCCGTAGTTAGTACAGAGGTTGCTGATACGGTTGAACAGATTATGCCTTCGATGATGCGCATCTTTACAGGCACAGATAAAGTTGTTCGCTTTTCGCCTCGCACTGAAGAGGACGTGGAGAAGGCTGAACAGGCCACCGATTATGTGAATTTTATACTGCAAAATGATAACGATTATTACCGCGTCTTATATAACTTCATCAAAGACTCCTTGTTGTTTAAAATTGGAGTTGTCAAAGTGTCGTGGGACGAAACTGATGAAGTGCAGTCGGAGACCTATGAGGGCTTGGAGCAGGGAGAGCTTGCGCTCTTACTGGCAAACCCTGATGTCGAGATTGTTGAACAGTCTGAAGAAATAATCGTTAAAGGCGATGAGGAGTTAGGGATTGAAGAGGTTGCGCGTTATGACGTGACGCTCAAGACCCGCACCAAGTCTGGTCGCATACGCGTCGAGAATGTGCCGCCAGAAGAGTTCCTGACAAATAGACGCTGTAAGAGCCTTGATGACGCACGCTTTATTTGCCACCGAACCACAATGACCGTTTCTGAGTTGGTCAGCATGGGTTACGACCAAGACGAGATAGAAGCCTATGCGGGCATCGGTGAGCTTGAAACAGAAACAGAGCGCCGCAAAAGATTTGAAGATCTGGACGCCCAGCAAGATTATAATTACTCCGACCCTTCACAGCGCGAAGTGCCAGTCTATGAGAGCTATATCCGCGTGGATTATGACGAGGACGGAGTTGCGGAACATCGCCGCGTTTTAAGCATTGGTGACGGCGGGGAACACGTTTTAGAAAATGGTTTAATTGATTACTGCCCCTTTGCCGTCATTAGCCCTATCCTTATGCCGCACCGTCTGATTGGGCGCTCTATCTTTGACCTGACAAAAGATTTGCAGGTTATTAAATCAACCCTCATGCGCCAGTATCTCGACAGCACTTATTTAAGTGTGATGCCGCGTATTGTGGCTGTAGAGGGGCAAGTAAACCTCGATGATTTATTAGATGGGACTGCCGGCGGTATCATTCGGGCAAGAAACGCAGGCGCGGTTCAACCGCTAAACACAGGCGGCGTTGGTGCTGAAATACAGCCTTTGATGCGGTATCTGGACGAAATCAAAGAAAACAGAACTGGCATGAGCAAAGCCTCGCAAGGCTTGGATGCAAACGCCCTACAGTCGACAACTGCGGCGGCGGTAGCGGCTACGGTTAAGGGCGCAGGCCAGAAGCTAGAATCTTATGCCAGAACCATTGCCGAAACAGGCATGAAGGACTTGCATAAAATTATTCTTAAACTTGTTTCCACTTACCAGCAACAGCCCAGAATAATTCGCCTGAGAAACAAATTTATTCCTATAGACCCGCGTGAGTTTGAGGGCTTCGATATTACGGTAAATGTCGGGCTTGGCACGATGGACGAGCAAGAAAAGATGAGCCGCTTGATGGAGATCATAGTCAAGCAAGAGCAAATCCTTCAACAGCTTGGCGCAAATAACCCGATTGTCTCAATGGAACAATATACAAACACTCTGCGCCAATATGTAGAGCTTGCGGGGATGAAGGACGCGGGGCGTTACTTCAAAGATCCGGCGCAGGTGCAAATGCAGATGCAAGCGCAACAGGCACAACAGCCAGCGCCTAACCCTGCAATGGTTAAGCTACAGCAAGACTTTGAATTGAAGAAAGCCAAGATGGAAGCTGAGATAGCTCTAGAGCGTGAAAAGCTACAGATGGAAATGGATTTGCGGCGTCAGGAGTTGGCGGCTGAAAGTCAGCTACGCGCGGCGAAGGCTATAACCGATGCAGAGATAAGCACTAATCTGCCTCGCGCATGAGCAAGTTCGGGGACATTTGTACGTTACTCGCAACGTCAGGAACTTACACGCACTGGTCATTAGCAAAGATTGGTGAGGCTATTGGATACCCGCTTAGTTTAAATCAGTGCTTTGTATATTACCGCGATGAAAAGCCTGTCGGCATCATCACTTATGCTTATGTAAGCGATGAAGCGCTATCTGCTTTGATGTCTGGTGAGCGCGTTATACAGCATGAAGATTGGCAAAGCGGAGAGCATTTATTTGTGCCGGACTTAATAGCGCCTTTTGGCGATGTTCGCACAATGACAAAACACTTTCACAAATTTGTGAAAGGCTTTCATGGAGAGGGGTTTCGGTGCAACTGGTATCGACCCGCTTTAAAAAGGACAGGATATGCAAAAACACGCTGACATATTCAAGCTAGATATTTCCGAAAAGATTGAACGTGCTTTCTATTGCTTTGGCTCAGACGATGGCGGCGGTGGTGGAGATGAGCCGGACGGCGTTACCTTTACTGGCGCAGGCGGTGGTCAGGGCGTAAAAATAAGCTCCGACACTTTAGCTTCTAATTCTACTGAGGACACCTTTGGCGGGCGGAATACATCTGCCGCCGCGCTTGACCCCTTTGGCGGTGCAGGCGGAAATGTTAGCGATATTTTGGCTGGCAATATTAACGCTATGGGCGAAAGCCTTGCCAACGCATCATCCGGCGGATTTGGCGGCGGTGGCTCAGAGAGCGATGCGCTTGCTCAAATTGCGGCGGCGGGTGGAAACACTTTTGCCACCTCTGCGCCAGCACGCGCGCAAGCTACTGGAATCGGTGCGCGTCCGTTTTCTAGAACATCGGCAACAAACGATGTGGGCATCACTACATCTAGAGGAAGCCCATTACCCGCTTTGGCTGGCGCGTTGTTAGCGCCTGAATTGCAAAACCCAGCTTTTAGAAATGCTTTATCGGCTGGCGCGCCTGCCCCTGAGTTACAGAGCCCAGCTTTCAGAAATGCTCTGTCGCAACAGCCTCAGACGCTTTCTCAGCAAGCCGCATCGCAAGCGCGTGGTCAAAGCACTGTTGGCGACTTTGTTGATGATGAATATAATTCTGTGCAGAACCCAAATATTCAGCGTGGCGCTGGGGTGGATGTCAGCACTTTTGATGAAGAGCAAACGTCCGCTATTTCAGACGGCTTTCTAGATGAAAGAGGCCGCGCTGACACAGATGTTCTTGCGCAAGAGGCAATAGATTATTTTAGCAGTCCATTAGTGCAGGCGGTTCAAGCGGCTGAAAATTTCAGCCCAACTTTGGGCATCTTAAATTCAATAACAGGAAACCCAAGCCTTACTAGAGACAAAGCTGGCCTGCCGATAAATAGGATCGGCGATATGCAACGTGGCGTCCAGATGGGCGGGCGTTTGGAATTAGGCGAAGATGGTAGCCCTGCTTTTGTCACAATGCCGGATGGGTCTATTGTTGGCGATAGCCTTTTTAGTGGGGCAACCTCTGCATCCTCTGGCGGTGATGATGGACAGCCAGTAGCGCCGCAACCAAACCCAATAACAGGCCAGCCACGCTGTCCTAGTGGCTACGCTTTTGATGCAAGTGTTGGTGCTTGCATGCCAACTAAACAATCTGGAAGCCCTGTGTCCAACTTCCCTGCCAACCCAGATATGTATGTTCGGCAGACAGCGCTGGATAGCGCGCCATCGAATGTTCCAACTGGTTTTGATTTCAACTCGGCTAACCGCCGCTTCCAAGAGTCGTATGCTTACCGTCCACAATATTATGGACGCGACCCAATGCAATTAACAGGATTCACTAAAATATAATGAGTGAAATAAAACAGCGTCAGGCAGTAGACCGCGCGGCGAGAGCTGAAGCCCTATTAAATGACCCATTAATTATTGAGGCGTTTGAAACGCTAGATAAAGAATTTGTGTCCGCATGGAAAGAGTCAGCAATAGCTGACCAACAAAGCCGCGAACACATATACCAGCTTCTGCAAGCACTCGAAGCTCTCAAGGGACACTTTTCAAAAGTCCTTGAGGACGGAAAACTTGCAAAAGAAAGGCTGAAGTTTAATTAATTTAGGAGATAAGAATGGATCAACCTGAACAGGAATCCAATTCACTTTCACTTTCTGATGCGGCTAGTTTGCTAGTTGAGTCTCGTACAGAGGAAGCTCAACCGCAAGAAGCCCCCCAACCTGAAGAAGCCGTTACTGAGGAAGATCAGGTTATGCCTTCTGAGGCTCAAGCCGATGAGGATAGCGATTACGAGCTATCTGAGGCAGAGGCCGATGAAGAAGATCGCGCCAGCGAAGATGAGGACGTCGAGGGAGATTACGAAGAGCATGAGGTCTACACTGTCAAAGTAAATGGACAGGAAGTGGATGTTACGCTCGACGAAGCCCTTAAAGGTTATCAGCGCGAGGCAGATTACACGCAAAAAACGCAACAACTTGGGGAAGACCGCAAGGGGCTAGAGGCTGAGAAAAATCAGTTTGAACAGACCCGCGCAGAGACCGCAAGATTGCGAGATGCGTATTCACAGTCACTTGAGCAATTATCGCAACATCTACAGGCTGGCTTGGAACAAGAGCCAAACTGGGATCAAGCGTATGAGCAACTTGACGCGAAGGAATATGCTCGCTTAGTCCAAGACTGGCAAACGCGCAAAGAGAACGCCCAAAAGGTGCAGATCGAACAAGCGCGGGTGTCAAAAGAGCGTGCGGCTGAAACAGAAGGTCTGATGCGCAGGCATTTAGCCCAGCAATCAGATTTGATGTTAGAGAGATTGCCTCAGTGGCGGGATGAAAAAACCCGCGATACTGAGCGCGAAGGACTCATCAAGCACGCAAAGACGTTGGGTTACACTGACGACGAAATAGCAAACGCGGCTGATCACAGGGCTATTGTGGCTCTGTATCATTCATGGCAACTGAGCAAGCTGAATGCCAGCACTCCTGATGCCAAGAAAAAAGTCCGGCGTGCGCCAAAGATGGCAAAAGCAGGCGTTCCTCGTAGCAAGAATGAAGTGGCTAGCAAGCGCAAGCAAAAATTGCGTGAGCGTCACGCGGCAGAAGGGTCTATCCAATCTGCTGTGGATCTTCTTCTTAATCGCTAAATAATGAGGTTTTAAAATGGCGACTTTAACATCCGCAACCAAAATTGGTGAAAATGAAACATTGAGTCAGGTAATTTCGAGAATTGATGCCGACGAGACACCAATTTATAGCGGTGCGCAGAAGCGCACTAACGATGGTATCTTTGCAGAGTTTCTGGTTCAGGAACTAGCAAGTGCCGCAACCAATAACCACCGCGCAGAAGGCGTGGCGATGACCGATACTGGCGTCACTGCACTGACCAGACTTGGAAATTACCACCAGATCTCAACTCGCGGTTTCATCATTTCTGGCACAGTCGAAGCCGTTTCCAAAGCGGGGGTCGAATCAGAAGTGGCCTATCAAACCGTCCTTGCGGGCTTGGATCTGCGTAAAGATATAGAGAAGGCAATCGGCGATACAGATGTTGCGCGTGACTCAGGTAGCCCACGCAAATCAGCATCACTGTCATGCTGGATCACAAATGGTTCAGTCGGTTCAGGCGGTGCGTTTGCGACAGGTGACGGCACTGATGCAGTGTCAGGCGGCACTGACCGCCCGCTGACACTGGATTTGGTTGACGATGCCATGCAAGACGCATGGACAGATGGTGGTAATCCAAAGCTGTTGGTTGCAAGCGCAACTAACCGCGCCAACATCTCTGACCTAACTCAGTCAGGCACAAACTTGGTAACAAACCAAGCTACCACAACAGCATCAAAGCCTGTGTCTTTCAACGGCGCAGTCTCGATTCTGTTCAACGATTTCGGCCAGCTTGAGGTCGTTCCATCACGCTTCCTGTCAAATGACCGCGTTTATCTGGTTGACCCAGATCACGTTGCAGTAGGCGCGATCAACGGACGTAACTTCGTTGAGCAGACCGAAGATGATTTGGCTGACGGCACAAAGACCCAAATTCTTTGTGAATGGACACTGATGCCAGATGCGCCAAAAGCGCATGGCATGATTTTGGATCTGAACGGCTCATAAGGCTGTTTACCAAAACAATGAAGGGCGGCTTTCGGGTCGCCCTTTTTTATTGAGGGAAAGCATGACAGTTAAGAAATTAATCTCTTCTGACAAATCATCCGGCAAAGAAACTTGGATGCACTTTGACCGCGATGGTCAAGCAGAGATAATTGAAAAGCAACATATCAAGCAAATTCTGGAAGAAAACAAGCGACAGCAAAATGATTGGCAATATGGGAAGCTAATAGGCAACACCCAGCGCCATCATCAGAAAGTCGCGGATATCCCGAACCAGCTTTATGTGCAACTTCGTGAGAAGTTTGGGCATCCGGCGGACAACCCAAGAGATTGGGCGCGTTGGCTTAATGACCCAGAAAACAGGTTTTTTAGAACAGGCGGTGGGCGAGTTTAATGGCTATCTCGACATATACAGATCTGCAAACGGCTATCGCGAACAGCCTTGCTAGAACAGATCTAACCACAAATATTCCTGACTTTATTTCTTTGTGCGAGGCTCGTCTTTCGCGGGAACTGGAAACAAGAGAGCAAGAAAAGCGTGCGCAAGCAACGCTGACCGCAGGCGATGAATATACAGCCCTGCCAACAGACCTACGCGAAATTCGTGAGGTTAAGCTGAACACCTCGCCAAACACTGTTCTGGAGTATATGTCGCCTGTAGCATTGGATAACACTTACCCAAGCGGGGGTCAGGCCAAACCGTCAGCTTATTCTATCGTTGGCGTGGAGATGAAGTTGCGCCCGATACCTGATAGCAACTACACGGCTGAGATTATTTATATAGGTAGCTTAGACCCACTCTCTGCAAGCAATTTAACAAACACTATGCTTACTCGCCACCCAGACGCTTATTTAACAGGGTCGCTAGTTGAGGCTTATTTATACCTGATGGATGATCAGCGCGCCCAGCTTTATGACCAAAAATTTACACGCATCATTGAAGAAATCCGAAAGGATGAGCAACGCGCTCACTACGGCACTGGCACGTTGCAAATTCAATCTTCTTACCAACGCCAAGCAAGCATCAGGAGTTAAAATATGTCTGCGATGTCGGATTACTTGGAGCTAAAGTTCCTTGATCATTTCACTGGCACAGCCAGCACCTCTGCACCTGCGGCGGTTTATCTTGGCCTGTCTACAGCATCAATAAATGACGATGGGTCTGGGACAGAGCTTTCTGGAAACAACTACACCCGAAAGGCGATCACTTTTGCCTCTGCGGCTAGCGGTAGCATTTCAAGCAACGCGGCTGTCGAGTTTAACGCCGCGACAGGTTCATGGGGTACGGTGTCCCATTGGGGTATTTGGGATGCCGCATCAAGCGGGAACCTTCTTTATCATGGCGCGTTTACCACAGGCAAAGCAATCGGCTCTGGTGACATTCTAAAAGTAGCAAGCGGCTCTCTTACCATCACAGCCGCCTAATAGGGGGCAGTTATGGCTTTGGGGACTCCAAATCTTGACCAGATAACCACGCCGCTTGATAGCATAGTGGGGTCGCTGGATAGTGCGACAGATCTGGGAAAGGTTGAATTTAACAATCCCACTCTCCAGCAATTAGATAGCTGGGGGTTAATGGACGCGCTTGACGGCTTTGGAAATCTTGATGCGCTTTCTTCGTTAGCCGTAAAGCAGGGAGAGGCTTCGGCTTCTACTTCTGCAAGCGCAACCGCAGACATTCAGTTTGCGATTGAGGCAGACGCCACCGTAGCAACCAGCGCATCGGCAAGCGCCAGCGCAAATGTTATTCGCACGATGGACGCAACGATTGCAACCATCGGGTCTGTATCTGCTACAGCCAGCGCAATTAGGATTCCAGATGGCAGTGCGGTTGTTAGCGCAACGGCTACCGCTACTGCAATATCAATTAGAACGGTTGATGCCAGTGTCTCAACTGAGGCGACAGCCGCCCCTGTAACGGCAAACTTCGTCTTTATAGTTGGTGCAAATGTGGCAACTTCTGCGTCTCTCTCTGCGGACGCGACAGGCAAGTTTGTTGTGGACGCGACTGTGGCGACGGCATCAAGCGTTTCAGCCACCGCCAAGATATTAGGCGAGGAGTGGCAGGCAGTAGCGTCTGGTAATGAGACATGGACAGACCTTGCAGTAGGGTCAGAGGTTTGGTCGGTTCAGCAACAATCTAGTCAGAATTGGTTGGGTATATGATACGCTTTGGAGAATGGTTGCCGGATCAGCCTGACGTAAATAACGCGGGCGTTACTGTTGCGACTAATGTTATTCCGGCGGCTAACGGCTATCGGAGTTTCAATTCTTTTGTGCAGTTTAGCAACGCCGCAGATGAAAGAATAAGAGGCATTTTTGCTGGCAAAGATAATGATGGCACGATTAGCCTTTTTGCTGGCGATGATAACAAACTTTATAAATTTAATCAGGGGACAAGCGCGCTTGATGACGTAAGCAAGTCCGGCACACCTGCTTATGATTTGGTTGGCGAGGAGCGTTGGCGTTTCGTTCAGTTCGGTAACATTGTTATAGCGGCTGGCGGTACAGGCGAGGAGCTTCAAAAGTTTCAGCTTGGAACAGATAGTGCGTTCAGCAACCTTTCCGGCACTGCTCCAAAAGCAGATTATATTGCTGTTGTTCGGGATCAGGTGTGGACGGCTAATATTGATGAAGGTTCGGGTCGCGTGCCAAACAAAGTACGCTGGTCTGGCCTCAATGATGAAACAAGCTGGACGATTGGCACAGATCAAGCTGACTCACAGGTTATTCCTGATGCGGGGGCTATTACTGGTCTAGTTGGTGGCGAGAGAGCCGTAATCCTTATGGAGCGCGCTATCGCTGTTGCTTACTATGTGGGCTCACCGCTTATTTATGAAATCAACCGCGTGGAAACACAGCGCGGCTGTCCATATCCAAACAGCGTCGCAAATGTCGGTGGCAACGTTTTCTATTTATCGCAAGACGGCTTCTACAGCTTCGATGGGCAAAAATCGACACCTATCGGCGCAGAGAAGGTGGACAAGTTTTTCTTTGAGGACTTTGACGATGCGCATACTGATAAAATGTCTGCGGCTGTTGATCCATCAAATCAAATTGTTTGCTGGTCTTATGTATCAAACAGCGCGACAGGTGACACGCCGGATAAAATTCTGGTCTACAACTTTGCCCTCAATCGCTGGTCTATTTTGGAGGTTGAAGCAGAGCTTATTGCCCCTCTCTTTACGCCAGCTTATACGCTTGAGGACTTGGACAATCTTGCATCAAATCTGGACAGCCTTCCAGCGCCTCTTGACTCTAGTCTTTATAAGGGTGGGACATTCTTCTTTGGCGGGAGCTTTGATAAAAAGATTCATGGATTTACTGGATCAGTTCTTTCAGGAACTATTGAAACGTCTGAATATGCGTTAACCGAAAACAAGCACACAGTGGTCACTCGTTCTGTGCCTTACTTTGAAAATGGCTCTGTAACTATGCAGGTCGGCTCAAGAGACAGGCAAGACGATCCAGTTGTTTTCGACACCGCTTCAAACCTTACTGATGAGGGCTTTTGTCAGCACAGGGTTCAGGGGCGCTTTCATAGAACCCGAATGAATATCACTGGTAACTGGTCTTTTGCGCAGGGCGTAGATATCGAGGGTCGGACTATTGGCAGACGCTAACTTTAGAAGGCTTCCGTCTGCGGCAACCAATCCCCGCGAAATATCGCAGGTGGTGAATGGTGTTCTAGATGGCAAGCTGAACAGCACAGGCTCTTTCACTTGCACTGCAAGCGCGGCTTCGACCTCTGTTACTGATTATCGCGCTGGCTTGGACAGCGTAATTTTATTGATGCCAACCACCGCAAACGCGGCGGCAGAGATTGGTGCTGGTACTATTTTTATCAGCGCTAGAAACAAGCAGAGCTTCACAGTTACTCATGCAAACAATTCACAGACCGACAGATCCTTCGGATACGTCATTATCGGCTAAGTGGGCGCACTGTCACTCGTTTATTGAGGCGGCTTTGGAACACGCGCACAACTCTCATAAAATGAGCGATGTGTTTAAGGCAATCGTGGAAGGTGATGCGCAGTTTTGGTCGGCAAAAGATGCAGGCTTGGTGACTGAAATTATTAGCTACCCTCAACGCCGAACGCTCCGCTTTTGGCTGGCGGGGGGAAACTTGGAAACTTTGCAAGAATTAGAAGAGTCAGCAATCGAGTGGTCAAAGGGCTGGGGTTGCGTGGCTTGCGAAATCATAGGGCGGCGCGGATGGGTTCGCGCTTTAGATGGCTATCACGAAGCCGCAACGGTAGGAGTTAAAGAATATGTCTAAAGGTGGTGGTGGCGGCGGTTCTCAGACTGTGAACACACAGGTTCAGCCGCCAAGTTATGCAATGCCGTTTTTGCAATACGGCTTGGATGAGGCGAGAGCGCAGTACGATAACAATGCGCCAAATTATTACCCTGCGCAGACTGTAGTGGGCTTTTCGCCAGAAAGCGAAATGTCTTTGGATATGATGCGTGACCGCGCTTTAGATCCAAATAGCATGACAGCGCAGACGGCTAATGTCGTTCAGCAAAACCTGATGGGAACTAACCCTCTTATGTCTGCGGCTTTTCAGCCTGTAGTAAATGAGGTGCAGAGCCAGTTCGCAAAAGCGGGTCGGTATGGGTCTGGCGCAAACCAGCAAGCGCTGGCGGCGGCACTAGCCCCTGCGGCTTTGCAGGCACAGCAGACAGCTATCGCTCAAGCTCCGCAGATACAAAATCAAGACCTATCTCAGCTAGCGGGGGTTGGTGCGGCACGCGAGGGTCAAGCGCAAGCTGAGTTGCAGGATCAGGTTAACCGTTTCAATTTCGAGCAAAACATCGAACAGCAAAAGCTGAAGGATTATTTAGCTTTGGTCGGTGGCGGCACAATCGGGTCTAACACTGTTCAGCCTGTGCAACGTAACACTGCGGCATCTGCTTTAGGTGGCGCTCTTGGTGGCGCGCAGTTAGGTGCGGCGGCTGGTTTTAACCCGATGCTGGGCGCAGTTGGCGGTGGCCTGTTGGGTATGCTTTAGGAGTTTAAGATGGCAATAGGTGGCGGCAAAAACATGAGTGGCCTTCTTGGCAAAGACTTCAACGACCCTCGCACGCAGGGCGTTATGGGTCTTGCCACAGGATTATTGGCGGCTGGCGCTCCAAGAGTAGGCGGCGCTCCTCAATCGTTGGGCGGTGCGCTAGCGCAGGGTCTACAGATGGGGCAAAACGCTTTTAATCAGGCGCAGGCTCGTCAAGACAAGATGGGCAAAGGCAAGTTTCAAGTGGTGGGCGGTTCTTTGCTTGACCTGTCAGATCCATCAAATCCGCAGGTGGTTTATGAACAGGCTAAAAAGCCTAAAACCGGACTTTTAGGCGATGGGAAGTTTACTTATATCCAAGACCCCGACGGCAACATTAGCGTTCAGAGAAGTAACGCCTATGATGATATCGTGGCGCTTGAGCAACAAAAGAAAACAAGCAAGTCACTCAGCACCGCCGCGCAAAAAGCAGAGGATGATGACTTTTTTGCGATTGATACTTCTGCGGGCATCATGTCTGACCTTGATAGATATACTGGCTTAATCGAGAGTGGCGATTTGAGCTTCGGTGCTATAGAGGGCGTGACCGATAGCGTTATGCGGGGTCTGGGCATCGCCGGAGAAGAAGAAATCAACTCCGCGCAGTTTGATACTTTCTTGGAAAAGCTCCGCAACGACACTTTGCGGCTGAATAAAGGTGTTCAGACAGAAGGTGACGCTCAACGTGCGTTAAACGAAATCATCGCAAACAAAAACGATACCAAAGTAGTTCGCGCCCAGCTAGAGCGTCTGCGTGATTTGAACGAGCGTGCGATTGAACTGCGCAAGCGTAATGTTAACCGCCGCCGTAAAACTCAGGGCGTTGGTTCGTTTGATTTCTCTGGGTATCAAGACCCGACAACCAGCGATGACGTTAGCTATGAGGTGGTCAAATAATGACTAAGATAAAAGTGGACGGTGTCGGCGTTATAGAAGTTGGTGACGACTTCAACAATATGAGCGCTAGACAAAAGCAAGACTTTGTAAACCGCGTCGCAAGTGAGCGAAAGAATGTTGAAACCAAAAACACGCGCAAAAAAGACGATGATGGTTACGTTGCAAACTTAGCCAGAACCGCATTGGGTCAGGGCGCTCTGCTTGGCTTTGGCGATGAAGTTGAGGCAGGTTTGCGCACTGGTTTTGGCCTGCTTGGCGACTACGATGAAACCGTCAAAGATGTTCGCGGTCAGGTAAAAAACTTCGCTGATGAGAACCCAGCCACAGCCCTTGCGGCAGAAATAGGTGGCGGTCTGGTGACAGGCGGGTTAGGCGGTGCAAGAGCCGCAGGCACAGCATTGGGACGTAAGATTCTTGCAAAAGGCGGCACTGCCGGATTGGCTGGCGCTATTGGCGCTGGTGAGGGCGCTATAGCTGGCGCTGGTGCAGGCGAAGGTGCTGGCGGCAGATTAAGTGGCGCTCTGGTTGGCGGCACTTTGGGCGGTGCGTTGGGGGCTTCTGCACCTGCCGCGATTAATGCAGTAAAGTCTGGCGTGAATAGATTTAAAACAGAGGTTAGCGATAAAGCGGCTCAAAGCACTGCCGACCTAAAGGCCATTCAGGCTCTTGAAGAAGCTGGCACAACTCCGCAGGCAGTTCAAAAGTCTTTGGACGAAACTTCTGCGATGGGTGTAACAGATGCGATGATCCCTGACGTAGCTGGTGAGGCCACACGCAGGCTGGCTAGAGGTGCGACCACTATTGCTGGGGATGGCGGGGATGTAGCCACAAAAGCACTAGACGAGCGTGCGGCTAATCTTGGCGATGAGATCGCCAATGATGTTGGAAGTGTTCTAGCAGGGGGCAAAAGCGCGACACAGGCACTTGATGAGATTGCTACCCGCCAAGCCGCTAACGCTGGGAATGATTATGATGCGGCGTTTAATTTAAACGGCAGGCCAGTCACTGTGCCTGTCACTGAAAACTTAAAAGACCTATTGAGCCTGCCCGCTTTTGATGAAGCTGTGGAACAGGCAAGCCAGTTAGCGATGGTTGACAAGGTTGGGTTGCCGTCTGCAAAAGACCTAATCTCAGGCAAAAAGATTGAAAACCTCTCAGTGCAAGAGCTTCACTACATCAAAATGGGGCTGGATGAGGTGATGGGTCTGGGCAAGCGTGGTCAGTCCAAAACATCAATCGGCAGAGGTTTGGAGCGTGGTTTGAAAAAGGCGCGCGCTGAGTTGATTGACATTATTGATGATGCCTCTCCAAAAGTTGACGGCGTTAGCGCATACCAAACAGCTAGAAACAAGTTTGCTGGTGATGCGCGTCTGCGTGAAGCTATTGAGGACGGAGAAGGCTTCTTTAAGCTGAAGCCAGATGAGCTAGAGGGCAGAGTGGGTACTATGTCCGACTCTGAGAAAGAGGCTTTCCGCATCGGCGTGGCACAGGCTGTTCGTAATAGCGTGGATAACACCGCCGATATGGCAGACGCAGGCCGTAAGATTTTCGGCAACAAAAAACAGCGCAAACTGCTTCGTTCTGCGTTCCCAGACGATGAGACATTCAACGCCTTTGAAAAGCGAATGAAGTTACGCACAGAGCAGGTTAAGACACGCGCCCGCACCTCACCGCAGGCCGGAAGCCAGACAGCTTTGCGCCAACAAGACGCGGCAAATCTGACAGAGAGCGCAGATGCCATTTCATCAATGCTTATGGGCAACCCTCTACCAGCCGCCAGAGGTATGTTGGGCAGAGTAACAGATAGGGCAACAACATCCGGCAAAGTCGGTAGCGCTTTGTCGCGTGATTTGTTTAGCACAGATGCCGCCCAACAACGTGCATTTTTAGACCGCCTGATTGAACGGCAGGCAGAGGAAAGAGCGCGGCTAGCACGCGCAGGGCGCAACGCTGGTTTATATGGCGGCACTGTAGGAACAATGTCCGGCCTGCTAACAGGAGAGAGATAAATGGCTAAAAACTCGATAAGAGATTTTTCGGCAACCGCCTCGTCAAACACCGATATTCAGTCGGTAGACATTGACGAGAACTGCGCGGCCTCTGGCATAAATAACGCCATTCGAGAGTTGATGGCCGATCTGGCTGATGTTGCAGATGGCACAGAGGGCGTCACCGCCTTTACTGTGCAAAACTCCGCAGGGACAAGCAAATATAAACTGGAAATTAGCGGCACTGACTTGGTTCTCAGCTATAACGGCACAGGCATCTTGAAAGTGGAGTCTGACGGTCATTTAACAGTCGCAGACGACTTAACAGCATTTGGGACTATATAATGGCTATTGCGGCATCAGGTGCAGTAAGTTTTTCAGACCTACGAACTGAATTTGTGGGCGGTTCTTCTGCCGTATCTTACTCAGATTTATATCGTGGCGGCTCAAACATTAGGTCTAAGGCCGCAAACAATACTGGCCTAAACTTAGCCGCATCTGTACCAACAAGCGGCACAATAAACATGACAAATTTTAGAAGCCAAGCTAAAGGATTTAGGTTTACTTTTTCTGCTACAGCTACAGATCAAAATGCGTCAGCTTTATTTGGTTCTGACTATGGTGTGAACTATCCTAAACAAATTGTTATTGATAGTGGCGTAGAGCTTGGTGCAACAAGCACATCAGAGGAAGCGTTAGAGATTGATACTGGTGGTGTGGGCACGATTACCATTACTAACAATGGCACGCTGTCTGGTGCTGGTGGTTCAGCAGGGGCTGACGGTGGCGATGCTTTTGAAGCGGCAGTCAACTGCACCTTTATTAATAATGGTATTGTTCGTGCTGGTGGCGGCGGTGGTGGTGCTGGTGGTAATGGCAGTTCTGAAAGTGTAGGCAGTTTTATAGGTGGTTCTTATCCTTATCTCTGGGGTGTTAAAAGCAACAGATTAGAATTTTATTGGGGTGGCTCTAGAGTTGTAAACCAAGCAGTGTCTAACGGCTTTAGCTACACAGCTTTTGGCATTTATCGTAGGGGTACTTTTGTAACAACTGGTGCGCTTGGGCATCACTACACGATAGCACAGGCAAGCACTACAAACACCACAGGCGGCTCTGGCGGTGTAGGGCAAGGGTATAATCAATCTGCTGGCACTGGTGGAGCCGGCGGCACTAACGCCGGAACAGGCGGTGCTGGTGGTAGTTTTGGTGCGTCTGGTTCAACAGGCGCAAATGGGAATAGCACAAACGGTTCTTCTAGTGGTGTATCAGGCAAATATTTGCGTGGCTCATCATTCGTAACATTTACAAATAACGGTACAGCACAGGGGGGCACAGCATAATGCAGTACACAGTAGCAGAAATTAATAACAACGTGGCTAAGATACAGTTTAGCGATGGCACATGGACGTTTGTTGAACTTCGCTCTGATATGACAGAGGCGGAGATGGATGATTATGTAGCAATGTTAATCCCGCCTCATCTTAAAACTGGTGGCGGCACACCTTCATTTTTAAGTGCTGGCGCAGAAAGAACAGCCATCAAGATTGAATATGAAGATCCAGAGCCGAACCCTGCGTGGCTTGATGCTCGTATTGAGGCTTATGGAACCACAAACAGTCAGCTTGAATACATCACAGAAAATGGTCTTGAAGCGTGGCAAGCGCATGTAGCACAGATTAAAACAGATAATCCGAAAGATTAGCTATAGGAGCAAAGCATGGCTAAAGATAAACTCTCCGAATATGATGCTACCGCCGTTAATAATACAGACGTTGGCGGCGTAAATCTGGCAGAATCTAGTATGCTCCCAAGCGATGTCAATAATGCCATCAGAGAGCTACTTTCGCATCTGAAGAACTTTGCGGCAGGGACGGACGGCATTGACGTTCTGTCGCTGGCTGACGATGACGCAAGCCACTCTATCAAGTTCCAAGCTCCCTCTGCGGTAACAACCACAACCACCTTCACCCTACCTGATGGCGATGGTACAGCAGATCAAGTGATTAAAACCAACGGTTCTGGCACACTGGCATGGACAAGCCTTTCCGGCGGTGCTGGCTACTTTCAGGGTGAAAACGGTGTAACTGGTGATGCAACTAACGGCAAGGGTGATATCTTTCGGGTGCATGAGCAACAGCTAGACACAAACACCACCATCGCGGCTGGTGATAACGCTGGGGCTTTCTTTAGCCTGACAGTTGCAACAGGGGTTACGTTGACGGTTAACGGAAACTTGGTGATAGCATGAGTACGATAAAAGCAGATACAATCGTAGCGGCAGACGGCACTAGCCCTGTCACGCTGACGAAGCAAGAAGCTGTGAAACAGTGGATTTCTTGGGATGGTCATAATAATGTCATTGAAGGTTCGCTCAATGTGAGCAGTGTTATAGATGAAGAAACTGGCGTTTATACGCTTAACATAACATCTGCGTTTTCATCTCAACATGATAGGTGCATTTTTACAACTTTATATAACAGTAATGACGATGGGGCTACCGTTGAAAGCGGTTCTTCAAGAGCGATGGGTACAGTAGTTGTTGGCACAAACTCAAACAACACGATAGACCCTCTTTCTACAACAACAATTCAATATAGCACAGCTTACGGTTCAACTGGTCAATCTGATGGTGGCATGTTTGATTTGTGTAATGTTTGGGTTACGTCACTAGGAGACCTAGCATGAGTGAGATTATTACAGACAAACTCACTGGCAAGACTTCTGCTGGCGATGTGACGATTACCTCTGAGGGCGGTTCTGCTACAATGCAACTGCAACAGGGAGTTGCGAAGGCTTGGGGCTACTTAAACGGTGACAACACTACCTTTTATGACAGCTTTGGCATAAGTAGCGCATCAGACGAGGGAATTGGAGACACGAATTTTACATTAAGCAATGCAATGTCTGGCACAAATTATGCTTGTGTATGTGCGGCTGGACAAAACACAGATAGTGAACACGTCTCAAATGCTTGTCCTAACAATGGTACTAGAACAACTACTGTTTTTCAAATAGGTACAGGATACGTTGTTCCATCTGCCAGTGGTCAGGCTGATAGAGATAGCGTTAACTTTACTATCACAGGAGACCTCGCATAATGGCTGGCAAGATTATAGCAGACCAAATAGAACACAGCACCGCTGGGTCACTTGATACGCAGTACGTTGTTAATGGTAGTGCGAAGGCTTGGGTGAACTTCAATGGCACAGGCACTATTGCGGCAAGGGATAGCTTAAATACAAGTTCTTTAACGGATAATGGTACAGGAGATTATACTGTTACAATTAGTAACGCTCTTTCAAATGCAAATTATTCTTTTGTAGGAACTTGCGCTCATACTAATAATGGTGGTTCTAGCCGTTGTCATAGCGTCAGCCAAAAAGGAAGCCAAACGCCTACAACAACTGTATATCATCCGTATTTAATTTTTATGGATAATGGCAATTCTGGGATAACAGATAGTGCTTATGTGATGACACAAATTATTGGAGACCTAGCATAATGCAAACACCTGACTTCAAAGGCATAAAGCTATTTGACCGTCTGTGCTGGGCTAAAGAAAACCTTGAGCCTGTGCAGTCAGATTATCGTGTGGTCTATGAGGACAGCATTGATGAGTGCGCCAAGATACTTGTGCCTGACCCTAACTGGATGGCTTGTGCCTTACAGGGCGGCATCTTACCGCCTGTATGGGTGTATCACGAACTGGCAAAAGATGAAGCACAGCCAGATTTTAAGAAGCATACCAGAGGCTACCTTCTGCATGAGACTGAGCCAATGCCAGCCATGACAGAGGAGCAGGCCGTTGAATACTTAATTTTGAAGGACTGCCCAGCCGATGTTGTCGCTAACTTCGACAAGGGCAACCGCAAAACTTTGGTTATCTGCAAGAAAGAGCAGATACCGCAACAGCGCACTTGGCGTAATGCTTGGCGCATCAATCAAGACTTAGCCGCATAGGAGAAACTGATGGCTGTAACAACATATATTGTTGATAAAGATGGGAACAGCATAGACGCCTCAACTGCTACCGTTCCTGCAAACAGAGACTTTCGTGGTGCTTGGTCACTGTCAGGCTCAGTGATTTCTGAGGACATGGATAAAGCCAAAGAGATATTTAAAGACAAAATCCGTGAAGTACGCGCCCCACTTCTTGAAGCTAAAGATGTGGAACTGATGAAGGCGTTGGAAGCTGGCACTAGCACAACCGCTATTGCCGCCGCAAAGGATGCACTGCGTGACGCACCAGCCGCATCTGCTATTGATGCCGCTACTGACATCGCTGGCTTGAAGGCCGCTTGGGATACAAGCGTTCTTGGTGATAGCCCTTACGCATAGGCCGCGTCATGGAGATGAACGGCATGATGTTCTGGAACATAGTCCTGACGCTAATTATAGCTCCGGCCTTTTGGGCGTTCCGTCAAATGTATGCGGAAGTGAAAAGACTCCAAATACTCCTTAACCAAACCAGAGAGACCTACGCACGCCGCGATGACGTGCGCGAAGATATGGGTCAGGTGATGCAACACCTTCATCGCATCGAGGACAAGTTAGACAAAGTCCTCACTCGCTAACTTCCCAAAAAAGTAGGTTAATTATGCTTGAGATAGGTGTGGCTGTTTCAGTCGCCACGCAGAGTTTCACTTTGTTGAAATCTGCGTTTGCGGCGGGGCGTGATATTGAGCAGATGTCGGGGGACATAGGCCGTTGGCTTTCAGCCGTATCAGATGTCGAGCGTAAAGAGAAAGAGGTTAAACGACCACCATTCTATAAAAAACTTTTTGCGGCTGGTTCAGTTGAGCAAGAAGCCATCAAAGTTTTTGCCGCTAAGAAAAAGCTAGAGAAGCAACGTCAAGAGTTGCGGAATTTTGTTCTAGCGCATCATGGCATGGCAGGCTGGGATGAACTTGTAAAGCTGGAGGGCCGGATTAGGAAAGAACGCCAGCGCGCTATTTATGAGCAACGTGAAGCGCGTCAGCAATTATTAGAGTGGAGCATCGTTATTGCCTTCGGATCATTAGCCATACTTTTGTTGATTTACTTCGTATGGCTGGCGCGTGAAGCACAGGCGGCATGAAGTAACCACAGGCCGCATCGGCGAGTTGTTTGCGGCAGGTATCATTGAAGAGATGGGCTGGGGGACGGCTTTCTGTCAGCAAGCGGGTGTCGACCTACTGTGCTGGAACAATAACAGGTTTTACAGATGCCAAGTTAAGGCCAGCACTTACCACAATTATTACGCAGGCAAGTTGCAGTTTAATTTTGGCTTGGGCGGTAAGAAGCGTCTGCCGACGCCAGATGATTATGACTTTGTGGCTTTGGTCAGTGTGCCGCAACGCAAGGCATATTTTTTGCCGATAACAAAAGTCAAGCAACTTACGATGTCTCGCCTGCACAGCTTCTTTGAAAAAGACGATTTAGAAATTGATAGCTTTCAAAAAACCATGAGGAATTTGGATGAGTTTTATAGACATTCTGGCAGACCAGCTAATCGAACATGAGAGCCTGCGTTTAGCGGTCTATGACGACGCTACAGGCAAGCCCATCGAGAAGGGCGACACTTTGCAGGGACACCCGACCATCGGCGTGGGGCGGCTTCTAACGAGTGACAGGGGGATAAGTCATGAGGAAGCAAAATCTTTGCTTATGAACGATTTGAAGTGGGTTGCTGAAAAGGCAGAGGGTTATGGCTTTTGGCATAAACTGGATACAGCCCGCCAGATGGTGATCATGAATATGATATTCAACATGGGCAATCGCTTCGACCAGTTTAAGAAAATGCACGCGGCTTTAGAGCGGGGCGATTACCAAGAGGCCAGCGTTCAGATGCTCGACAGCGTTTGGGCGAAGCAGGTCAAATCGCGCGCCACACATTTAGCGGAGCAGATGCGTGAAGGGGTTTTAAAATGACACCAGAGATGCTCGACAAGTGGCGGATCATGCCACGCCTGATGATGCTGGCTGTAACTGTGATGTGCTATCAAGTGACGCAGTGGTATATGTCACTGCCAACGCCCACGATTGAGCAAAGCGGTTTCTGTTCGGTTGTGTTTGGTTGTCTCAGCGCTAGTTTTGCAATCTGGATGGGCGGCGAGAAAAAGTAGATGGCAACCAAGCTCAGTGAAAACACTGAACTGTCCATGCCGCTAAAATCAATCATTTCGATGGTTGGTGCGGCCTCACTGGCAACATGGGCATATTTCGGCGTCATAGGCAGGCTCAATTCTATAGAGACCAGCATCACAATGATGAAGTCCGATTTGGGTCAGAATACGGAGTTTCGCATTAAATGGCCTCGCGGAGAAATGGGTAGCCTGCCTGCTGACTCTGAGCAGTTTATGCTGATCGAACACATCGCTAGTGAGCTTGAAAAGTTACAGACTGAAATTGAAGAGGGCAGAGCGCCTTACGACCAACAGCAAAAACTTACTTTAGATTTTTATGAAAAGCGCATCACCAATTTAGAGGAGCGCTTGGAAAAAATGCGGAACGGCGATGGTTGAATTAACATTTGTTTTGCTATTAGTGATTGGCGGGGAAAAGGTTGAATATACGCCTTACGGGTCTCTTTCTGAGTGCCTGTCTGTCCGGCGTAAGATAAAGCGCAACGTGGGTCATACCAATAACTTTGACCAGAAATGGTCGTGCAAAGAGTTGAAGGTGATGATGCTGGAGGGCGAAATTTTGGAGTTTATAAAACAATGATACAGGCGCTCATCCCTGCCGTCAGTGGCATCCTTGATAAGTTTGTTGAAGATAAAGACCAGAAAGCAAAGCTGGCGCATGAGATCAGCACTATGGCAGAGCGCCATGCTCAAGAGTTAGCGAAAGGCCAGCTTGCGGTAAATGCTGAAGAGGCGAAGCACCGAAGCATATTTGTAGCGGGCTGGCGTCCCTTTATTGGCTGGTGCTGTGGGCTAAGTTTATTCGCGCATTTTCTAATAATCCCGACAGCCGATGTGGTAACTGCTTATCTTGGCTATGAGCCCGTTCCTTACCCCGCCTTTGATATGGACAGCCTAATGACGATTCTTCTTGGCATTTTAGGACTTGGCGGAATGCGTAGCTTTGAGAAGTTTAAAGGGCTTACAAAGTGAGTCGTGGCGATACAAATCCCCCTTCCCAAAAGCGTGGCGATACATTGGCGATACAGTGATTCTCTTTAGGTTTTCCGCCAAAAATGTCAGGCTCATAACCTGAAGGTCGTAGGTTCAAATCCTACCCCCGCAACCAAAAATCCATACATATCAATAGTTTACAGCCCACCAAGATTTAGTTCTTGCGTGGGCTTTTTGTATTTGGCTTTATAGTTGGTGGCGATACAGTGGCGATACACCGTCAGGCTTTCGTGCTTTTTATTTGCATAAATGCTTTACTATTGCGCATATATGTGTAATTATGAGTTATAAGGTATTTATCAAAGGGAGACAAAAATGACTTATACAGACCTAGAAATGAACATCCTGAACATCCTCGCAGACAATCACGGCGATGAGTGGGAGACTGAGCATGATGATAATTCCCCGCACATCGACACATACGAGCTAACAACTGATGGCTCTGGTGAGTGTGGCACAATCTTTTCAAGAAACAACCTTGACCCAAAAGTTTATCGCGGCGTTGTTTCTAGCCTTATCCAGAAGGGTGCTTTGATGGTTGACGAGTACGATACAATGAAAGACCCACGCAAAGGTTTCTTGCCAATGATTGCCATTGCTATCAGCTTCGACACATTCAACGAAATCAGAAAGGCGGCGGCTTAACAGCCCCGCCTAAAGGGAGAATAAAATGACAGAAAAAGCACATACATATTGGAGTGGCAACGGGGCTTACGAGGCAGAGCTAGAAGTTTTGCATGACCTAATTGACCAGAAGCTAACCGCAGTTCGCAAATATCACGATGGCGGTATGTATTGGGACGGCGACAAGCAGGCTCATTACGATGCTCGTATGCCGTCACAGCAAAAGGGTGGCTCTAACTACCACCTTGAGCGCCTACGCAAAGCAAAGAACGCTTATTATCGGATGTTCAACGATGGCGACAAGAACCGCATTTTTGACGGTGCCGCAGAGCGGTTTGGCTTTTCTTACGAGTTCAAATACGGACGCAGGCTTCCGCAACACGGGGATTATGCACAGAGATACGCAAGCCTAGCAGAGAAAGTTTTTGACGAGCGCATCAAGCTGGCGGCTGAAGAACAGGGTGTTCTGTCTCAGTCAACATATTTAGATCTTTACGCAAGCTAAAAGGCAGAACAATGATCCACATTGGCACACCAACGACCACAGAGGTGGTGCAGAGGGACGGCACAACACGCATATCGTGGGTCGTCTCTTACAAAGACAACGCTGGCAAGCGCAGACGCATCTATTCAAAGTCTGAAGCTGAAATGTCGAAAAAGATATCCCAGCTTGAGGATGAATTGAAAGCGGGCCAGCACAATGCAAACCGCATATCTTTTAGCAACGCCGCTATAGAGGCTCTCCAAGCTAGAGCCGAACTGGTAGGCAAAAAGAACGGCATCCGGCCTCAGACCCACGCTAATGATGAGCGTCACCTGCGGCTCTACCTCACGCCGCATTTTGCATCAACGCAAATGCGTAACCTTACCACAGGCGTCATAAACCTGTTCATAGACAAGATGGCGGCTGACGAGGTTAGCCCAAAGACCCAGCGCCACGTTATCAACACGCTTAACATGGTCTGCAAGTTTGCGGTGGCTAAAGGCTACCTGTTAACCAACCCCTGTGCTAAAGGCGACAGGCAACAGATACGCGGCTCTATGGGTGAGCGTAAAGGCTACACCGCAGACGAAGTGCAGGCTATTTTATTGCAGAAAATCACGCCGCAGGTTCGCGCTATGATTACCACCGCCGCCTTTACTGGCCTTGCCGCTAACGAGTTGCAGGGGCTACAGTGGAAAGATATAGACCTGCACTCCGGCTCATTGTCCGTAGAGCGCACAGGCTTTAGGTACATGGTTCAGGACGAAACCAAAACTGAATACCGCCGCCGGACTTTGCCATTAACCTCTGCGCTAATTAGAACGCTCAGAGAGTGGCAACTAAAGTGCCATAGTCAAGTGTGGGTTTTCCCTGCCGTACATGGGCGCATGGGGGAGCAAAACGCATGGCGCAAACAGATTGCCGGCGTATGCAAACAGGCTGGCGTAGCTGACAAAGGTTTAGGTGGGTTCAGAAAGTTTTTCCACACACAGATGGAAACAGCATGCGTGCCGGAGTCTATCCGCAAATATCGGATGGGTCACTCGAAGAAGTCGAACACTGCAAAGGTTCATTACACTGACGCGGATGTGAAGCTGGCTCATAGCGTTTCAGATCTAGAAAAGATTGCTCAGAAGGTGCTTGCATAATCACTGAATATTGGGAGTGATGTGAGCCTTCAAAGCGGCTCACAACCGTCCAGCCTTTTTGTTCATAGATTTCTATCAGGTCATGTACGACATAGCGTACAGTTATTTTAACCGCCATATCCGCCAGCCGTCCAGCAGTTTGCGTATGCGGTAGCAACCCTCTCCATAATGGTAGCGCATACAGTCGCGCAACTGGTGAGCCTCTCGCTCCGTCCCAACCAGCACCGACTGACCTATCTGCATCTTTTTTGCGGTGATGCCGTTGGCTGTCCTTGCATTTTTGTAAATTGGTGGGATAGGTATCCCACTCTCTATTCTTAAAGATCCGTCCATGTCGCTTCTCCCTTTCGTATTCTTTCACTGCGCAAATAATTTTCACGCATACACACATCACTGCAAAAAAACTGTGGGCTCATATTTATTGCCCAACCGTCCCCATTTAAGTCGAAGTTTTTGTCACAAAATTCGCACTTCTTCATGCGGGGTGTTTTGAGGTAATTCTCTTGAGGTTGTTTCTTTTTACGGCGCATCGACCCTTACTCATCACCGCGCCGCCGCAGTGCTTTTTCTATAATATCAACACCCAGAGAGACCTGCTCTTTGGGTGTCAATTTCATCATGGCTTGCTCTTCTCCAATCACTAAAAGGACACCATCATTGCGCGCCACACATAAAACAGGGTGAGCGTTTTTTGGCTTCTTAATCCAATCGTCATTGAATGAAGTGTCGGTCATATCAGAAGGGAAGATCATCTTTCTTCTCTGCTTTTTTTACCTTGCCAGCCATCCAGCTTCCATCGCCCTTTTTGTCATAAAGGTTTAGGTAATAAAGCTGACCATCGATGGTGATACTGCCATCAAAATCGCAGTGCCAATCTTCGGTCTTTTGATCTTCTGCTTTACGGTTTATGGAAGCGGTCATTTCGTCCTTTCCATATTTTACTTGTTTAGCTTGTTCCATTTTCTAAGACTTCCTTTCTGCTACTAAACAAATTAATCAAGCCTGTGTTGTCAGGCTTTAAAGTGTTGAACAGGGCAACCAGTTCTGTTTGCGAACTGGCCTCTGCCAACACTTCTTCAAGAAACGCTTTCTTTTGCTCCAGCGCACTTAAACTTGTCCATTCGGTTTCAAAGCCAAAAAGTTTTTCTTCAAAAGTCAAAACTTTCGGAGTAAGCGTCTCGCCCCCCTCTTCAGTTGGATCAGAGGGAGGCGAGTTAGCGCCAGAGGGCAGGGAGGAAACAACCCCTCGCGCTTTATCTGTATTTAATTGCTTTGGTGGGTCGGTCAGGTTGCCGTTTATTTCGCCATCATCGTCAGCCTCATCAACGCCCTTTTCTGAACCAAACATAGAGGCCAGCGCGTAGCGTTTTGCGTATGTAACAGCGCCGCCGACCTTTTGGTTGTTCGTCACATCATCGACCCATATCGGATATCTGCTTTCGCGCTTCTCGCCGCTTATGTGCATCATCACTGTGCGCACGAACATTGTCTGCCCCTCAAAATCAACCTCTTGCGTAAAGCAAAGGCCAAACTGTGTGGCTTGTTTGATGTTGTTAATTACCGCGCCGATAGAGGCATATTTAGACCGCGCCCCTTTACTATCCGCCTCGAACCCAGACGAGCTTTTCTGAAACTGCAAAAGCGCTTTAGCCAATTCACTCATTTAATGATCTCCACTTTCTTGGCATTGTTTTTTGCGACCTTCACGCGGATGCCATGCCCAAAAGCCTCAGAGGCATGGGGTGGCACTAGCTTTTTGATAGCCGCTTCGGTTTTTTTGAAAGTTTCTGCCGCGCCGGAGACCTGTATGTAAGACTCCGCCAACTGCTTCCAGCGCGCGTCATTGTTGCTCTGCGCCATATCAACAGGCAGGCGATCTTCAGGCGGTAGCGCTATTTCAACGCGCTCCATCTCGTCAGGGTAGACACCCATTTCGATGCAACCCATAAAGTATGTGGCAAGCCCGATAAGGTGTTTGGTGTAATCTTTATCTATTTTTATTTCGTGAAAGGTTGGCTCGTTGCCACCGCGCAAAATGGATAGCAAGCCATAGTCAACAGGTAAGCCCTCTGTCTCTTCTAACAGATAAGCGTTCCAGTGTAGCTGGGGAGTATATTTGCGCACCAAGCGAGGTATTACTTCGTCCCAGCCCTCGCCCTTCATAGGCCGACCCATCGTAAACTTTGCATCAAATACAGCCGCAGAATCTTTGTAACTGTAGACCGCGCCGTCCAAAGTGCAACGCATAAAGGCGTGCTTCTGCCCATAAAGGACACGCTGGCGAGACCCGATAGCAATGCCCTGCTTAACTTGACACCACTCTGTGTTTAAGTCCTCAGTGACATGACCCATAACAACAGGCCAAACCATTGATAAATCATCGGGCTTGTTTTCAACCTTTCGCTCATAAAGGTCGTTAATTTTTTTTGGGTCGCCCTCTGCAAGAATATTGATTTCTGAACCGCCTACCGTCTTGAGGCGTTCTTCTTGCGACTTGGCGCTTAAAGAAAAAAAGCGAAAAAAGGCTGGTATTTCTTGCCTGTCTTCGCTCTCAGTAGTTTGTTTTGCATTTTCGCTCATGCCCCTTTTTACTACGGGGCATAGTTTAGGTCAAGCATTTATGCTCATATATGCTATCTAGCAAGATTGATACTAAGCACAGGCGCAACCTGTTTTAAATCACTCCCAAAAGATTCTTCAGTGTTATCTTTCAGTTTCAACCAAACATCCCCGCCCAATGCCTCTCGCACCACAGCTATTGTTTTGTTCCCCTTTTGCAAGACTAGAACGCAAATGTCGTTCAACTTTGCTTCTATATCTGGGTCACAGAAAAGAAAGTCGCCATGCCGCAATCGAGGCGTCATTGCTTCTCCGCAGTTAAACATACCAAAAGCGTTTTGCGCTAAAGCCAAAAGAGGCGGGCGTGCAATCCGGCTGGTCATAGACATATCAAACCGCACACTTTCGCCATCTGGTTCTGGCAGTGCAAAAACAGGTATATCTTCTGAAAGATCGATATTGGTTGGCTGGTATTGGTCGGGCGCTAAAATTGTATCCTCGTTGCACTTTAATATTTTGCTTAGTGCGTTAAGGTGCGTGCCAACCCTTCTCCGGCCTTTTTCTATCCGGCTGTATTCAGCCTGATTAATGCCAAGTTTTTCTGCAACTTGACCCTGTGTTAGACTTTTTGCGTCGCGCAAACGTCTTAAATTATTTGGGTACTCCATTTGAGAACTCCATCAAAACGAGGCGGACTTAAAGTTCCGCATGACGATATCTTTCGGTGCAGACGCGATCCGAAAGCTCTGGACTTTGCCCTAATTGCAGGGCGATAAATTTGTGTTGGCGGCGCGGTTGGAATGTTTTCCCAACGGGCGGAACAAGTGGATAACTTCATATCAAAACTCCTATCAATTTACTATAAGGCATATATGACCATAGCATAAACACGCAGAAATGCTAGTCTTTAGGCAAAATACGGTTTTCAGTTATTGACATAGACGCATAGATGCGCAAATATGCGCTATAGTAACTTGCCAACATCTTGTGGTTTGAGATGAAATTAAATCAATATTTAGTAACAAATAGCCTGAGTCAAAGTGATTTTGCAAAGCGGTGCAACGTATGTCAGGCCACCGTTCACAAATGGATCTATGGGCTGTCAATCCCAAGCGGGAAGCGAATTATGCAAATTCACACGCTTACGGAGGGCGATGTAACTTTATCAGATTGGGTCGCGGAGTATGGGCAAAGCGCAGAGAGATAAGGGCTGGCGCACTGAAAATAATGTGCGCAAAAAGGCTCTGGATCATGGCTTAGATGCCAGCTACCGCGTTCCTTTAAGCGGTAGCGCATCGATCAAGGGAGATATTGTTGTCGGCAAAAACGATAGCAAAGAGCGTTGGACGTTAGAGGTAAAGTGCCGCGCTACAGGATTTAAACAGCTTTATGATTGGATGGGCGATAACGATGCGCTGGTAATAAAAGCCGATGGTAAGCCTGAAATGGTCGTCCTTGATATGGGCGACTTTTTTGATTTATTGGCGGGGAAACATGATCTGTAATACCTGCCGCAAAAAGCATAGTTTAGCCCTTATCGTGCCCTTTGGCGATGGCCTGCCTATCCTTACCCGATGCGAAATGTGCCAGAATATGTTTGCATTTCAAAAATCGCATGGGCTGGATTATCGAAACCTATTGCCAAAAAACAAGAAAAAGCGCGTTGAGCGCCCCACGTTTCATAGGGACTACAAAGACGATTGGCTCGATGTGAACGAGTTCACCGAAAGGGATCTGCGCTTTGATTGAAGTCACCCTCACTGATTACGAATTGGCGATGGCCTCTAATGCCGCCTGCTTGCGTAACATTGCGGCGTTGAAAAGGGGTTATGAGAGCAAGATAGGAAACTTGCAACACTGGCAGAACCACGTTGAGGGTGCTTGCGGTGAGGTGGCGGTGGCGAAGGTCACTGGAAAATATTGGGGCGGGTCAGTGAACACCTTTAAGTCCGGCGGTGACATTGACAGCACTGGCTGGGAAGTAAGGACAAGATCTGACCATGATTACGACCTAATCGTGCGAGAGAGTGACCCAGATGGAAGGGTTTTCGTATTGGTCACAGGGCAGAGTCCATCCTATCGGATCTGGGGCTGGATTAAATCTGAGGACGCAAAGCAAGAGTGGTTTCGCAAAGATTACGGCGGGCATGGGTCTGCTTTTTTTGTGCCGAAAGAACATCTAAAAAATATGGGAGAACTAAATGTCGATAGAGGCAGTGAGTTGGGCGTTTAAACAACGCCTAGATGACCCAACAGCCAAGCTGGTGCTGTTAGGAATAGCGGATAAATATAATGAGGACAGAGGCTATGCGTGGCCTTCTGTGCAACGCTTAGCAGATATGGCGGACTGTACAGAGCGCACCGTAAACCGCAAAATATCCCTTCTTGCGGACGTAGGTTTGATCCAAATATTGCACAATCCACCGCAAACAAATCGGTATTATTTGCCTACCCTGACATCCTGTCACCCTGACACTAGATGTCAGATTGACCCTGACACCCCTGACAGAGTGACCCTGACACCTGATGTCCGACAAACAATAGATAACAATAATATTAACAATAAAGATATGATCAATTCGTTTGAATTGTTTTGGAAAGAAGTGCCGAAAAAGGTGGGTAAGAAGTCAGCTATGCGGGCTTATAAGGCGGCCTTAAAGGATGTAGAAGCCGACACACTTCTCAAGCAAATAAAGGCATATTCAGAAAAGGTGAGGGTAGAAGGTACGCAACAGCAATATATTCTGCACCCCACCACATGGCTCAATCAGGGTCGATGGGATGATGAAGTTGCAAAGCCGGATGAAATTAACGACAGCTTTGGCGTGGGCAAACGGTGGATGCCTGCGAATGAAGACGAGTTTATGAGCAGAGTTTTAGGCACGATGCGCGGCTATTATCAGGCGCATAGGCCCGATATCTTTCAAGAAGCTAAAAAGCAAGGATGGATATGAGCGACGATAATCGAGTAGAGCCGACCACTGAGTTTCTGCGCCATCATAACGTTGAAAAGATAGAGACACGCAAAGCTGGTCAAAAGCGCACGCGCGTCACAGACCAGCGTTGGATAGATTATTATTTGAAACACAATCATATCACCCCTGTTCAGCACATGGCGGCTGATAGGCTTCTAGCGTTGTATAGGGCGGCTGGACGCTCTCAGAAGATAACAGGTAGCTTGGACGGATTGCCTAAAGGATCTGGCGGCGATATGAGCGAATATAGCGCAAACGCTTTGATGGATTATTTTAAGCTAAAATGGCTTATGGGGACGGACAGCTTTGAGTGCGTAGAGGATATCGTTATCCACGACTTTAGCGCGCCGGAGTGGGCAAAGAAAAACAGCCGCAACCCGAAGGCCGCGACTGAAATATTAAGGATGAGTTTAGACCATTTAGATGAGGCGTTTAAGAACCTGCGGTCTGTTAAGCATCCTCGTCCACAGCCCAAAGCATAGTGGTATAAACGTCATATTGACCATTTCGCCAGTGCCCATGCCATTGTGACCTTGCTTTACCAATTAAACGTGCGCCCTTTTCTATCGTGCCAATTTTAGGCGCAGGGTCAGCATCGTTCCTTCTGCTATTTTGAGAACCACCATCTGGATGATACCTCTTACGCTTTGCAGAACGGTGGTATTTGTGAAATTCTAAAAAATACCCTTCAGGCGGTCGCCAAGATTCTCTTTTTGAAGGGATGTTAATTTTAAAATCTCCAGCCACTTTTTCATGGCCTGTTAAATCTTTCGCAAAAGTATATTTAGCCATTATTCGTCCTCAACCTCGACAGCGCCATAACCGTTACACTTTTCACAGGTTTTAACTACGCCTTTCAGGTAGCCGCCATGATCCCAATCGACGACAGCTTCCTCATATTCGCAACGGCCTTCACCGCCACACTCAGGGCAGTCAACTTCCATTAAAAAGCAACCATTAAAAACATGAACCAAAACGCCATAGCTACAAAAAACAGCAGGCCGCATAGGACTTCATAAATAAAATCACGCATATCTATCTCCCATAATTTGCGTATATATACTCATATATAAGCCTAATAGTAATAAATATGCAAGTATTATGCGCATAAATGCGTTAATTTATTGACGCGCGTCCCCACTTCAGTTACCATTTTTCTAGAGTAGGAATTGATGGGTGCGCCGTAGGGGCGCTTTTTTTATGAGTGAACACATTCCGTTCCCACAAGGAAAGTATCAGGTCATTTATGCTGACCCTGCTTGGACATACAAAGTCTGGAGCAAGAAAGGGGCGGGAAGAACTGCGGCCTCTCATTATGATGTTATGCAGATTGAGGATATAAAGGCGCTTCCTGTTGCTGAACTGGCTGACAAAAACTGCGCACTTTTTATGTGGGCGACTTACCCAAACCTAAAAGAGGCTTTTGAAGTGATTGAGTCTTGGGGCTTCACTTATAAAACCGTTGCTTTTACTTGGGTCAAAAAGAACAAAGTTAGTGATAGCTGGTTTTGGGGAATGGGTTATTGGACAAGAGCAAACGCAGAAATATGCTTGCTTGCAACAAAGGGAAAGCCAAAGTCTGTTTCTCGTTCTGTTCATCAGGTCGTGGATGCACGCATAGAGAGGCATTCAAAAAAGCCAGATGAAGTCAGGAATAGAATTATAAAATTGATGGGTGATGTACCACGCATTGAACTGTTCGCACGTCAACGCTTTGAAGGATGGTCAGTGTGGGGAAATGAGGTAAGAGATGCCGAAGTTTGATGAGGCACTGCATTTAGAAACAGGGAAAACTTTTAACGAGATTACCAATGGCGAGACCGTACAAGACGAACAGCAAGAAGTCGCCTGAAACAGTAGCGCGCTTTCTGGACATGATTAGGAACGGACGCTCTTGCGCACAGGCTTGCAAGCAAGAGGGTATGCCGACAAGTAAAACCATCGGGGAGTGGGTAAAGAACGATGCGGCTTTTGCTTTAGCTTACGAGAAGGCTAAAGAGGAGCGTGGCAACTATTATGGAGAGCTAGTTGCAGAGATATCGCTGGCTGGATTGCAGGGGAAATACAAGGACAGCGCTATGCTTCGGGCGGCTATTGATGGCCTTAAATGGAGTGCGGCGCGTATGTCGCCAAAGAACTTCGGCGATAGGATGGAAGTAGCACACAGCGCAGAAGGTAGCTATGTGGAAGCGCTGAAGGCAGTGCAGACACAGGTAACAGGAGAGGGTGGCTCAAGCAAGCTACCGTTAGAAGTACGCGCGCGAACCGAAGAAAAGCCGACAATTCAATAGGTGGTTAGTTACATAGCCTGACTAAAGTCTAGCTGTTCTGCGGGTTAGCGGGCTGTATCGCCAATGTATCGCCAAAAGGTGCGCAGGTTTTTGTAGGTGGGAGCATATACCCCCCCCCTTATATTTCGCGCGGGGGCAGGTCTAGCAATACCCC
>VMHT01098053.1_pt1 | contig 34245 bp, 31 predicted proteins | sample 4693611 | NCBI WGS metagenome assembly VMHT01 (sample SAMN12280063, study PRJNA550983) | marine metagenome | isolation source: seawater sampled from same location over 5 years 0.02-0.2 micron viral filtrate | place: USA: collected off the coast of southern California halfway between the port... ...
AAGACTTTGTCGTGATTGTAAGTTATTGTATCACCTTTTTTATTTGTGAATTCAATAGTTTGATTTTTACCGACTAGTGATTGTCTTACGACAAATCTTTTTGAAATTAAGTTACTCATAGTTTTAAATTTTAATTGTTATTATTTAGTTACGTTTATATTATCTTTAGTGTAATGTATTTAGTTTGTAAAAGTATATTGTTTGTTTACTTGTTATTTTGTGTGTAGTAGTATTCCGCAATCACTCTCATTATCTAAATTATTATTATTTATTAAACTCATATATATTATCGAGACACTTTGTATTAAGTTTGTAAACATAGTAAGTAATATTTACAAAATATAGTGAGTATATAAAGTAAAAGGTGAAATAATTTTACAAATATATATATAAAAAGGGGCCCCCACTTTTGTATATTGCATTTTGTTTTACAATAAAAGTACGGGAGAGTAGTGGCAACACTTTACTCCAATATATCTAATAACTTTTTTTATGTGACACTAGCTATATAGATCCTAATAGTAACAGGCAATTGTCACCATTATTTTAAAACACTATAAATACATGTAATATATTATAGTATGGCAAAGCAGAAACTAAGTCTTAGAGCTAGAGCGGCTAAGAAACGTAGAGATTTAAAAACCGCTAATGGCGCGAGACGTAAGAAGATGCGAGCTGAAAACCAGCGTAAGAGACGTGCTGCTATTAAAGCAGGAAAGAACATACGTGGTAAAGATTACGACCACAAAACCAAGAGGTTCGTAAGCGTAAAATCTAACCGCGGAAACAGAGGACGCGGTACGAAGAAAGAATAAACTATACCTCTGCAACCTAAAAACCTAATACAATGACGTATTTTTATTACAGGACTAGTACATCTAGTCAACCACAAATCAATGAACAAACCATTAAATTCTGGAAGCACTTAGCTGAAAAGAAAAACTGGCGTATAGTCCAGCTACCTAATGGATTTTATCAAACCGAATACCAAGACTTCGATGAAGCCTGGGTAGACGTTACAAGAAGAGAAACTATGGACGGAGCAGAGGCTGCTATTGATGGTAGCATCGAGCATTATGGTAAAAGATTAGATTTTATCAAAGGACCGAAAGTAGTTAAAGAATTTAAATAGGAATAAAATAAAATTTAATTAAATGGAATATAATCAACCTAGTCAGATTGTAAAAGATCTGAACTTTAGCGAAGACGCTAAATGGAAAATAATTGAAGGAGTAGAGAAACTGAACAACGCAGTTAAATCTACATTAGGCGCTTCAGGAAAATGTGTCATCTATGAAGATGCATTAGGAAAACCGGTGATAACAAAAGACGGTGTAACAGTAGCAGAATCTGTTGTCTTATATGACCCGGTTGAAAATATAGGTGCAACACTTATAAAGGAAGCTGCTAGCAATACTGTGAAAGAAGCAGGAGATGGTACCACTACGGCTACTGTTTTAGCTCATTCACTTTTAAAGATAGCAAGCGCTAGACAATCTGACAATGTTAGAGAGATAAAACAAGGTATTAAATCAGCTACAGATAAAGTAATGACATACTTAGATAAAGTAAGCATCGATGTAAATGATGATTTACTTGAGCATGTTGCTACAATATCAACTAATAATGATAGTGAACTTGGTACCTTTATATCATCAGCATATAAACAAGTAGGTAAAGATGGTGTAGTATTAATGGAAGAGTCACCAACAGGAGAAACATATGTTGATGTTGTTGATGGTATACAAATAAAATCTCCGTTAAAATCACCTCATCTTGTTACAGATAAAGATAGAGGCGTTGCAGAACTAGATAATCCTTTAGTACTGATAACATCGTCACCAATACCTAATATACGTAAAATACAACCTATATTAGAACACTGTATAAAGAAAAACAGATCTTTACTTATAGTTGGTGAATTAGAGCAACAGCCTAAAGCAGCATTATTAACAAACAAGGTTAAAGGTAATATAAAGATTAACTTTATTGACTTACCTGGCTTTGGTCCTACTAAACAGGATAGTACTGAAGATTTAGCAATAGTAACAGGTGCTAAAGTTATTAATGAAGAGCTTGGTGATGACTTTGATCTTATTGATGTAGATTGTTTAGGTGAAGCAGTTAAAACTGTTACAGATGACAAACATACAGTGTTTACTGTAAATAAATCTGGAAAAAGCCTTAAAGATCGTATAAAACAAGTAAAAGATATAATAGGTAAAGAAACTAAAAATCCTTACTTAAAAAAGAAACAACAAGAGAGATTAGCAATACTTAATGGATCAGTAGGGATTGTGTTTGTAGGAGCTGATAGTAAAGTAGAACTAAAAGAAAAGAAAGACAGGATAGAAGATGCAATATATGCTACCAAAGCAGCTTTACAAGAAGGCATCGTTCCTGGAGGTGGTATAGCGTTACTTAATGCTAGTAACAATATAACACCTAAAAATGTTGGAGAAGAATTATTATTACAGGCAATACAAACACCTTTCAATGTAATACTAGATAACGCAGGTATTGAAAAACCTACTAAACTAGTTAAAGGTCAAGGTATAAACGTAGTAACTGGTAAAAAGGTTAATATGATTAAGTCTGGAATTATCGATCCGGTTTTGGTTACAAAATCGGCGCTAAAAAATGCTGTGTCAGTAGTTACGACTATTATATCAGCTGATTGTGTAATATCTAATATGAGGATAAATGAAAGCAATAAATAGTTTTTTAGTAGTAGATAAAATAAAAGAAAAGCCTAAAGCAGAAAAAGGATTTGTCTTGAGCGAGTCTCAAAATGAAGACATTAGGTTCTTAAAAGGCAAGGTGATCAGTGTTGGTGATCAAATCAAAGGTATTAAAGAAAATAATATAGTTTGGTATGATAAAAACGCTGGACACGGAATAGAATTTAACGGTAACTACTTCTATGTAATAAAGCACGGAGATGTAGTTATTGTTGAATAGTTAACAATTACAATTTAATATAGTCGTGCTGAAATTATTGTTTAACCCTTAAAAAAAAAATCATGGTAAAAAAGTTTATTTTTTTAGCTAACGCTGCAGATGACGCGGTAGCTTATCCAGTAGGAAACTTCAGAGGTATTGATACTTCTGCAGGAAAACTAAACCTATATTTTACTCCAATGGCAATTACAGATGTTGCTACTAGTGATGTCGCAGATAAAGTTATTTTATCTGTTGGTGCGGATGAGAAAGCTGCTGCGAAAGTAGTAGTTGACGCAATTTGCGATGCATACGGAGATAAATTCTTGGTTATCGCTGATGATGAGAACTCAGTTTATTTAACTGGTTCTGGTATCACAGCTGTTGATTCTATCACATTAGCTGCATAGTAAATGAGAATCGACGCGCAAGATTTGCGTGAAATGAAACTGTTTAAGTATTACAGGCTCGTTAGAAAATGGGCCTGTAAAACTTACGGTTTAACAGACGCAGACCTTGAACTTTTAATATATTTAGACTGTAAGGACAGATTTACACGACAAGAGTTTATCGATGGCGTATACACAATGTCATGGGATAAACAGCGATGGGAACGATTACGCTCACAAGGCTGGATCGAAGTATGGAGACATCGCAACCGCACTTCAATTAAATTTTCTATTTTTAAAACTTCATTTAAATGTTCGCAATTAATAAGCAGAATATACCGCATACTATTAGGTGAGGAAGACTTACCAACTAGTGAGCGAAGTATATTTTTTAATAACAAATCATATACCGATAAAGTATTTAATAAAGCTATCGATGATATGGTTAAAGATATAGATCGATAACAATTAAAATAAAAAATTATGCCAAATAAAGAACCGTACAAAATGTACCCTGGTAAACACAGTGAAGTTAACCCAGGAAACTTCAAAGGAACTGAAGTTAAAAAATACGCAGCTTTTAATATGCACCCAATGAAATTTGAAGATCAAAAAGGAACTGGACCAGGTATTACACAAGCTGATGTTGTAAAAGCTAGAAAAGATGGATATGAAGCAAAGATGTATCCTAAAGCTCATCATCCAATGGATTTTAGAAATCAACTTGGTAAAGCAGTAGGCTTAGCTAAAAAAGCAGACAAAGCTTATAGAGCGGAAGGTGATAAAAATGATCCGGATTATCAAAACATGATGAATCCTAAAAAATATAACAAGTAAAATAAACCACCATGGGAATATTCAGCGGTAAAAATAAGTTCGTCATGAACGCTCTAAGAATAAAAGAGCGTGGCAGTAAAGATACACCAACTAACTTTTCAGAAAAAGCTGTAGCTTTTATGCAAGGTATGCCAGGGTATTATCCTAACATGCACGAAGAAGATGCCGATGGAAATAAAAAAATCCATGAAGACGATATAAAAAATATAAAAGTTGTAGAAGGTGAAGGTGGTAGAAAGATGTATGGTGAGATATTTGGTGATAAAGAATTTGTTGGAGAAAGAGATGAAGGTGTTTATGATGCTTTACAAAAAGAGATAGAATCTGGTTTTGCAAAGGAAAAAGGTTTTACAGGTACTGACGTAAAAGAATATGAGCAATTTAAGCTTGATCAAATGGAAGGTGATGATGTTAAGCAAGAAAAAATTGAGGTTGAAAAAGAAATAAAAGACGATACATTAGGTAAATCTATAACAGAAATTAAAGAAGTTGAAAGACAAGAAAACTTTTTTGAAGGATTTGAAAAACAGTTTGAAATAGAAGGAACAAGAGGTGAGAATAATAGATTACAGATACCAGTTACTGTTTCTAGTGGTAAAATAGATTTTAAGGATAATAACACTATGAGATGGCTTAATACTGAAGAAGGTGGAAAAGTGGTAAAGGGTATGAGTGACATGATGGGTAATATACAAGAGTCTTTAAAAAACAAAATATTACAAAATGCATCGGCTAGAGATATGCAATTATACAATATCTATCCTGATAGAGTTAACAGAAGAATTGAACAAGAGTTAAAAGGTATTATGGGTATAGGTCCTAATGATGCAAGAGGTTACGGTATATCAACTCCTCTTCATAAACTACTTGATTTGTACACTAACGATCCTGATAAACTTCAAAAAATACTAGGTTCTCTTGGTTTAACTCAAAAAGCAAAAACAATTACAGAACAACAAGAAGTAGAGTCTTCTACACCAGGTACTGAAGGTTATGAAACTAATTGGAGACAAAGAAAAGACTAATGAGTAAAATATTAGCAAAAATATTTGGTGATGCTGGTGGTAACGTTGTAGATAAACTAGCTGGTGTTGCTGATCGATTTATAAGAACAAAAGACGAGAAAGCAAATTTTGAAAAAGAAATGACTCAGATATTTATTGAAGCTGAGTCTCAAATGCAAAAAAATGTCACCGAAAGGTGGAAAGCAGATTTAGAGCACGGCAACTGGTTAACGCGTTCAGTTCGCCCTCTCGTTCTTATATTCCTAATAGTGGCGACCGTGCTCATGGTATTTATAGACAGTGGATCTTTAGCTTTTAACGTAGAAGAAAAGTGGACAGATTTACTTCAAATAATCTTGATAACTGTCATCGGATCCTATTTCGGTGGACGTAGTATCGAAAAAATAAGAAAAAAATAATATGCCTAAAATTAGTAAAATACAAGTAGACACTACCATCAATGATGGAGACAAGGTTTTAGGCTCTGATGCGTCAGGGGCAACTAGAAATTATACTTTAAAGCAAATAGCTGATTTCGTAGTTGAATCAGGTGGATCACACAAACATCATCAAAACACACCAAGTGCGGAATGGCAAATCATACATGGTTTAGAGCTAGGTGATTATTTACCAAGTGTCACTGTTAGATTAGATGATGGAACACATGCTGATGTTGGAGCTTTTGGTCAAGTAAAATACATCGACAAAAACGAATTAAAAATTTTCTTTGCAGCTAGTTATTCTGGCTTCGCATATATTAATAAATAAAAACAATTAAAACACTATGGCAATACCTATTTTAAATCATTTAAACGTTAAGGGCAATATAAACCTTAACGATTACAAATTAAACGATTTTGTCGTAGATCACTCTACTGAAGGCGATGCCGGAAATGTTACGGGTAAGCTGATCTTCGACACTAACGCTTTAAAATTTTACGATGGCTCCAATTGGCAGACATTAGGAACAGCATCGGGAACAATGAGTTCTTTTCAGTTAGAAGATGGAGATGGAACTGAAGTTACAATAAACGATGCAAAAGAAGTTAAATTTATAGACGGAAAAGGTTTACAAATAAACTGGTCAGACGTATCTGATGGTTCAGACGGTGATCCTTATGATCTTACATTTGAATTAGATTTATCAAATGGATTATCAGATGTAACACCAACAAACGGTGATAAGCTTTTAACTTTAGATTCAGACGGATCTGCACAACAATTAACTACGGTTGCAGCTCTTGCAACTTTATTCGCAGGAACTGGATTAACAGCAACTGATAGTGTTATAGCAGTTGATACGCTTAACCAAGATACTACTGGTACAGCAGATCACGTAACTATTACAGATAATGAAAACACAAACGAAGAAAACCAAATAACATTTATTGAAGGTGCTGGAGGTGCTGGTAGCCAAGGTTTAGAAGCCGACGGTGATTTTACTTATAATCCAAGTACTGGTACTGTTAGCGCTACAATATTTAAAGGTAATATAGATGCTGTTGATGGTGATTTTGATGGAACATTAGAAGCAGACGCTATTACAGTAAACGGAACTGCTTTAGATGAGTTTATACAAGATACTGTTGGAGCTATGTTCACTAGTAATACAGAAACTAGAGTATCTGTAACTTATCAAGATGATGATGGAACTATAGATGTTGAAGTAGATGATATGACAGCTAACACCGATGTAGATGTTAATATTGCTAACTTAACAGCTAGACTTCCTCAAATTACAGAAAGTCTTACAATTGGTGATGCGACAGATGTTACAGTAACAACATCAGGTAACTTAGTTGTAACTGGTGACTTAACTGTATCAGGTGATACTGTTTCAGCTAACGTAGCAACTTTAGATGTTGAAGATAAAAATATAACATTAAACAAATCAGCTGGAGACTCTAGTTCTACAGCAGATGGTGCGGGTATTACAATACAAGACGCTGTAGATGCTTCAAACGATGCTTCGATATTATGGAACGCTGCAAGTGATAAATTTCTATTTTCACATTTAATACAAGCACCAGGCACTTCGATATTTACTAACTTAGATATATCTGGTAATGTTGATATTGATGGAACAACTAATCTTGATGCTGTTGATATTGATGGTAATGTACAATTAGACGGGACATTAAGCGTTGGTGTTGATGACACTGGTTATGATGTTAAATTCTTTGGTGCTACAGCTAGTAAGTATATGTTATGGGATGCTAGTGAAGATACATTATACTTAACTGGAGAATTAGATGCTGGTTCGTTAGATATTTCTGGTGATGCAGATATTGATGGAACATTAGAAGCTGACGCGATTACCGTTGCTGGAACAGCACTTAATACAGTTATTGATAACAGAATTAAGGTTGTACAAAAAACTGCAACAATAGATGTTAGTTCGTTAACAAGTAATGTGAATAAATGTAGCATTACTCACAGTATGAACTCAACTAACTTAATTATTAAGATGTACGATAGCGTTACGTTTTTAGATGTCTTTGCAGATGTTGATAGACTTAGTGTTAATCAAATACAAGTTGTTTTCTCTCATCAACCTAGTAACGACATCATTGTTGTTATTCAGGAAGTAATTGGAGACAATATTGCTGCGGGATCAAATATTACATATCCATCATCATAATAAATAATTAACTAAATATAGACGGTGCTTCGGCGCCGTCTGTATTATTTTAAATAAAATATATGGCAATACAGTTTTTGCAAGATACATTTATAAACGGTAACTTAGCTTTCCAGAGTGCACCATTTACAGCTATAACGCATAGTGGTAATACCCACACTGTAGATTTCAGCCAGTCAACAAACAATTATAATATATCTGCACAAAACGCTACAAACACAATAGCGTTTAGTAATTTAGGTGCGGCTGTTGTTGGTAAATCAGGTACTATAGTTATAACAAATCCAGCTAGTGTAGGGTCTTTAGGTTGGGCAGCTTTGCCTGCTACAGCTTACACACCTGGCGGCGTGGCTATATCATTTGACACAACGGCAAACAAAATAGCAGTATTAACTTATTTTGTTGCAGCATCAAACAAAGTATTAATAAACTATGTAGGAGACTTTGGTAGTTATCCTCAATAAAATCTAATTTAATGAAGTGGTTATGGAATAAAATAGATTTCTGGAATACCGCGACTAGCAGGAGCACAACAGTTAGTACTTCTAAATCGACGGCTACTAGCAAATCCACAACTACTACTTTTAACACAAGTAAGAATACCACTACTACTTTCAATACAAGTACTAATACAACTACTACATTTGAAACTAGTAAAAGTACAAGTACAGTATTTAATACTAGTACTACAACTACCTTTGAAACTTCTAGAGAAACTACTGTATCAACTAGTAGATCAACTAGCACGGAGTTTAATACTAGCACATCTACAACCACAACCTTTGAAACTAGTAAGTCAACCTCGACTGTTTTCAATACTAGCACTACAACAACTTTTAATACAACTAGAGAAACAACCGTTTCTACTAGTAGGTCAACTACAACTACTTTTGAGACTTCAAAAAGTACTACAACTACTTTTGAAACAAGCAAGTCTACTTCAACAGTTTTTAATACTAGTACAACAACTACTTTTAATACTACTAGAGAAACTACAGTATCAACAAGTAGAACTACTCAAACTGCATACAACACTACTAGAAGCACAAATACAACGTTTGCAACTAGCAAGAGTACTACGACTACATTTAACACAAGTACTACAACCACATTTGAAACTAATAGGTCTACCACCGTATCAACAAGTAAAAGTACAACCACAACGTTTAACACTACGAGAACTACAGAAACTACTTTTAATACTACAAGAAGCACTAGCACTGTATTTAATACAAGTACTACGACAACTTTTAATACAAGTAGAGAAACCACAATAAGCACGTCTAGATCAACTCAAACAACATTTGCTACTAGTAGATCTACATCTACAGTTTTTAACACTAGTACAACTACTACATTCAATACAAGTAGAGAAACTACAGTAAGCACATCAAGATCTACGACAACTACTTTTAATACTAGTAAGTCTACATCTACGGTATTTAATACCAGTACAACAACAACTTTTGAAACAAGTAGACAAACAACTGTTTCAACTAGTAGGAATACGACTACTACTTTCAACACTAGTAAGAACACTACCACTACGTTTAACACAACTAAATCTACTAGTACAGTATTTAACACAAGCACTACTACTACTTTCAATACTAGTAGAGGCACTACTATATCTACATCTAGATCTACAACAACCACGTTTAATACAAGTAAAAATACTACGACCACTTTTAATACAACAAGGTCTACAAGTACTGTGTTTAATACTAGCACTACTACAACATTTAACACCACTAGACAAACGACAATATCAACTAGTAGAAACACCACTACTACATTTAATACGAGTAAAAACACTACTACTACATTTGCTACAAGTAGATCCACAAGTACGGTATTTAATACTAGTACGACTACTACATTTAACACAAGCAGGGTCACAACTATTTCAACTAGTAGAAACACAACTACAACTTTCAACACTACGAGGACTACTCAAACAACATTTGCTACAAGTAAATCTACTACCACGGTGTTTAATACGACAACTTTAACTACGTTTAACACAACAACTACGTTTAACACGTCTAAATCTACGTCAACTAGTAGAAATACCAGTTATGCTACTACTAGATCTACTCAAACCGCGTATAATACTACTAGGTCAACTCAAACAACTTTTGCTACAAATAGAAGCACGGCAACTAGTAGAAATACTACTTATGCTACTAGTAGATCTACACTCACTGTTTTCAATACAACGACGTTAACAACATTTGGGACGCAAACAACTTTTTCTACAAGTAAGTCAACTACAACTGTATTTAACACCACTACTTTAACCACGTTTAATACAACAACAACTTTTAACACTAGTAAGTCAACCTCAACTGTTTTCAATACAACAACTTTAACTGTGTTTAATACGACAACAACTTTTAACACTACTAGATCAACTAGTACAGTTTTCAACACAACAACTTTAACCACGTTTAACACTACCACTACTTTTAACACAACAACAACGTTTAGTACTACTACTTTTTATAACACTAGTACTAATACAACTACTACTTTTTCAACATCAACAAGTAGAAACACTACTACTACATATTCAACATCAACAAATAGAGCTACTAGTACAATATTTAGCACTACTAAATCTACTAACGTTAACTATGTTGTGTGGGATGTGAGTGCGGGAGATAATAGCACGGCTGGTGCGGGTTATGTGTACCAACAAAACCTAAGTCCTACCGCTGGAAGTAACATTAGTGCAGCTAGAATTAGATTTAATGCTCAATTTCCTGAAAACGCTAGTAAAGTATATATACATGAAGAAGATGATACAGGTGACAACCTTTATAACGCGTTTTTAAATATAATGACTTTTGTTAATGCTGGTGGTGGAAATTTTGCTAGACTTCTTTGGGCTGGTGACAATTCAAAAAATATTTCTTTTAAAGTTACCGGTGGATCATATAATTCTACTTTAGATTATTTTGAATTTGATCTAGCTGGAGACATATTTGTTGACACAGTTAAATTCCCAAGTCATAACACGTTTGGGCTAGAAGCAAATGATACAAAAGGAGACCTATGGATGTGGAGAAGTGATGGTGCTGGCGGATACAGTTCAAGTACTACAACAACATTTTCTACTAGTACTTTAACCACGTTTAACACAGCTAGATCTACTAGTAAATCAACATCTAGAACAACAAATACAACAACTGTATTTAACACAAGTAGATCAACAAGTAGAAGTACTAATATAACAACAACATATAGTACAAGTACACTTACTACAAAAATAACACAGTTTAACGCATTTACTTTATATAATACATTTAGATCAACATTTACATCCGGCGGTGGCGGCGGCGGTTGTAGTAGAGGTTGTCAATAAAATTAAAAACATGAATATACCTTATAGAACATCGGGTACGCAGGAAAATTACCATGCAGCTGATTTAACTTTTCGTGAAAATGGAGACATAGTCTGGACCAACCCTGTTACTAACGAGATATGGGAGGTCATGATGGACTGGGAGATACCAATAATGCAAAAAGCCGCTGAGGTATGTGTTGAAGCTGGTGATGATGTTTTAGAGTGTGGTTTTGGTATGGGTATATTGTCTGACGCTATACAAGCTAGAAACCCAGGTACACATACAATATGTGAAACGCATCCTCAAATAATACCTAAGTTAAAAGCTTGGGCCAAAGATAAACCTAATGTAATTGTTATTGAAGATAAGTGGTTAAGCTTATTAAACGAGCGTAAAGGTTATGATGCAATACTAATGGACACGTATGCAGACCCTGATTTGCATCCTCATTTTAGATATTTTGTAAAACAAAAAGCAAAAGACGGAGCTAAAATAACATGGTGGAATTTTAGTGGTGGAACAACAGATGAATATATGAGGTTTTACTGGGACGATGTAGTGTTCCATGATGTGGCTATATCTCCACCTGAAAATCAATATTATAATAGAAAAGTGTATCATGTTCCGGTTAAAATTTATAATAGAGAAACAGGTTTTGGCGTGTTATCAAATTCTAATTTTAATACAAGTGAAACAGAAGCTAAAAATCTTGAAGAAGCTAGATCGTTTTTAATTTGTGACATTTCAAATGGAACAAAAAGTGTTAAAGATGTTGATGGTGTTGAAAGATTAGCAATGTACTGCGAAGGTTTGTATACTTTAAATGAAAGTTTAGTTATAGCAGGTTCACACTCTATATATGTAAAAAGAAATAATCAATGGACTACAGTTAAAGTAAATGAACTAGTGGTTGGTGATAAACTATATGGTAAAGATGGAGAAGTTGAGTTAACAAGTAAAACTTTTGATTCGTCTGAAACAACAAGACAAATATATAAAGTAATGCTTAATAACTATTTTGTTAACGATATATTATTGAAAGGAGGGTCTGATGCCTAATACTACTACTGTTTTTGGAACATCGAGGTTAACGTTAAAATCTCAACTTACTGCATACACTACTATATTTAATGAAAGTAGAAGCACAGCTATTACAACTACTTTTAATACCACTTACGCAACTAGTAAATCAACTTCTACAACTACTATTTACAACACTAGTTATACTACTACTTATAATACAACTAGAACTAGTAATTATGCTACTAGTAGAACCACTAGTACAACTGTAGGTGCAGATATGGATGATGATGTGATGACATTGTATAACACGAGTACTAACACTACTACTACATTTAATACACTAACTAGTAGAAGTACACTAACCGTATTTAATACACTTACAACGCGTAGTACAACAACCAATTTTAACACTAGCACAGAAACACTGACTAGTAGAAGCACAGCTACAAGTAGAAGTACAGCTACAAGTAGAAATACCAGTTATGCTACTAGCAAAAATACGACAACAACTTTTAACACGCAAAGATCAACTGAAACAAGTAGAAATACTACGGTATCAACAAGTAAAAATACTACTACCACGTATAATACTACAAGAAGTACTGCCACAAGTAGAAATACAACTGTATCTACTAGTAGAAACACAACTACTACATTCAATACAAGTACTGTTACGCAAACAAGTAGAAATACAACTGTGTCTACCAGTAAAAATACTACTACTACGTTTAACACGCAGACGTTGACAACTTTTAATACCACAACTACTTTTAATACTAGTAAGAATACAACAACTACGTTTTCAACAAGTACTAATACCACAACTACGTTTAACACGCAGACGTTAACAGTTTTTAATACTACAACAACTTTTAATACCACTAGATCAACAGCAACTAGTAGAAATACGACTGTATCCACTAGTAAAAGTACAACTACAACATTTAACACTAGTAAAAACACAACAACTACGTTTAACACCACTAGGTCAACCACAACAACATTTAATACTTCCACAACTACAACGTTTAATACGTCTAGGTCTACAACTGTGAGTACAAGTAGAAATACAACTACAACGTTCAACACGACAAGAAGTACTCAAACAACGTTTGCTACAAGTAAAAGTACTACTACAGTTTTCAATACTTCTACTACTACAACTTTCAACACATCTAGATCAACTACTGTAAGCACGAGTAGAAACACAACAACAACTTTTAATACTACTAGGTCAACACAAACCACATTTGCCACTAGTAGAAATACAACAACTGTATTTAATACAAGTACGACCACTACGTTTAATACATCTAGGTCTACTACAATAAGTACAAGCAGAAACACTACGACTACTTTTAATACCACTAGAACTACACAGACTACTTTTGCTACTAGTAAATCAACTACTACAGTGTTCAACACAAGTACAACCACTACGTTTAACACATCAAGATCTACAACTATTAGCACAAGTAGAAACACTACTACGGTATATGCTACAAGTAAATCAACAACTACTACTTTTAACACGTCTACAACAACGACATTTAATACTAGTAGATCAACAACTGTATCAACTAGTAGAAATACAACAACGACATTTAATACTAGTAAAAATACGACTACAACATTTAATACTAGCACAACGACCACGTTTAATACTAGTAGATCTACTACGGTTTCTACTAGCAGAAACACGACTACAACGTTTAATACTAGTAAGAATACTACCACGACGTTTAATACCTCTAAGAGTACTACTACGGTATTTAATACATCTACAACCACTACTTTTAACACAAGTAGGGTTACAACTATAAGCACGTCAAGGTCTACTACTACAATATTTAACACGAGTAAGTCCACAACTACAACGTTTCAAACTAGTACTAACACAACTACTACTTTTAATACGAGTACCACAACTACTTTTGAAACTAGTAGGTCAACTACGATTAGTACGTCTAGAAATACTACTACGACTTTTAATACAACTAAGTCTACTACTACTACGTTTAATACTAGCAAGAGTACGACAACTGTGTTTAATACATCAACAACAACTACGTTTGAAACTAGTAGATCAACTACAGTTAGTACTAGTAGAAATACAACCACAACTTTTAATACAACTAAATCTACTACTACGAATTATAATACTAGTACTAATACTACGACTACGTTTAACACTAGTACTACCACCACTTTTAACACAAGTAGAAGCACAACTATAAGTACATCTAGGAATACTACAACGACGTTTAATACTACTAGGACCACACAGACAACTTTTAGTACAAGTAAGAGTACAACAACAATTTTTGAGACAACAAAGAGTACTACTACAATATTTAACACTACGACTGTATTTAATACTAGTACTACCACTACGTTTCAAACTAATACAAACTGGTACGATGGTGATCCTAGTAATTTTGGTCAATTAGGTGACGTGTCATTTGAAAGGTAGAAAAGCGCAAAAACGTGTAACTATTATAATACTAATAAATTAAATTTAATTATATGGAAATGTTTAACAGACGTGAGTTGGACAAAAGAATTGGCCATCTCAAAAAAAATAAAAAACTTGAAAGTTTAGAACAAGTAGAAGGATACTTTATAAGAAAGTGTACTGAGGCTGGTATTGAGTTTAGCTATGATGTTATGGCTGATGAAATGCCTTATTTTAAAACTTTAGCATACACTGAGTTTGCTACTAGTTTTTATATGCAACCTTTAAACACGAAGCTTAGGTATGCTCAAATGATTGATGCTTACGCTGACGACTGCGAAGTTGTTGATTACTCATCTTATTTAATTGAAAATATTATGAGTAAAAATGCTAACAAGTATCAAGATAGAAACTCTAAATTTGATCAATATGAGCCGAAAGATAATATTGTTATATTACCTGGCTCAAATAAAGTAAAATCCAATATTTGTTTAAACAGATTAAAGTTTTTAGCAAATAAACATGGTAATAACATGTATTTTAAGCCACATCCTATAACAACGCATCAAATTATTGGTGAGTTAAAAGATTTTTTTGGCGATAGTAATATATTACCAAGGGATATAGATATGTATTATTATCTGCAAAAAGCAAATAACGTATACACAACACATATTAGTGAAAGTATGATATACGCGGCTGTTTTAGGTAAAAAAATAGAACCTATTGATGTTTGGAATAATATACAAATGGGATCTTTTTACTGTATTAACAATCATTTGCTTGATAATCAGCATGATATTAAGAATTATATCAATAAATGTTTTTCAAGCCCAAAGTCTGGTATTATAAACCCAGCTGTAGACAAAAATTGGAAAGAAAAAATAGATAAATACTTGCAATACATACTTAAAAAACGAGAAATGTACAAAGACTGGTTTATAGCTGAACCAAAAAAGAAGTAAAAAACGTGACAATTGCGTGATAATATAAAAGAAAACTAAAATTTAATAAAATGGCAAAAAAAATAGCAAAAAAAGAATTAGCTGAATTACAAGAAAATATAAAAAATCTAAACAGCGTTCAAATAAGAATTGGTGAGCTTGAACTAGGTAAATTAAACTTAGCAGCTCAATTTAATCAACTAAATAGTAACATGAAACAATTTCAGGCTAAACTTGAAGAAAAGTATGGGTCTGTAAATATTAATGTTAATACAGGAGAAATAAAAGATGAAACTAATAAGAAAAATTAGCATAGGTAGAGATTACAAGAACGATGCAATGCATTATTCAGTTGGTCAAGAAGTTTATGGTAATCATATTATATGTGACATCATAGAATCTAAAGACAAGTTTAGTGTTTTAATTGAAAAAAACAACGAGGTTTTACCTTGGAAAGATTTTAATAAAAACATGGCTGTATCAGTTGAATATAATCTTGAGTATTAATGAAAGGAACGTTTTATTTTTTAATAAAACCTAAAACGCAACGATACAATAATACTAAAAAAATTGGTGATAAAGAACTTATTTTAAACTCTGAAATTTACAACCATCAATATGTTAGCCGTGAGGCTGTTGTTGTAGGTTTACCTTCAGAGTTTAACTCACCGATTGAAGAAGATGACGAGGTAATCGTACATCATAATGTATTTAGAAGATGGCATGATGCAAGAGGTAAAGAGCGTAATTCAGGTAGTTATATAAAAGAAGATTTATACAGAGTTAGTGTAGATCAGATATTTGCTTATAAAAAAATAGTAGAGTGGAAAGCTTTACCAGGTTATTCATTTATAAAGCCTATACAAAAGCAAGACGGATCTGAAGCTGATCAAATAGGTATTGTAAAATATTCCGATGGTAGTTTTAAAAAAGGCGAACTAGTAGGTTATAATAAAGCAGCTGAGTATGAGTTTATCATAGGCGCTGAAAGATTATACAGAGTTCCAAACATTTTTATTGAAATTAAATATGAGTACAAAGGAAAAGAAAAAGAATATAATCCAAGCTGGTTACAGAGCGGTTGATGAGTTGGTTAAAGTTGCTAAAGAACCTATAGTAGAAACTGAAGATGACGTTTCTGCTGACAGGCTAAAAAATGCTGCTGCTACAAAAAAGCTAGCTATATTTGACGCTTTTGAAATACTTAATCGTATTGAGTCTGAGCAAGCAATGTTAGATGGTGTTGTAAAAGAAACTAAGCAAAAGTCTTTTGGTGGTTTTGCAGAAAGAAGATCTAAGTAATGTATAACCAAAGTTTATGTGAAATTGTTAAGCCAATAAAATTAAATACAATTAAAAGGCTTAATAAAAAAAAGGCTTGGAAATATGGCTATAATAAAGAACACGATGTTGTAGTTATTAGCAAAGATGGTACGATAGGTGATGTGTATAGCATACAGAATTTAAAAATAGCAATACCTAAACAGCCAAAGAAAATACACAAGTTTGAAAAAAACAAATGGCAAGTTACACCATATCCAAAAGAATTAAATCAAATAAAAACAATTTTTGACTGGAGAGATTACCCAGCTAATTTTAAAGAAAAATATATAGACTACATAGAAGATGAATTCAGAAAAAGAGAAAATGGTTTCTGGTTTTATAACAAGGGTTTTGCTACTTATATTAGCGGTACTCACTATATGTATCTTCAGTGGTCTAAAATAGATGTAGGTAAACCTGATTTTAGAGAAGCCAATAGATTATTTTATATATTTTGGGAAGCTTGTAAAGCTGATACTAGATGTTATGGTATGTGTTACCTCAAAAACAGGCGATCTGGTTTTTCATTTATGGCTTCAGGTGAAACAGTTAATTTAGCTACAATATCTAGTGATGCTAGATTTGGTATATTATCCAAGTCTGGTGCTGATGCTAAAAAAATGTTTACTGACAAGGTTGTACCTATATCAGTTAATTACCCTTTCTTTTTTAAACCGATCCAAGATGGTATGGATCGCCCAAAAACAGAGTTAGCTTATAGAGTACCAGCTTCAAAGCTTACAAGAAGAAAAATAACAAGCAATGATAAACCTGAAGAGCTAACAGGTCTTGATACAACAATAGACTGGAAAAACACAGGTGATAACAGTTATGATGGTGAAAAGCTTAAATTACTAGTACATGATGAATCTGGTAAGTGGGAAAGACCAGATAATATATTAAATAACTGGAGGGTAACAAAAACTACTTTACGATTAGGTAGTAGAATTATAGGAAAATGTATGATGGGATCAACGTGTAACGCGTTAGACAAGGGTGGTGATAATTTTAAAAAGTTATATTATAATTCAGATGTTACTAAACGAAACAGAAATGGTCAAACTAATTCGGGTTTGTACTCTTTTTTTATTCCAATGGAGTGGAACTATGAGGGTTTTATTGATGAATACGGGATACCTGTATTTGAAAATCCAGAAACAGAAGTATATGGTCCTCATAACGATGTTATTGATACTGGAGTTATTACGCACTGGCAAAACGAAGCAGATGGTTTAAAAAACGATCAAGACGCTTTAAATGAATATTATAGACAGTTTCCAAGAACTGAAGAACATGCTTTCAGAGATGAAACTAAAAATAGTTTATTTAATTTAGTAAGAATATACGAGCAAATTGATTATAACGAAATGCAGAGCAAACCTATAAAAGGTAGTTTTGTATGGGAAAATGGTATTAAAGATACTAATGTTAGATTTTATCCAGATGAAACTGGTAGATTTAACTTGTCATGGGTGCCACCAGTTAGTTTACAAAATAGATATTTTACTAAAAACGGTAAAAAATACCCTGGTAACGAACATATAGGAGCGTTTGGTTGTGATAGTTATGACATATCAGGTACTGTAGACAACAAAGGATCAAAGGGATCTTTGCACGGCTTGACCAAGTTTAGCATGGAAGATGCGCCTCCAAATGAGTTTTTTTTAGAATATATCGCAAGACCTAACACGGCTGAAATGTTTTTTGAAGATGTGTTAATGGCTTTAGTATTTTACGGTATGCCTTTATTATGTGAAAATAATAAACCTAGATTACTGTATTATTTAAAGAGAAGAGGTTATAGAGGTTATTCTATGAATAGACCTGATAAGCTTTGGAATAAATTATCTACAGCTGAAAAAGAAATAGGAGGTATACCAAACTCCAGTGAAGATATTAAACAAGCGCACGCTGCAGCAATTGAAAGCTACATACAGCAGTACGTAGGTTTAACGCAAGAAGGACAATATGGTAATATATCATTTAATACAACATTAAATGATTGGGCTAGATTTGATATTAATAATAGAACAAAGTTTGATGCTACTATTAGTTCAGGTTTAGCAATTATGGCTTGTAATAAAAATTTATATAGACCAAGCCCAAAAAGAGAAAACACAACAATAAATTTTGGTTTTACAAAATACAACAATAAAGGTATGTCATCAAAACTGATAACTAATGATTAAAACAAAAGCAAAATCTACATTTCCAAGCCAGGCAGTGCCTGACGCTAAGAAGTCTAGTAAAGAATATGGCCTGCAAGTTGCAAGAGCTATTGAGCAAGAGTGGTTTAAAAGTGACCGCGGTTCAGACCGTTACTATGATACTCAATTAAAATATCACGAGCTAAGATTATACGCTCGTGGAGAGCAGAGTATACAAAAATATAAAGATGAGTTATCTATAAATGGTGATTTGTCTTATCTTAATTTAGACTGGAAGCCAGTACCTATTATACCTAAATTTATAGACATTGTTGTTAATGGTATACAAGAGAGAACTTATAATATAAAAGCATTTTCTATTGATCCTATAGCGGCTCAAGATAGAACAGATTATATAAAAAATATGCAAGAAGACATGAAGTTTAAATCATTTAAACTAAATGTACAAGCTCAAACTGGTATAAACTCTTTTAAAAATGATGTTGAAAAAATACCAGAAAATGACGAAGAGCTTTCTGTGCATATGCAATTAAACTACAAGCAGTCTATTGAAATAGCTGAAGAAGAAGCTCTTGACAATGTAATGGCTCTTAATAAGTTTAATAACGTAAAGAAAAGATTAGATTATGATTTAGCTGTACTTGGTATCGCTTGTGTTAAAAACGGTTTTAATAGAGCTGAAGGTATCACGCTTGAATACGTTGATCCTGCTAATATAGTTCACTCATATAGTGATTCACCTTATTTTGAAGATTTATATTATGTAGGTGAAGTAAAAAGAGTTTTAATAAAAGATCTTATAAAGCAATATCCTGATATTACAAATGAGCAAATAGAAGATCTTGAGAAAAAATACAGTAATCAAAAGTTTGATAAATATGTTTATTATCCTGAAGATGCAAATGAAAAAGGTTATATAAATGTATTATATTTTGAATATAAAACTTTTAACAGGCAAACTTTTAAAATAAAACAAACAGCATCAGGTGCTGATAAAGCTTTAGCAAAAGATGATACTTTTGATCCACCAAAAGATGGTAGAGCAAGATTTGAAAAAGCTGATAGAGCTATTGAAGTTTTATACAGTGGTATAAAGGTTTTAAACCATGACATAATATTAGACTGGAAAAAATGTGAAAACATGACAAGACCTAAGTCTGATATTACAAAAGTATCTATGAGCTACAGTATTGCTGCTCCACGTATATATAAAGGTAGACCTGAGTCACTTGTTAGCCGTATGGTAAGTTTTGCTGATATGATACAGTTAACACATTTAAAGTTGCAACAGGTATTATCTAGAACTGTACCAGACGGTGTATTTTTAGACGCTGATGGTTTAGCTGAAATAGATTTAGGAAATGGTACTAACTATAATCCACAGGAAGCATTAAATATGTATTTCCAAACTGGTAGTGTTATTGGTAGATCAATGACGCAAGATGGTGACTTTAACAATGGTCGTATGCCAATACAAGAGTTACAGTCTTCAGGTGGTAATGCTAAAATAGCAGCATTAATACAGTCTTACAACTATTATTTACAAATGATAAGGGACGTAACCGGATTAAATGAAGCAAGAGATGGTAGCTCGCCAGATAAAAATGCTTTAGTTGGATTACAAAAATTAGCAGCTGCTAATAGTAACACAGCTACTAGACATATACTACAAGCTGGTTTGTTCTTAGTATTAAAAACAGCAGAAGCTGTTTCACTTAGAATATCTGATGTATTAGAATATTCTAAAGCTAGAAATCAATTTGTTTTATCACTAGGTAGATTCAATGTTGGTACTTTAGATCAAGTTAAAGAATTACATTTACATGACTTTGGTATATTTTTAGAACTAGCACCTGACGAAGAAGAAAAACAGAGATTAGAAAACAATATACAAATGGCTCTTCAACAACAACAAATAAACTTAGAAGATGCTATTGATATTAGAGAGGTTAGAAACTTAAAGTTAGCAAACCAAGTATTAAAACTAAGAAAAAGAAAAAAGCAAGAGCAAGATCAACAAATAGCTCAACAAAATATACAAGCTCAATCACAAGCTAACGCTCAATCAGCTCAAGCAGCTGCAGAAGCTGAAGCACAGAAAAATCAAATAATTACTGAGCAAAAAGTTCAATTAGCCCAAGCAGAGTTTCAGTTTGGAACCCAAAAAATGGAAAGAGAAGCTGAAATTAAAAAAGAACTTATGGAACATGAGTTTAATTTAAATATGAGATTAAAAGACATGGAATCACAAGTGATTAAAGATAAAGAGCAATATAAAGAAGATCGTAAAGATGAACGTACTAGAATACAAGCTAGTCAACAGTCTGAATTAATCGATCAAAGAAAAAAAGATCTACCAGCTAAAAAGTTTGAGTCAAAAGGCTTTGACAACTTAGGTGGTTTTGACTTAGAACAATTTGAACCAAGATAAATAAAAAATTATGCCAAGATTACATAACGACTATCCAGGTAATATAGCTGGATCAGTATTTTCAAAAGGTGGAGACGTAATAGTACCACCAGACCAGCATATTTTTATAGCTATTACAACTTTAGCTGCTACTACATTTAGTAATACTACTGGATTAGTTGCTGAAGAAGCTACTAGATATGCTAACACAGAAGACGCTGCTGGTGACGCTGCTTCAGGATCTGAAACTTATAATGAAGGATCTGGAGGAGAAGAAGTAGTAGTAGGTGATGCTTTTCCAGCAGGTATTGATATATTTGGTCAGTATACCAAAATAAATGTCAACTCTGGAAGTATCATAGCGTATTACGCTAGAAAATAATATTTTTAAACAATTATATAATATCTTATTATGGAAAATGAAAACAAAGAAGTGGTTGAAAAACCACAAGAACAGGCTGTTGAGCAAGAAGCAAAAGCTTCAACTACAGAAAAAATAGTTGACGCTAAAGAAGTCGAAGCTCCAAAGCCTAAAAGAAAAAGTAACGCGTTTGATCAAGGCGCTGATACTATAAAGGTTGATATGAGTAAACAACCTGAAAAAGCTACTGAAGAAAAAGTAGAAGAACCTGTTACTGAAGGTAAAAAAGAAGAGGTGGTTGAAGAAACACCTGTTATACAAGAAGTAACAGATGAACAAGAAGAACAAACAAATGATATTGTTGAAGAAGTTTACAAACAACAAAATAAAATTGTTGAAGAAAAACAAGAGCAACAAACTCCAGAAGTGGAACTACCAGAAAACATTGAAGAACTCGTGAAGTTTATGAATGAGACTGGTGGAACGTTAGAGGAATATGTTCGCCTCAACGCGGATTACTCAAGTGTAGATGGAGAAGCACTCTTGCGAGAGTACTACAAATCTACAAAACCTCATCTTTCATCTGATGAAGTTAACTTCATGTTAGAAGATAATTTTAAATTTGATGAAGATATAGATGAGCCTAGGGACGTAAAAAGAAAACAGCTCGCTTATAAAGAAGCGGTTGCACAAGCTAAGAACCATTTAGAAGGTATGAAGGCGCAATATTACAAAGAGGTCAAGTTGGGCTCTAAGTTAGCACCTGAACAACAAAAGGCAATTGACTTTTTCAACCGTTACAGTAATGAGCAAGCTCAGGTTAGTGAACTAACTGCAAAGCAACAAAAACACTTTAATCAAAAAACTGATCAGGTTTTTAATGAGAAGTTCAAAGGTTTTGATTTTCAAGTTGGAGACAAAAAGTATCGTTACAACGTTAAAGATGCGCAACAAACAAGGGAAGCTCAGTCTGACGTGCTAAATGTTTTTAGCAAGTATATTGGTCAAGATAATATGCTACAAGACGCTAAGGGTTATCATAAATCTTTATTTGCTGCACGAAACGCTGACGCTTTAGCTAGTCATTTTTACGAGCAAGGCAAAGCTGACGCTGTCAAACAATTAACTTCTGAGGCAAAGAATATAAATGTCGATGGAAGAAAAACGTCTGATGGTGTTGTTAATGTCGGTGGTCAAAAAGTGAAAGTTATAAGCGGCGATAATAGTTCTAGCCGAAAGTTTAAATTGAAAAATTATTAAAAATTAAAAATTAAAAATTATGGCAACAGTAAGTTTTAGTGGACCAGCTGCCGGTTCGATAGTCTCTCCAGCGTATCAAAAGATGACGCTTGCGACTAATTACCTAGACTTTACATCATCTGATGTATTTGGCGATGGAACGAACGTAGCAGGTTGGGCACAACAATATCTTCCTGATTTATATGAGCAGGAAGTAGACAGATATGGTAACAGAACCATTTCTGGATTTTTATCTATGCTTAGTGCTGAAATGCCTTTACAATCTGATCAAGTAATTTGGTCTGAGCAAGGTAGATTACACTTAGCATATAACGGTACTTGTGACACTACTAACGGTGCAGTAACTTCGATTACTGACATTGATGGTGGTTCAAGTGCAAAACACGCAGTAAGAAAAGGAGCAACAGTTGTAGCTGTAGTAGAAAACGTAGTCTTCAAAGGTTATGTATCTGCTGGAGTTGAAGCTAGTGAAACTGGTCTTACAATTTTACCTTACGGAGCAGAAAATATTGAAGATTTAGCTGGTATCTCAACTGGATCTAAAGCAATTAAGTTCTTCGTATATGGTTCTGAATTTGCAAAAGGATCTGACACTATGGGTAACTCCGTAGAGCCAAATTTCTTAACTTTCAACAATAGACCTATGATCATTAAAGATCACTTTGAAATCAATGGTTCTGACACTGCTCAGATCGGTTGGATCGAAGTAGCTGGTGAGTCTGGACAAGGTGGATACTTATGGTATCTAAAATCTTCAGGTGATACTAGAGTGAGATTTAACGATTATATGGAGATGACTATGGTTGAAGCTGAGAAAGTTGTAACAGGTTCTGGAACTGCAGACTCACAACTTCATGATCTTGGTTCAGGCGGTGTTGATGGTTTCAATGGTTCAGAAGGTATGTTCTCAGCTATTGAAAACAGAGGTATCGTAGCTACTAACTTAGTTGATAACGCGTCTGATGCATTAGCTGATTTCGATTTATTATTAGCTGAGCTAGATAAGCAAGGTGCAATTGAAGAAAACATGTTATATCTTAACAGAACTTCAAACTTAATCTTTGATGATATGTTAGGTCAAATTAATGCTAACTACGATGGTGGTACATCTTTCGGTGTATTTGAAAACTCATCTGACATGGCGTTAAACCTAGGATTCTCTGGATTTAGAAGAGGTTCTTATGACTTCTACAAAACTGATTGGAAATACTTAAACGACGCTTCTACAAGAGGTTTAGTTGGTGGTATCAAAGGGGTAATTATTCCTGCAGGTACTTCTTCAGTATATGATCAGCAAGTAGGATCTAATGTAAGAAGACCTTTCTTACACGTTAGATATAGAGCAGGTCAAGCAGACGATAGAAAATTAAAGTCTTGGGTGACTGGATCAGTTGGTGGACCAACTAGTTCAAGCATTGACAAGATGGAGATTCACTATCTATCTGAAAGATGTTTAGTAGTACAAGCTGCAAACAACTTTATATTACTTAAGTAATATTTATATTAAAGAGTTAGGCGCTTCGGCGCCTAGCCCTTTATTTTTATTAATTTTTATTATATTATATCATGAAAAAAACAAAAACAAAAGAAAAAGCTCCAGTTGTAACTAACGCTGAAGCTGTCCCAGCAAAACCAAGTTGGGTAGTAAAAGATAGGTTGTATGAATTAAATTTAAATGCAGTACCTCCTGTTTATATATTAAGATCTAGACAATTATTTTATTTTGACGAAAGCGTAGGATACGAAAGAGAGATAAAATATTGTAGAAATCAAAACACAGTATTCGTTGATGAAATGAAAGGACCTCAAAGATTAGGTCATATTGTATTTAGAAACGGACAACTGTTTGTAGAAAAAGAACAAACAACATTACAAAAATTTCTATCAACATACCACCCAGAAGCTGGTAGAACGTTTATAGAGTTTAATGCTGATCAAGTAGCAGAAGAAGAAATTGATGTTTTAGAGTTACAATTAGAAGCTATGAACGCTGCTAAAACACTAGACATTGATAGAATTGAAGCTATTGTAAGAACAGAGATCGGTAACGCAGTCAATAAGATGACTTCTAAAGAACTTAAACGTGACTCAATGGTATTTGCTAGGAATAATCCAGAATTGTTCTTAGAACTCGCTAATGATGAAAATATCAATATTAGAAACATGGGTATTAGGGCTGTTGAAAAGAATATAATTAAATTATCTTCTGACAATAGATCTTTCAAATGGGCAAATAATGATAGAAAATTATTTGATATACCGTTTGATGAAAATCCATACTCTGCTTTAACCGCTTGGTTTAAAACAGATGAAGGTATTGAAGTTTACAAATTAGTTGAGAAAAAACTAAAATAAAAATCATTTATAGAGGTGGTCATCTCTATGGGTGACCACTTACTATAAAAAAGAAATTATGGCAATAAACATAAACAAGGTATATAAATCAGTCTTGTCAATATTGAACAAAGAGCAAAGAGGTTATTTAACACCATCTGAGTACAATAACTTAGCTAGACAAGCTCAATTAGAATTATTAGATAAGCTATTTTACGATTATAACAGGTTTTTAAATATTGAAAAAGCTGGTAGAGTAAACGATGCTTTAGCTGATATACCTACAAAAATACAAGAACAAATAGACCCGTTTTATGCCCAAGATGATATTTCATTAACAAATGGTGTTGGTACCTTACCAACAGATCTATATAAAGTTATTGATATAACAATGACAGATGAAACTATTGAAATAGAAAAAATAGACAAAAATAGATTACCTTACTTAAAATCTTCACCATTAACAAAACCAACTAAAGATTTTCCTGTATATTATCAGAGAGCTGCAGATATTATTGTAGAACCTGCGCTTACTGATGGAAGTTGGACATTAGGTGATTTAAAAATTAAATACATAAAAACACCAGCAGAACCTAGATGGGGTTATACTACAAATGCAACTTACGGTACTCAAACATATGATAGTACAACGTTTTCAAACCAAACAAACACTCAAGGGTCAACAGACTTTGTATTACATCCATCACAAGAAACAGAATTAATAATAAACATCTTAGCTTATACAGGATTTATAATTAAAGATCCTAATGTGGTTCAGCAAGCTGTATCATTAGGTCAAGGTGCTCAAATGGCTAAACAACAACAATAATGGGATTTTTAGGAACAACATCAGCAAAACAATACTACAATAGTAGTCAGGAATTTACGGCAACAGCAAGTCAAACTGAGTTTGTATTAACGGTTGCTAGCTTACCAGCTTTAATAACTGATTTTTTAGTATTTGTAGACGGTACTGAAGTAAATCCTAGTACCTACGCTTATGCTGGCCCAACAGGTGGTAACGCTGGTAAAATTACATTTACATCTGGTCAAACAGCTGGTGCTAAAGTATTAGTTAAATTAATTGATAGAGAATTAGGTGATTATAGATATATAAAACTAAAAGATATAGTTAACAACTTTATAATAGCTTATGTTGGTAACGGTAAACTTATACCACATGCTAACAGATCTGAAGTTTTATTTCATATAAAAAGAGGTATACAAGAGTTTAGTTATGACATATCAAGATTAGAAAAAATACAAGAAATTGATGTTCCACCATCTTTAAAAATACCTATGCCACAAGACTATATAAGTTACATTGGTATACATTGGGTTGACACAGCTGGTATTGAACATCCAGTTTTTCCTGCAAGATTTACATCAAGACCATCAGAGTCTATAGCGCAGGATGGTGATGGTAATTATTTATTTGATGAAAATGAAGGTGTGTTAAATATAACACCTGGTATAACTGTTGATAGATTTAACTCAAACTTTAATCAAGATTTGTTTGATGGAACAGTGACTAATGATGATTATTTTTTATACACACATTACATAGCTAATAGATTAGCATCATTTTCAAATAGATATGGCGCTGAGCCAGAACTTTCTAACTTAAACGGTGTTTTTACAATTGATGAAGTTGGTGGTCAATTTGGCTTTGATTCATCAATGAGCGGCAGGACTATAACAATAAAGTATGTATCAGACGGTATGGCAACTGACGGTGAAATGAAAGTACATAAAATGGCAGAAGATGCTTTATACAAATATGTTTTGTTTGGTATGCTTTCAACAAGAACTAACATACCTGAATACATAGTCGCAAGATATAAAAAAGAAAGAAGAGCTGCTATGCGTAACGCTAAACTTAGGTTAACTAATATAAATATAAAAGAACTTACAAATGTAATGAGAGGTAAGTCAAAACAAATTAAACACTAATACATGCCGAAAATAAAAAATATTTTTACTAAAGCTCGTATGAATAAAGATCTGGACGAAAGACTCGTTCCAGGTGGTGAATATAGAGAAGCTCAAAATGTATCTATAGCTACAAGTGAAGATTCAGACGTTGGAGCTATTGAAAATATTAGAGGTAATAAAAAGCTTACAACTCAAGAAATTAAAGATCTTGGCAATGCTTTTGATGTAACTACAATAGGTTCTTACGTAGATGTTTCTAACGATAGAATATTTTGGTTTACAACTTCATGTACAAGCACAACTCCAAATGCAGACATACATACAATGCAAAGGGCGAAAGAAAATTCAAACAAGCATAGGATGAAAGTTGTAATGAAAGAAGGTAACAACGCTGAAGAAGTTTTAGCATCAGGCTTGTATTTAAATTTTACAAAAACACATCCTATAACAGGTGTAAATACTATAGGTAATTATTTATATTTTACAGACAACTACAACTCACCAAGAGTTATAGATGTAGACTTAGCTAGAAATAATACAACTTATTATGTAGATGCACAAGAAGAAAAAATATCAGTTGCAAAAGTAGCACCATATTTAGCACCTATGTTAAATAAGCCAAACACAATTGACGCCGCTGCTAGTATAGAGGGTGGTGGAACTGGTTATTCTGTAGCTAACGACTTAGCAACTACAGGTGGAACTGGTACTGGCTTAAAAGTAAATGTAACAACTGTAAACTCTGGAGTTATAACAGCTATCACAATATCAGAAGATGATATAGGTTATGGTTACAGCATAGATGATGTGTTAACAATAACAGGTGGTGGTAACAATGCTACTGTAAAAATAACGGCTTATCCTAATGTAGCAGACGGACAAACATTAATAACATCTAATCCTAATGCTCTAATAGGTGTTAAATCTGATTATATGCAAGAGCGATTTATTAGATTTGCATATAGATATAAATACAAAGATGGTACGTACTCTATAATGTCACCATTTACACAACCTGTATTTAAGCCTTTAAACGCTGGTATACTTAAATTTTCTCCTGACACAGCTGTAAACGCAACTACAAACGAACCTAAAGTAAATATATCTTCACAAGATGTTGTTGAGCGAGGTATTGTTCCTTTAATGCAAAACGCTTACGATAAAGTTATTATGCGTATACCTTTACCAACTATAGACACAGACTTTGTTTTTACAGAGCATCAAACAACTAGTAATAAAGTTACTACAACTTATGAAAATGATAAAGGTCTTAGAATAAAAGATATAGAAATATTATTAAAAGAATCAAACGGTATATCTGTTAAACTTGTAGACACTATAAACGTTGATGCTGCAAAAAACGAGTCAACAAGTCCGTTTGGTATATATACAGTAACTCCAAAACCAGGACAAACTCATCACAAACAATTTATAGAATACACGTACAAAGCAAAAGAACCATTTAAAGTTTTACCAGAAAAACAGTTAATAAGAGTTTCTGATGATGTTCCCGTTAGAGCAAAAGCTCAAGAAGTAGTTGGTAACAGAATAGTTTATGGAAATATAACACTAGGTTACGATGTGCCTAATGATGAGGCTGGTAATAAAGGTATAAGTTTCTTTTTATCAAGTGATAATAAAGGTAACGTTGAAAAAGGAGTTTCATCAGGACATTTTTACTTTAACACACAGTCACATAGATTTCATACTGTAAAACAAAGAAGAACTTACCAAGCAGGTATAGTATTAATGGATGTTTTTGGTAGAATGTCACCTGTGATACCATCAACTTATAAAAGCGATGATTTATCTGACACACACACTGTAGTAGCAGAAACAGATTCGTATGCTGCTAATACAGATGGTAGCTGGGAAAATACATTTAAAACATATGGTAAAGCTTTAAACATAGACTTTCAAGACTCTAGAATAGTACCAACATCAAACACACATCAATATGAAGATAATCCAAATGGTTGGTTTGCATGGAAAGTTGTAGTTAAACAAACAGAACAAGAATATTATAACGTTTATACTCAACATCCAATGAACAATTGGTCAGTTACAAAGGGTAAAACAGTAACAGATAACCCAAATAATCATGCTGATGATCAAGATCAAGTGGTTGCTGGTCTATTTGATACAAGTTCAAGATCAAGATCATGGTTTAGTTTAACAGGTGATAATATAAATAAAGTGCCTAGATCTATCATAGACATTGATGAGTTTAAAGATGGTGTTGCTGGGTCAGAAGTACAGTTGTATCCTAAAGTTGTACAAATAAACGTAGGAACACAATCGGGTAACGTTGGTAATAGGCTTTTTGATTCTAAAATGGGTATTGATGGTCAAGAGTATATTGATGTTATGACTATTGGTGATGCTAAGTCACAAGGTTTATTTAGTATATCTAACGCTAAAAACGGACCTTATGCTGACGGAGCTTTTATACCTAGAAGCTTACCAGATAGAGAAAGAGTATACGACTTTTTACAAGATGCAGAAAAAAACCCAACAGTAGCTGAAATACCAAATTTAGATAATGAAATAGTAAACGTAACTGGTGAGTTTACTCAAGCTAGTGATGTTGTTTCTTCAACAGATGATTCAAATAATGATAGACCATTTGGTTACCCAAAAGCTAAAGACAAAGGTTTGACTGTTTTTGAAACAAAACCTTTTCAATCAAATCTTGATATATATTATGAAACAGCTACTTGTGGTACTGTTACAGATTTAAACCTACAGTGCGAAGCTGCATCATCTGGACCAACTAATGTAAGGATAACAGCTACAGCTGAAAAAGAAGCTTACGCAGCGGCTATAACGGCTAGTTTCCCAGAAAGTTTTGATTATACAAATAATAATAAATTAGAAAAACAAATTGGTGAATTAACAGCAACTGTAGATGATCCAACAAGTCAAGGTTATACCATGTCAAACTTTCAATTAATGGCTGTTACAAATAACGATGATACTGATGGCGCTGACTTAGGTAAGTTTGAAATTGATGAAGAAGATGATATTACAGTAGTTAGACGTTCAGCTAAACATACTTCTGCTGCTAACGCAAACGGAATTAATTTAACATTAAATAATAACCCTGGCGTTATTATAGCTAGATTTAAAAATAGTGAGCTAGCGGCGTTATCAACAGGTGGAAGCGTTGCAATGACTTCAATACCTAGTGACGGAGCTGGTTTTTATAAAATTTGGTTTTACGACAATAGTGGCACAAACATTACAGATCAAAGACAATGTGTTATTCAGGTAGATGCTAATAATGCAATACTTGCTATAACCAACGAACAGGCTGGACCAGGCGGTGGCGCTCAAATTGATCCTAGGTTTATGTTAAAATTAGGACATCAGTTTGGTTTTAGTAATAACGGCTCTGATGATTATAGTATTTTAGTAAGAGCTACACAAAGCAACAACGCTTCTTCTTTACAAACATTTACAGTTAGCGTAGCAAATAGTAATCCTGTTGGAACTAATGCTAACGGTTTTATAGATAATCAAAGTACTTATGGTAGCGGTGGAAAAGGTTATCAAGTGGGTACTATAACAGCTGTTAATGGATCTGCAAACGCAGCTCTAAATAAAACAGGTCTGACAGCGGCAATATCTGGTGGTACTAACTCTAGTATGTTTAATATTCAAGCAGGTATGGCAGACGGTACTTTTACAATAAGAACAAATAATACATTTACTTATAGTGGTTTCTTTGGCAATGATAATATATCAGGAAGAGCGATAAGTATAGTGTTTACAGATATTGGTGGGTTAACATCACCAACTGGTGTAGCTGCTACGCAGTTTACAATATTTCCAAGAACATCAACACCTATAGACGGTCATTATTTGGCTGGAGCACTTAATGATGTGTGTACTATAAAATACAATCAACCAGCTGTAACTTACTATATTAAATCATCTATTGGTGGTGGCGGTGGTGCAGCTCCTACTCAAAGTGGTGGTGTAAATGCCGGTAATATAATACATACGGATAAATTATTGAACAATCCAGTTGCAGCTGGGACGTTTACAGTATCTGGTATAAATCCTAGACACGCTGTATCAGGCACAGGTGTTGTATCAGCGAGTACTTTTAATTGTCCAATAGCATAAAATAAAAATATGGGAGCAGTAATAGAATTAGCATTTTCAAACGCCATAATAATACAAGGTGGTAGAAGCGGATCAAATGAAGCGCCTGGCGTATATCACATTGAAGAAAATAGAATAAAAGGTGAGTATAATGGTATTCAAATGGATATTGGTGCAAGAGCTCATATAACAGACGAAGAATATAAAGGTAGGGTAAGAAAAAACGCTTTAACATACAGTGGTATATTCAATGCTAGAACTACTGTTAACGAGTTGAATCAATTTCCATCAGGTCAATCAATAACAAGAGCCGTTGATGTTAACAATGGTAGTATACAAAAACTGCACGCTGAAGATACTAACTTAAATATATTTCAAGAAAATAAAGTTAATAGAGCTTTAATAGATAAAGACGCTATATTTACAGCTGAAGGACAACCAATAACAGCATCAGGCGCTAATGTCATAGGCCAAATAACACCTTATTCTGGTAAGTATGGTATTGGTAAAAACCCTGAAAGTTTTGCATACTTTGGTAATAGAAAATACTTTGCAGACAAGCAAAGAGGTGTTATATGTAGATTGTCAGCAGACGGTATAACTCCTATATCAGACGCTGGTATGAAAGACTGGTTTAAAGATAACCTAAAAGTGTGTGATACTATATATGGAGCGTTTGATGAACAAAAGAAACAATACGTTGTAACATTAGAAGGAACAGGTATTGAAGGAGGTGTAGTGGCACCAGCTTTACTAGGTGGAACAGCAACAGCTAACGTAACAGATTATGCCACATTGTCATTTGATGAAAGAGCTAGTGGTTGGGTTAGTTTTTACACATATAAAGCAACACATGGTGTAAGTTTAAAAAATGAGTTCTACACATATCATTTATCAAACTTATACAGACAGCATGATGAAACAGCAGCGAGAGCTAATTTTTATGATGCAACATATAACGATCCATCATATGTTAAATTTCTATTTAACATGGAACCATCAACAGTTAAAACGTTTTTAACTCTTGATTATGAAGGAACAACTGGTTGGAATATGACTAATTTTTCAACAGGTGGTTACGCTGTATACGGAGCATCAGGTAGTTATGATGATCTTAATACAGCATATGAGATACCTAAAGAAGGTACAACAATAGGAACAGGTGAAACTGTAGGCTTTATTAAAAAAGAAAGTTTTTACTACAGTGAATTAAGAAATAAGGCGGTTGATTTTTATCAAGACAATAGCCATTTTCAAACATCTGGTTTAAAAGGATATTTTTCAAACATAACAATGCAGTACTGGGAACCTAACGAAAGTTCCAATGATCCAAAGGCTGAATTATTTTCAGTCAATGGAGAAGTTACTGTCTAATAAAATTATAGTAATATGAGCATGGCTTTAATAGGAGCTGCTACTAATATAGTAGGCGGCTTAATACAAGGTTTCGGCGCTAAAAAAAGAGCAAAAGCGGCAGAAGGTAGATATAAAGATGCGCAGAGAGCTTTCAGTAACTTGAAAGGTCAAAGGCAAGCTTTAAATGATCTTGGTCGTTTTGCTAAAGATAGATCTGGCGATATAACAAACCCATTTGCAAACATTGGTGTTGCGACGCAAGCTTCAGAGTTTCAAGCTGAAGAAGCTGACGTTGCTTTAGCAAATACATTAGATACTCTAAGATCTACAGGTGCTGGCGCAGGTGGTGCCACAGCTTTAGCTCAAGCAGCATTAAGAAGTAAAAGAGGTATATCTGCTAATATTGAAAAGCAAGAAATACAAAGTCAACAATTAAGAGCTCAAGGCGAACAAAGAGCTGAAGTAGCAAGAGCGCAAATAGGTGCACAAGCCGATGCGTTAAAAATAAGAGGTACTTCGTTTACACAACAAATGACAGAAGCTAGACAGTTTAGAGATGAAGATAGATCTGCGGCATTGTTAGATCAAGCTAGAATGAAGATGGAAGGTGCTCAACAAGCTTCACGTGCAGGTTTTGCTAGTGCGTTGGGTAGCTTAGGTGGTATTGCACTGGGTGGTTTAGCTGGCGGCAAAGGATCATTAGCCAAAGCATTTGGATTAGGAGGAGGACAAGGATCGATACTTGATATAGCTGGTAACAGAATACCAGGTAATTATACTCAAGATCAAGCTAGCGCTGTAAATAATGCTGTAAACTATCTTTCAACTAACAATCCTTTTAGCCCTAGTGATAGACGACTTAAAAAAGATATTAAGTTTTTAAGACTTTCACCTAGCGGTTTAAAAATATATTCATTTAAATACTTAAACAGAAACGAAACTTATCAAGGTGTAATGTCTGATGAAATACCAAAATCAGCTGTTAAAAAAGATATAGATGGTTTTGACTTAGTAGATTACTCACAACTAGACGTAGAGTTTAAACAAATATAATTATGAGTTACAGAAATCCAAGATTTTTTAAAGAAGATTACACGTTAATAAACAAAAGCTTTCAACAAGCTTTTACAGCCGCGTATAAAGGTGCTCAAGACTTTTATGATAAAATAGAAACAGAACAAAAAGAATATGAATCAGATGTTCAGGTAAGATCTGACTTGATGAAACAAGATGTTACTAATTTAAAAGACTTAGCAGCTGGAACACAAGCTGAAATATTAAAAACAGTAAATGAATTTTATGATGAAGCCACAAGAGTTGATCTTGGTGGTAAAAAACGTATGGGGCTTTTTGCTAAAAACCTTGATCAAGAAAGAAGATCTAAAACAGATTTAGATTTAGCTGC
>VMHT01107534.1_pt1 | contig 34242 bp, 26 predicted proteins | sample 4693611 | NCBI WGS metagenome assembly VMHT01 (sample SAMN12280063, study PRJNA550983) | marine metagenome | isolation source: seawater sampled from same location over 5 years 0.02-0.2 micron viral filtrate | place: USA: collected off the coast of southern California halfway between the port... ...
GGACGCGGCGCGACGTCGCGACGCGCGACCGTCTCTCGCGAATCGCGTTCGCGTCGCGCCTCGCGATGCGCGTTCGCGTCGCGCCGTCGCACCTCTGCGTTCGCGTCGCGATGTGCCGCACTCGCCGTCGCGCGTCGCGTCGCCATGGACGCCGGTCGGCGCGCCGCGCGTCGCGGCGTCGACGTCGCGCTGCGCGCTGTTCGCCATCGCGGCGCGAGCGACGGCGCGCGCGCGTTCGCGTCGCGCGCGGCGGATGATTCCGCGACGGCGCCGCGCGCGCGCCGAGGCGGAATCTCGACGCTCGCGGCCGGCGCGCTCGGCGTCTGCGGCGCGATGGCGGCGGTGCGATTCGCGGACGGAGACTGGGCGGAGGACGCGGAGTTCGCGGCGTACGGCGCGGCGACGCCGGCGCTGCGAGCGCTCGACGCGGAGACGGCGCACGACGTCGCGGTGGCGGCGCTCGCGCTGGGACTGGGACCGAGACGAAGGCGGCGAGACGGGGAGGCGCTGCGCGTGGAGGCGCTCGGGACGACGTTTTCGAACCCGATCGGTCTGGCGGCGGGATTCGATAAGGACGCGAGGGCGTTCGAGGCGTGGCTGAGGGTGGGATTCGGGTTCGTGGAGATCGGGAGCGTGACGCCGAAGCCGCAGCCGGGGAATCCGAAACCGCGCGCGTTCCGCCTGCGCGAACACGGGGCGGTGATCAATCGGTATGGGTTCAACAGCCAGGGACACGAGAGCGCGAGGACGCGATTGGCGAGGCGGCGCGACGCCGTCGCCGCCGAGGGCGACGACGCGACGGCGGAGCCGCGCGGGGTGCTCGGCGTAAATCTCGGGAAGAATAAGCTCACTCCGGAAGACAACGCGGCGGATGATTACGTCTTGGGGGTGGAGAATATCGGGGAATTCGGCGATTACATCGTCGTGAACATTTCCTCGCCGAACACGCCGGGTTTGAGAAACTTGCAAGGTCGCAAGCATTTGAGCGGGTTGCTGCGCAAGGTTTTGGACGCGCGCGACAAAAATCCGGGCACCGCGAAGACGCCGGTGTTGGTGAAAATCGCCCCCGATCTCACCGACGCCGCGTTGAGGGATATCGCGAGCGTGGTGAAGAGCGAAAAGGTCGACGGAGTCATCGTGAGCAACACCACCATCGCGCGACCGGACGCCATCAAAGCGCACGCGCACGGCGACGAAGCGGGCGGTCTGAGCGGTAAACCGCTCATGGAGCCGAGCACTAAGGTGTTGCACGACCTGTACAAGCTCACGGGCGGCAAAATCACCTTGGTGGGATGCGGCGGCATCGCCAGCGGCGAAGACGCGTACGCAAAGATTCGCGCGGGCGCGTCGTTGGTGCAGTTGTACACCGCGTTTGCCTTCGAAGGTCCGCCTTTGATACCTAGAATCAAGCGAGAACTCGAGGAGTGCTTGGCGCGCGACGGTTTCAAGAGTGTGCAAGACGCCATCGGCGCGGCGCACCGCAAGTAGATAACTGATATATGATATATGATATAGCAAAACACGTTTAATCCGCTACCAAACGAAAAAACTGTGCGTCAAAAAGGCGTCTGACGAGCGCGCTGGAATCCGCGGCAACGCGCCTACGTGCAATGTTGTCAATGAAAAAATAGAATCAGATGGTAGTGATATACGGCTGGACGCGTGAGAACGTTCAACTCGCCCGAGCAATCAAAGTAACGTCTGCGTCTTCACAACTCAGACTCAACAATAGAAGCCAACGCCGCGACGGCGTCTTCGTTTGATTTTTTATCGCCCACTGTGTGGTCGATGAGCTTAACGAACTGCTCTTCAGTCAACGATGCGCACGCCAAAAGCTCCTCTGCACTAGTCTCGGTGCACTGATCGTAGTCCGATTCTTGTTTGTAGAGAAGATGTCCAGATATTTCAAACACCGCCGGATTTACGCCCGTGTGAATGACGTGCTCTGGAATTTTGTTGTTCGCGATGCGAATCGAAAAGACCTGAGGGATCAAAAACACTCTCGCGCCGTGATCGGCGATCAAAATGTTAAACGGAATGTTCGCCCCTTGCAACTTCACGGCGCATCCACCCACGAGCGAGGCGAGCTCTTCGAAGGAATCGCCGACTTCAAAGCACAAGCAGCGCACCGGGTAACCGTTCACGCGGTATACGGTGCAGTCGCCATGCGTACCCGGGAAGATTTCGACCGTGTTCGCACGCTCGATGGGAAACGCTTCCATGAGATAGTACGCCTGAAAATGAAGATGATTGATCGTCGCGTACGCTCCGAGGGAGTTGTATCCTACGCGGAAGTACGGATTTCGCGATTCAGCCGCCATGTACAGCGCCGGAAGCAAATTTTCTGGGCTGATTTGCTGCGGAAGCATGTCTGTCACGCGAGGACAAAGCAGCACGTGTCCGTACTCGATCGGCGAAACATTGATCAGAACCACGGTCGGGCTCTCACCCACGGCTGCTGACGGTTCAAACACAGAGCGACTGACGTTTTCGTCCGCCTCACCAGCGAGCTTGGTGAAAGAAAAGAGCACCTCTTTGAGATCCGCTTTCGTGAAGTTGAACTTGTTCGCGTCAAAGTCTTGGCAAACCTTATCCACAGAAAACTCTGTCGGGCGTTTATTCGTCGCTCGACCGATGTTGAACTGCGCGACGTACTTCTTTTTGCCGTCTATAACCTTTGTGCTGACCGCGGTGACGTCGTACCGAAACAAGCCGCCGGCGAATCGATCTTCCCACGCGGAGATCAAAATGCGATCGAATTCACTCGCGTCGGTGACGTAACCAGAAAGACCCCAAGAGTCGTTGTCATCGTCTTCGTCGTCGGACACGCTCGAAGCGTACCCATCAATGTCGGGAACGATGAGATCTTGAAAAGACCCAAACGAACGCACGCGCTTGAACACTTGCACGGCTTCGTGTTTCAAGTATCCGATCTTCGGGAGTTGAAACTTCGACGTGCGTGACAGTGCCCCGACTTTCGCCGAACTTTTGTCGCTGTCAAGATCATCGAGTTGATGCAGCGACAACACGCTCGGCGTCGAAGGTCTCGGCGTCGCCGTTCGGCTCAGGGTCTCCGTCATGACGGTAGCGTCAGCGATTCCCGCGATCAGCCCCAGGCGTTCCTAAACCTTCTAACTAATACGACTCAGCCTTCGATAGTTCGCCTAAACCTGGCCTCCACCCGCGCTCAACTGCGTCACGTCGTTCGGCTCGGCGCCCTCGCGCGCCTCCCCACCTCGACCGGCGTCCAAATGTCGCGTATTCACGACCACCAACGCCTTCAAGCGTTCGTATCTCGTTTCAATCTCCGTTCGCATTTACGTTCACGACCGCTTTTGTGTCCAAATCTCGTATGCGAATGCACGCGCCCCGTTGCAAGTCGTCGCGTGCGCTTTCTCAGGCTCAGCCTTTATCCGGCCCCAAAAAGTTCCGAACTTTACGATTCTCACGCGCCCGTCTCGCGTCGTACGGCGCGTGTTTCGCGCGCGTTCGCCACGAGAATTTCTCGCGCACGTATCGTTCGCCCCCGCGCGCGCTTCGCACCGTCGCGTCGCGCGTCAGAGCTTCGGCACCGACCGCGAACCCTCAGACGTCACGCTTCTCTGAAACGTCGTCCCGAAGCTCTCGGGTCGCCGCCGCGCGTTCACGCCGCGATTCGCGTCGCACACGCGTCGCGCACGTTTCGTGTTCGCGTTCGACGATCACCTCGAGCGTCGAAGCGCGCGGCGATGCTCGCGAGGCGCTGCAAAGTGCGGCATAAAGCGATTTAAATCTCCTCGCAACGTTCACACAGTGTGTCGCGCGGTTCGCATGGCGCGCTGCGCGTCGTGCGCGTTTTCAGAGACGACGCTGGATGAGTGCACGACGTCGGACGGGGTCACGGACGACGCGAGCGCGATAGGCGCGAACGGGCGACGGAAATTCTTTGGCGCTGGGTTAGAGAGTTGGGCGAAGCTCGACGCCGCGGGTGTCATTCGCGCGCGATTCGTCGGTTTGCGCGAGGTAGAGAATTGCACGTTCGAGTGTTCTTTCGCTTGTGACGTCGCGCACGCGCGCGCACGCGCGAGGGTGGTGGCTGCCGGCGAAGAGGCGAGAGCGACGGCTTTGAGCGGCGGCGGTGGCGCCGCCGACGAAATAGAGGTGATGTGCGCGTTCGATGCGGTCGATCTGAGCTCTGTGATTCGACACGATGCGTTGAACGTCGGGGCGTTCGAGGTAATCGCGCGAACGCGGGATGGGGAGGAGTTGGCGCGCGCGGCGTTGCTGACGCGAGTCGAACAAGACGAAAGCGCGACGCTGCGAAGGTTGGTTTTGCCGTACGTGGCGAAATTTGAGTGATGGATATTAATCGTATGCGTGTTGTACCATGGTAGTTTTAGTCGCATCGATTGCCGGCGCCGAACCGAGATGTTGTTATTTATTTCAGAGCGACGGTAACATTTGGCTATTTTTATGACTCTCGCGCGAACGAGACCTGAGTGTACGCGCGCGCCGTGCGAGAGCATCGAACTTGAAATGTCGAAAACGACGAGTGTACTGCGTCAACGACGCGCGCTCCGCACGCGCACGCGTCGTTCGTGGCGTATTTTCGTGTACGTATTGTGTCGGCGAGCGAGCGTAAAGACCCAACTTCGACTCAGACTCGGATTGACTAACACGTCGAGCGTCTTGATCTCGCGACTCGCGACCGTAGATGCACTTCAATCGCTTTAATATCGTTTTGTACGGTGTCTTATCAACTGCTCTACGGGGTTGATCGCGTAATGTCGTCGCCAATGGCGCATTCGCGCCGGCTCGCCTCGAGCGGCGGATGCTCTGACGAGTACCCAGATTGGATTCATCAAGGTGGCTGGACGCTGTACGTAATCGGTATCTTATACATGTTTTTAGGCATAGCCATCGTATGCGACGATTACTTCGTGGCTTCGTTGGAAAAGATTTGCGACAAGCTCAACCTGAGCGAAGACGTCGCAGGCGCGACGTTCATGGCGGCGGGATCGTCTGCTCCAGAACTCTTCTCCTCTGGGATGAGCTTGATATCCCCCGACGCTACGAATGAGATTGGAATTAGCGCAATCGTTGGTTCCGCAGTTTTCAACATACTCTTCATCATAGGTGCCACGGTGCTCTGCGCTGGTCAGACGCTCGAGTTGGATTGGCGACCGGTGACGCGCGATTGCTCGTTTTACGCCCTCGCCATTACAACCATTCTGCTGATCTTTCACGACGGTGAAGTGTACTGGTACGAGGGGCTGATTTCAGTTATATTGTACTTCACGTATGTCTGTTTCATGTGTTACAACGAAAAAATTATGCGATGGATGAGTGGTAAAGGTGCGAAACAACCGAATCCCGAGCCGGCGCCCCTGGCGATGCCAGTCTTGCGACGCGCAGATACGCGTCGACAGTCTCGAAGACCGACGAAGGAGGAAACTCACGGTGTCGATGAAGGATTCGAATGGCCCGATTCCATGGCCGCGGTTCCATTACACGTCCTGGGCCTACCGTGGAGATATGCATTTCATTACACCATTCCAGACTGCTCAAAGCGCCATCTCGAGAAGTGGTTCATCGTCGCCTTCCTCGCGTCCATCTCATGGATCAGCGTGATTTCCTACTTTATGGTTTCATGGGCCGCTCGCATGGGATGCATAATCGGGATCCCCGAAGTCGTCATGGGAATGTTGGTCGTCGCCGCCGGTACCTCGATCCCAGATGCTCTCGGTTCCATTGCCGTGGCGAAAGCCGGCGAAGGCGACATGGCCGTAGCGAACGCCGTCGGCAGCAACGTGTTTGACATTTGGCTCGGCCTCGGTCTTCCTTGGCTCATCATTTTACCGACAAAGCCAGGCGGCCGAGTACTCATCGAGACATCTCAGCTCATGCCTTCCATCGGTATTCTCTTTGGCGTGCTAGCCATGTACTATTTCGCGTTATTTTTTAATGGCTGGCGACTCACTCGTCGCGCTGGGGGCGCCTTCCTCGTCGCGTATCTTCTCTTCGCGGGCTACTGCATCTTATTCGTGTGGTTACAGGACATTTACAAAGTTTCGACATAGCGCTGTTCTAGTTCTTGTCGTATCCATTACAAATTTATCAATCGGATTCGCTACTGTAACGTACAATCTTCGTCTCACCGAACGTGAGGTTTCTGTCGCCATTTGTACACTGGCATCGCCATCTTCGCGATGATGTCGCGAATCACATCGCTCGGCAAATCGGCGAGACAAATATCTCCACTCGAATTTCGGCGACTACGTTTGACGCAAAGCAAAAATGCTACCACGGCGCGCTGGAAAGAACGTGAGAAATCTTGAAAGTTTTTCATGTCTCGGCGCAGTCCCGTTTGCAACTCTAGCTTGTGCACGGCGGTACCACTCGAGTACAAGATTACATCCGAGACATGCTCGTCCATCGACACATCGCTTTCCTTTTGGATCGGTACGCCTTGACTTACGCTTAGCCCAGTGATGAACGTTCTATGCACACCGTAACGTATTGTTTGAATGGAGAAGTGCTTGCCAGTGTTCTTGTCGACCAAGCTGTTGCGCCAAACTTCGTAGCGTTCGCGGAGCGATAGATTTGGTTTGTACCACCCCGCTTGCAATCGTGACTTCCGCGTCATGTCGACAAACGCACACATCGCTAGAGCATCCGGATCGGCGTAATCCTTACTAGTGGGCTCTGCAGAGCCAAAGAAATAATCATCGCGGCCGTCGTGTTCTTTCGTGAATGATGCTTTTTCGCGTCGCAGACGCTCGCGAAGCTCCGCCTCAGATCCAAACTTTTCCAGGAAATCGTCTCTTATGTTGAGCATTTCCTCGCGGTGTTCCTCGGCCTCTGCGCAGTCAAACACGTGCAACTTCGCCCCGCGCTCTGCCCAAATCATGATGGATGGGTTCGAAATTGAAAAAGTCACCGGTAAGCACGCATATGTACACGCGTAGAAGTGTGCGATCGGGTAAATACCGTCTACTGCCTCGCCTCTATAACCGATCACGTTCTCAACGCGCCAAACCGTGACAGAGTGGTATGCATCGCTCGTTGCCGCCAAGTAACGACCGTCTCCGCTATACGTCAAGTACTGGCTACTCATCCTTTCATCGTTGTCATCAGCACATGGAATGCGAAAGCTATACTCGGCGCCGGCGTCGACATATGATCTCGCCGATCTGCTGCCTGACTCACTGCATCTACAGTATACCGCTAAACCATCGTCCCCTGCCTCTCTCAGACTGAATTCCTTCAAGCAGACATAGTGTGAGTCACCCGAAAACGCTATGAACTTGCCACACGGCGATGCCACTGCACAGTTCACGGGCACTGGGTTGTCGATAACGAAGTCTTTCTCCAGTTTGTACGGTGAAGCTCCTAGGATGGCACGGTCATTTTCATCTAAACGGCACACGTATACGTGCCCGTCATTGCTCGAAAGAATGAGGCGCAACTCGCGCGGTTTTCCGGGTTCTCTAGGGTCCTCTAACCAGCCGAATCGAACACAATTTGCCTGTTCGACCTCGTGCATGGAGTCTTCGTGGAAAGGATCGTAGTCGTCGTCGTCCGAATAATCATCGTGACCATATTCGAAGCCAATGTTAGCCTTGCAGAGTTGAACGAAATCCCACGCCGGGTCGTCGTCCTTCCACATCGCTCCAACCTCGCGCTGCCCATTCGACCAAACTCGCCCAGGGTTATGGGCGAGGGCCATCAAACCACCCATGTCTTCTTCGATACGCTCGACCACTGTATCCGTCTCGCTCTGCTCGCAACGGTATACCATGACGTTGTACGCGCGCGTATTTTGTGATCCCGTCCCGCACACCGCGAGGGTGCGTGACTCCTCGTCGTACGCCATGCTATACACTGTAAACGGAACGCGATCGTCGTCGCTGTATCTCGGTTCGTTGGTGTGCGCAGCTAGCTTGAATCCGTTACGTAGCATGACAGCCTCTCCAGAGACAAAATACTTTAGATCGGAGCACGTATAGTCCTCGTAGAATTCGCGCCTATCCATCGCGCGCGGTTTTGTCCGTTCCGAGTGCGACAAGTACTTGGTCGCCAATCGTCGATGGCGCGGAAACGCGCACAGACAATCCGCGACTTGATGATGAAATTCATCCTTATTCCCCCCAATACGCAACCGTTCCTCACAATGGTCGTACTGTTCATGCAACCTCCGAAGATCCTGGTAGTCTCCGTACGTCACGAACGGCCCGGCGGGGACTTCGTCGTCGACTTCGTCCTCCGACGACTCTCCCCCGTGAAACATTCCCGAGTCCACGCTCACGCTCTCGTTTCCGTTCTCGTAGTCGCTATCCGACTCACCGCTATGAAGGTTCTCGGGAGCGTACATCGCTCGAACCTCGTCCTGGAAGGCTCTCAGCGCCATCGCTCGCGCGACGCGGCCCTCGTCGGTGTCGTCGATCATGGATCTGAGCCGATAAAACTCGTCCCAACGGTCGCGACGAACGCTGCGGTCGTCTTCACCGTCGTCGCCGTCGTCGTCGTCGTCGCTCGCGTCGTCGTCGCTCTCGTCGCTCTCGTCACCGCTCTCGTCATCGCTCTCGTCGTCGCTCGCGTCGTCCATCGCGTCGTCGACCTCGAAGTCTTCCTCCTCTCGCACGTCCGCGCTCGCGTCGTCGCCCGCGCGCGCGCGCATCGCGCCGCGGCGCCGTGTGCGGCGTTCGAAACGTTTCGCGCATTCATCATCATCATCGTCTTCGATCGTCCGCAGTCGGCGACGCGGCGATGCGCGCGCTGGACGACGCGACGCTGCGAAACGACCTGTGCCGCGACGTCGCCGACGCGTGCGACCGCGCGAGCGCGTCCGCGCGCGAGTACGCCGAGTCGCTGACGCAAACGGTCGAAGTCTTGCTCGCGCGACTCGACGAGACGGAACGGAGCGTCCAGCGCGCGCGCGACGAGGCGCGGCGGGGAAGCGCGGCGTCTCGAGACGCGCTCGAACAAACGCTGGTAAACGTGCGAAGGGACTACGCGCTGATCGACTCGATCGAGGACGCGCTGCGGTCGATCGAGAACGCGCTGACGTCGCTCGAGCGAGCGACGGGGGGCGCGGAACGCGCGGAACTAGAGATTGGACGACACGCCGGGAAGGCGCTGGAGAGCGTGAAGACGCAGTTTGGAAGCTTGTTCGGTAAGGTGGGAGCGATCACGGAGACGTGGCGGATGTCCGCGGGGAGAGGGACGGAGGGCGGAGAGACGGCGGCGGCGTCGCCGACGTCGCCGACGTCGCCCGGAGCGTATTACTTCGACGACGACGACCACGACGAGGGCGAGGGCGACGCCCGAGGCGCAGCTGGGGTAAAATTTGGCGCCGCGATCACGGCGAACGCGAATAAGCTCGCGAGCTCGCTCGCGGATGGGTTGTCTCGATTTCGCCTTCGCGCGACGAGTCGAGCGAGCGCGAGCGCGAGCGCCGAGGCCTCCGACGCGGACGCCGACGCCAACGTCGCGGCGTGATCGCGTCGCTCGTTTCGTTTTGTGTTGTAATCTACTACGTGCTGTTTCAAAATCAATCTATCGTGTGCTACCTCGCTCTCGCCGCTGTAAGTTTGCCTCGCGCAGAAACGCTTTGCGTTCCTTCACCCCGAGTCCCATCGCTTTCAGCCGCTCGCTCTTCGCCCCTAACGCGTGCTCAAACGATGGAAACTTATCCGCGTGTTTGCCGTCGACGTTCGCGCGCGCCAACAGCGCTCGCACGCGCTCAACGTCTTCGGCGCTCGGCGAAGGCGCGGCCGCGTCCTCCGAGGTTTCGTCGGAAAACGCGCGACTCTCGCGCGTCGTCGCCGCGGCGACGCGCGAGCGCGCGGACGCGCGGTCAACGATCGCGCGCGCGCGCCGCGCGAGCGATCGGGCGAGCATGGCTGTCTGCAGACGCGCGCGTCGAGCGTCGAGTCGCCGTGTGAGGTTTGCGATTACGAATGCTACTTGTTCTGGTGCCTATCCCTACGCCTGCGCTTGCGATGCTTGTGCTTATTCATCGCCTTCTTCCGCTTCCGTTTCACGCTCGCCATGTCGAAAAACCCACCGATATCGCGCTCGGCGTCTCGCTCGAGCGCGCGCAGGCGTCCGAGCAGCGCGCCCACCGTCATCCCCGTCGTCGCGTGTTTCCCGTGATCGCTCTCGTTCGATCGCGCGTCGACCATCCGCGCGCTCTCACCGAAAACCGTCGCCGTCGTCGCGTCCGCGCTCGTCGCCGCCGCCGCCGCCGCCGTCGTCGTCGTCGTCGCGTCGCCGCGTCCTCGCGCCGCCGCCGCGCTCGCCGCGCTCGCCGTCGTCGTCGTCGTCGTCGTCGTCGTCATCGTCGCGAACCGTCGCTCGAGCGCGCGCATCGCCATCACCGGCGCGCTCGCCGGCGCGCGAATCTCGATCGCGAGCGCGCGTCGCGCGAGCGCGCCGCACGCGCGCGTCCATCGCCCCATCGCGCGGCGTCGATCGAGATTCGCGCGCGTGCGCGCTCGCGCGCGCGTTCGCGGCGTCGCCGGTCCGCGCGGACGCGCGCGCGGTCGACCGTTCGCGTCGCTCGCGGCGCTCTTCGGCGCGCTTCCGCGTCGCGGCGTCGCGGAGTCGCGGCGTCGCGGCGACCCTCGCGCGGGTGCCGAGTATGAACACCCCTCCTCGATGGCGCACCTGCATCAATATACACGCAGTCGGACTGTTTGCGCATACGTTTGCCCGACCGCGATGTGGACCCGTCGGCGCGCGCGGCGTCGGCGTCGACGCACACCGCGACGCGCGCGCGCCGACGGCGACGGCGACCCGACGACGGTGACGATCGACTCGCCGCCGAGAGAGACCGCGAGCGAGGCGCGAACGCGCGAAGAGACGTCGATCGAACGCGCGACGCGCCGGGTTTGAAAAAATGACGGCGGCGACGGCGACGACGACGGCGACGACGACGCGCGCGACGCGGGATGCGCGACGCGCGACGACGGCGCTGTCGAGCCGCGCGTGCGCGATGCGGCGCGGCGGCGCGGGCGACGCGCTGGGCGCGCGCGCGCGCGCGAACGCGGGGACGCGAGGACGAGGCGCGAGACGCGGGGACGGCGCGGCGCGCGCGTGCGGGATCATCGGCGTCGTCACGAGGGACGAGGGCAAGGGCGTGGCGGCGGAGATTTACGAAGGATTGCTCATGCTGCAACATCGAGGTCAGGACAGCGCGGGAATGGTGACGTACGACGGGATGAGGTTCAAGGAGAAGAAGGATAACGGGCTGGTGAAGGACGTGTTCGATAAGAGCGCGATGAAGTATTTGGACGGACACATCGGCATGGGACACGTGCGATATCCCACGGCCGGGGGGCTGAGCGCGACCGAGGCGCAACCGTTCTTCGTGAATCAACCGCTGGGGATTTATTTGATTCATAACGGGAATCTCACGAACACGGATGAGCTGCGGGCGAAGGAGCTGAACAACAGGCACTTGCGCACCGGGAGCGATTCGGAGGTTTTGTTGAACGTCTTCGCGGAAGATTTGAGCAAGGAAATCGCGGCGCACCCCGATAAGGATAGCGACAAGCAGTTGTTTGACGCGGTGACGGTGACGATGGGTAAGGTGAAAGGGGCGTACTCGATCATCTCGCTCATCAACGGCCAAGGCATGTTCGCGTTTCGCGACCCGAACGGCATTCGCCCGCTCGTGTTGGGGCAACGTCAAAACGCCGACGGCGAAGACGAGTGGTGCGTCGCGAGTGAAGACGCCGCGTTCGGACCGCTCGGATTCACCACCGTGCGTGATGTCAATCCCGGGGAGGCGATCCTGATCACGGCCGAGGGCAAGATGATTTCTCGTCAGTGCATGAAGGGTTCCATCTCGCCGTGCATCTTCGAGTACATTTACTTGGCGCGCCCGGATTCTCAAATCAACGGCATCTCCGTGTACGAGTTCCAACTTGAACTCGGCCGCCGTTTGGCTAAGCGCATCAGCGAGCGCGGATGGGAGATTGATACCATCGTGCCCGTGCCGGATGGCTCTCGTCCGAGCGCCATCGAAGTCGCGTCGGCGCTCGACTTGCCTTACCGCGAAGGTTTGGTCAAGAACCGATACGTCGGTCGTACGTTCATCATGCCCGACCAGCGCATCCGCGAATTGTCCGTGCGGCGTAAGCTCAACGCCATGCGATCGGTGTTCAACGGTAAGCGCGTCTTGCTCATCGACGACTCCATCGTTCGCGGGACGACGATGAACCAAATCGTGCAAATGTGCCGCGCCGCGGGTGCGGTCAAGGTCTACCTCGCCTCCGCAGCGCCGCCAGTTCGCTTTCCCAACGTGTACGGCGTCGACATGCCGTCGCGCAAGGAATTCGTCGCCGACGACAAGACTGAGGATGAAATTTGCGCCACCCTCGGCGCGGATGGTTTGATTTACCAAACCGTCGAAGACCTCTTGCAAGCGGGTCTCGGCATGAACGCGCAAATCCCGCGTTTCGATGCGTCGTGCTTCGATGGCGATTACGTCACGGGCGATATCGACGAGCCTTACCTCGAAGCGCTCGAGGCCGCGGGTAGAGGAAAGGGCAAAAAGGGCGTCACTCAAAATGCCCCGGCGCGATGAACGTCTTGATACATCGTCCACATGAGTATTGTTCAAATCCACTTGTAAAAGAAGACGTAATTATCTCTTCGAAACCACTCGTAGAAGAAGACGTAAGTATCTTTGATTAAATGATTCATCGCTCATCCGTCGCGCGCTAGGGTATCTATGCGAAGAGTAAAACGAAGAGTAAATCGCCGTCGCGCTCGTTCACGGAAGCGGCAACCTTTCCAAAATATCCGCCGCACCACTCGTCTCGTACTTTTGCCCCGACTCCATGGCCAAGTACTCGATCACCCCATCGCGCGCGATGAGCGCGTAGCGGCGACTGCGCGTTCCCATCCCTTGCTCGTGAAGATCCAAATCCACTCCGCACGCCTTGCTCCACGCCGCCGACCCGTCCGCGACCATCTTAATTTTCGCCATCTTCGCTCCCGCGCTGTTCCCCCACGCGTTCATCACGAAGGCATCGTTCACGGACACGCAAATCACCTCATCCACGCCGCGCTCGCGCATCGCGTCCGCGCGTTCGACGTATCCCGGCAAATGTTTCGTCGAGCACGTCGGCGTAAACGCGCCGGGCACCGCGAACACCACCGCCGTCTTCCCTCGCAGCAAATCCCCGAACTCGCACCGCACCAGGTTCCCGTCGTCGTCGAAGTACGACACCTGGACGTCCATCGGCAGCGTCTCTCCGAGCGCGACGGGCTGGCGGTGAAGCCCGCGACGCGTGACGTCGCGACCGGCGGCGGAGCGCGTTCGCGGCGCTCGCGCGCGCGCCGACGCGCCGCGACGCGCCCACGACGCGCGCGGCGGCGCGGCGGACGTGGACGCGCGCATGTCGCGCGATCGAGACGACGCGCGGGCGCGACGCGCGTCGAGCGGCGTCGAGTGACGATTCGACGTCGACGCTCGACGCCGCCGCACGCACCGACGCGTCGCGCGCGTCATGGGCGCGGACGATCGCGACGTCGCGGCGGGCGACGACGACGACGACGACGACGCGAGCGTCGAGCGCGCGGCGCAGATCGCGCTCGCGATCCCGGTGAGCGTGTCGATGACGATGAACACGCTGAGAGATTTAGTGACGCTCGTCTTCGTCGGACGAGCGCGCGCGACGGTCGAGCTCGCGGGCGCCGCGCTCGCGATGACGACGATAAACATCGCGTGTAAATCGGTGCTGGTGGGACTGGCGAGCGCGGTGAACACGCTGGCCGGTACGGCGTACGGATTAGGGGCGTACGAGCGCGTGGGAGAGACGACGCAACGCGCGCTCTTGGTGACGACGACGTACGCGGCGTTGACGTGCGCGGTGTTCGCGACGAGGGGTGAGGAATTTTTAGCGGCGACGGGGCAAGACGCGGGCGTGAGTCGCGAGGCGGGACGATTTTTGCGAGCGGCGACGCCGGGGGTGTTGTGCTACGCGTGGACGCAGTGCACGATGACGTACTTGCATTCGCAGGGAATCACGCGGCCGCAGGCGTTGGGCGGCGTGCTCGCGGCGATCGCGCATCCGATTTTGTGCTATTACTTCGTGTGGCGATGGGAGATCGGGGTCATCGGCGCGGCGTTGGCGTGGAGCGCGTCGTCGGCGGTTTGTTTGGCTACGCAGGTGGCGTACGCGACGGTCTGGCGAAGAATGTTTCGCGAACGCGACGAGGCGTTGGCGCTCAAGCGTGATATGTGCTGGCCAGGATGGCAACTGCGACGCGCGATCTCGACGGAGGGATTGCGGGAATACTTCGCGCTCGCGTTGCCGGGCGTTGCTATGAAGATGGAGTGGTGGGCCAGCGAGATGACGGTAGTAATGGCGGGATACTTGCCGAATCCCGAGATTGCGCTCTCAGCGCTGTCTATTTACGGCAGTACGAATGCGTTCGTGTTCGACGCGTCGATCGGGCTCGGCGTGGCGTCGTTGACGCGCGTAACGCACGAGCTCGGCGCCGGCAACGCTAAGAGGGCGCGGCGCGCCGTCGCCGTCTCGTTCCAACTCATCGCCTGCGTTGGCGTCATCGCGAGCGTGGGCATCATCGTCGCGAGGAAAGATTGGGCAAACTTGTTCACCTCGCGTGAAGAGGTGCGCGAGCTCGTGTCCGAGCTCATGATTGCGCTTGCGGCGTACGCGCTGTTTGATTGCGCAGGCGCCGTGCAAGCGGGCGTGATGCGAGCGTGCGGCAAGCAATCGCTCGCCGCAAAAATCGTCGTCGTCGCGTACTGGATCATAGGTATTCCACTATCGCTCGCATTAGCCTTCGGTGCGCACATGGGCGCCCTCGGTCTCGTTCTCGGCGGTTTAGTCGCCACGGTGGTCCACACCGGCGCGCTCGGCTTCGTCATCGCGCGCCGTCTCGATTGGGACGCCGAAGTCGTCTCTGCGCGCGATCGTCACGCGCTTTCGACGTCTCACGCCGCCGAAGCGGGCTACGTTCCGCGGTCTTCGAGCTTCGCGCTGTTAGAATCCGCGAGGGCGAATGATTTAACCCGTCAATACGGCGCCGCGGTGTGAGCGCCTCTAGCTGTAGTCACTAGTCTCCTGTATTGCTGATTTTCGAGTTGTTCACGCCGCACAACGCGCCATGCGTCGCGATGCCGTCGCCGCCGCCGCGGGCGGTTCCATCGCGCTCGCCGCCGCGTGTCGCACGGCCGTCATCGCCAGCGACGACGCGTCGGCGTCGAAAGCGTCGATCGCCGCGCTCGTCATCATCGCTCTGGTCCTGCACTGCTACGCGGCGTTGCGCGCGACGGAGGCGTTTAAACCCATGCGCGTCGAACGAGACGACGGCGCGAAACCGTACGACGCGAACGTCAGCGATTTCGACGAGTACGACCATCGCGGGCGAGCGGTGCGGGCGTTCATGAGTTGACGCGCGGAGTGAAAGTTTTGTTAAAACGACGCGAAGAGCGCGGAGAACGGGTTCGACGACGACGGCGGCGGCGCCGGTATCGAACGCACTAGCGTCGGTAAAATCATAGATTGCCACCACGGACCGATGGTGGTGGAATAGGTGGAGTACGGACGCTCCCAGAGCTCGATGGATTCGTCGCGGGAGGCGCTCGGAAATCCGTTTTGCGGCACGTCGACGCACGGGACGCCGATGGGGACGTCGTGTCGAGAGCAATCGCGCGCGAACGCGACGACGTAAAACGCGTCGGATGTCGACCACGGCGCGGCGGAGTTTTTGAAGACGGCGTCTTCGATGGATACGACGGCGAGACGCCGGGCGCGATTGTACAACGCGACGCTGTGATAATAGGCGTTTCGCGTCCAGACGTGACGCACGCCGATGGCGTACACCAAGTCGTCGTTCGATGCGAGCGTAAACGCTGGCGCTCGAATGTAGTTCGTGTCACGGTTGTCTCCGCCGCAATTGATGCGAAAGTTGACGCATGTCATCGAAGAATCAATCACGATTTGAGGTCTCACGGTGGCCGCAACCGCGGCGTCTCGTCCGGGAACGCTCGCCACGCGTTCGCGGACCGCGCTCACGAGAGCGTCGTACGCTTGCGTGAGACTGAGCTCATCGACCGTGCGCCTTGCGATCAACGGCGCGGCGGCTTCGAAAATCGCTTCCGGCGCGGCGGCGGACTTCGGTTTTAGTCGAAGCGTCGTGATGGGTGGAGCCTTTACCCAGTTTTTCCAAGCCTCAGATGACGCCGGTAAGGCGCCGCGATAAAGCACCGTATACGTCGAATCGGCAGATGGCGGTGGCGGTACGCCCACTTCGTTCACCACTAAACCGCGGTCACGCAGTACCGCCGCGGCGAGGGAAAGCGCGGCTCTGTTTCGCGACATTATAAACGAAAACGAGGAGTTCCAGGGCGCAGTTGGCGCACGAATGAACGTCCCGGGAGACACGGTGGCTGCCTCTGTGCTCAAACGCGTAAACGCGCCGAAGTCGCCGTTTTCACCCATGCTGAACGTGTCACTCAAACTCGCAAACACGAGACTTGACGTGGCTCCCCCTAACCGATACCAATACGGGGTGATTCCGAAGTAAGCCAGCGCGGACGGAGTGCAACCATAAATAAGTACGACTTCCGTCGGTTCAAGAGTCCATTCACACGTCTGTGGCAGAACTCCATCCCGTTGCGCACCCGGAGATGATCCCTCCGCAAACTCGATGTTCGGGCTGTCCAAAACCGGCAACGTGTGATATTCCGGTTCGGTCGCCGACGCTCTCACGACGCGCCGCGGCGCATCTTCATCGTCGCCACGTGTGCGGCGGCTACGGCGTCTCACGCGCGAGACGCTGAATCGTGGACACCCGTACGTGGAAGCTGGATTTGCGTTTCCGCAATCAGTACAATCGGCAGGAAGTTGGTCGAAATCGAACATCCACGTGGAGCCTTCGTCGACGTAAAACGCCGACGCCAGCGCGTTCTTGACATCTTCTCGCGCGATTTCGCTAGCGAGCGCGCACGTCTGCGCTGAAACGTGCTTGACGAGTGCGTGCACGATGGCGATGGCGATCAATGTTGTGTGCATGGTGGGTGCGCGTGTGTGCGGCTCCACATGCGCCCGCAGCCGTTGTGCACACAGCCGTTGTTAGCCGTCGTGTTAGCCGTCGTCGGGTCGGTACGGGTAGTGTAAAGGTAATGAAATGGTATTGAAATCAATTCGCAAAAGGAGCTCAGTCGAGAGAGTCCGCAGCGTCATCCATGGCCTCATCGTTTGCCTCTTCGCCTTCTTCGGCGCGTTCTTCGGCGGTGCCGTCGTCCATCGGTTCGGCGTCTTCAGCCGCGGGCGGCGGCGTCTCAACCTTTGGCGCCGGCTTGGGGCGGCTCAAAATGGGCGTCGCGACGCGCTCTAACGTGGCACGCTTCTTGTCTATGTCCGAAATCAACAAAACAGCCGGTTGCGTCTTCGGCGTGGCGGCTTGCAGAGTAGCCTTTTCGTTCAACCACGCCAGGGCGTCGTTGCACTCTTGCGCAACTTTTTCCAAGTCTGCGGCGTCGATGTGGGCGTGCGCCTCATCTCCAGCCAGGGACAAGAAGTTTTCGGCCAACGCCGTGAGCGCGGCGATCGCGCCGGGGCGTTCGCTTTCTTCTCTCTCGCGGCCGACGATGGGCTCTCCGATCGCTCTGAGTTCTTCGAGCTTGTTCACGTACACACCCTTGGTCTCGTCCTCGCCATCCTCGTACAACCAATCCTCCGTGGCGTTCAACAGCGCGTTGAAGCTCTCGCGAGTGGCGTCATCGACGTACTCGGCGAGTTGTTCGGCAATCTTAGAGCGCATGCTATACACATACTCCTCGACGGCGTTCTTGCGCTCCTTCGTCTCTTCTATCACCTTGTCCTGCAGTGCCATGTCGTACTCTTCGTTGGTGAAGCGCTCGACGATTTTTGGCGGCAAACCGCCGACGTGGCTCGTCACCGGTACGTCCGTCTTTTTAACCTTCTTCTTGGCCGGGGGCTTTTCCTCCGCCTTTGGCTCCTCCGCCTTGGGTTCCTGGCTCGCGGCGTCGGTTTCCATGCCCTCCGCGCCGTCGGCTGGCGGCGCGGCTTCGTCCTTCATCTCTTCCTCCGGCGCCGGCGCTTCCTCTTCTTCGATTTCCTCCACGACTTGCGCGGATTCGACAGTGACCAAACTGTTCAGGTTCAAACGTACTTTCACCTTGAGTTTTTGTTTCTCACCATCCGCGGGTTTTGCGAACGGGCCGATTTCGTACGTGCCGACGACGGGTTCTGTGGACTCGGACAAAAGCTCACTTCCGGCGTAACTCGCTTGAATGGAGAATTTGTCGTTCTTGAAGAATGTCATGAGCTTGGTGCTGGGAACTAAGTTATTGCGCTCAAAAAGTTCCATCGTCTTGTTCGTGCCGTCATCGCTGGCCCACGCAACGGAGATCGGGAACGGGAACGAGTCTTGAACTTCAAACTCGCGCACGCGGAAGAGTGGCGAAAGCATGGCGCCTTGAAGCGCGCAACCGCGCGCCACGCACTCTGACGCGTTCACCGTGCGCCCCGGCACCTTGCCGAAGTACTCTTGAAGTCGACTCGAAATGGCGGGCATGCGCGAAGCGTTGCCAACGAGTTCGACGGCAGAGATGTCGTCCACGGTGAGTCCGGCTTCCTTCACCGCCGTCTCCACCGGGCCCATGAGCTTGGAGATCGTGTCCGCCGCGAGCTCTTCCATCTTCTCACGAGTCATCATCGATTGAACGTCGACATCATCCATGAGACACTCGATGCTGAGCGGCGCCTCCGGGTTCGAGGAAAGAATCTTCTTCATCTTCTCGATCGCCGTCTTCAGACGAAGCGACGCGCGAGCGTTGGAACGAATGTCAATCTTCTTCGACGCCTTGAACTCTTCGCAAAAGTGATCGAACATGACTTCATCAAAGTTGCGTCCACCCAAGTTTCGGTCGAAACCGGTAGACAGAATCTTCAACCCCTTCTTCGTGAACTGCGCGATGCACACTTGCATCGCAGAGTGACCGACGTCGATGAACGCCGTGTTCACCGGCTCGTCGGTGAACTCTGAGGTTTTGAAGATCCCGTACGCCAACGCCGTCGCCGTAGTTTCGTGCATCAATCGCAACACGTTCAAGCCACAAATCGACGCCGCATCCAGCATCGCGCGGCGCTCCGCGTCCGTGGCGAAGACTGGCACCGAGATGACGCAATCCGTCACCTTGGTGCCGTTGTCGTTCTCCGCGATTCTCTTCAAATCAGCCAAAATCGCCGCTACGCACTGTTCCGGCACGAAATCTCGCGTCTCCCCCATGTACTGCATGGTAAACATCAACTCCCCGTTCGCTCCGCGCTTGGCGGCGAACGGCAAGTTTTGCAAATCGCTCTGCGCCTCGACGTCGTCGTACTTTTTCCCAATCAAGCGCTTGAGCTGCGTCAGCGTGTTCTTCGGTTGCATGTTAATCTTATCCGCCGCCGCGCACCCGACGAATCGCTGCGCGTCGCGAAAATCATCCACCAATCGTCAGTCTTCATCACCGCGTCGCCCCTCCCGTTCGCCGTCGCCCCATCGCTCTCGTCTCTCGGTTCGCTCGAGGAATGAAAAAGAAGAAGCTTCATCTTCATCTGTCTCTTCGTTCGCGCGTCGTCGCTCGCCTCGCCGAGCGTTTTTTTTCTCCACGCGCCTGCTTGTCCCCGAAATTAATCATGCTCGGCGTCTCTCGCTTGGACTCGTCGTTCAGCACGACGTCGATCCCTTTCCTTCGCGCCAGCGCGACGACGTTATTCGCGTTCCCGAAGTCGATCCCGACGACGCTCATCTTGCGTTTCGATCGCTCGAGGTCGGTCTTCGCGTCGACGTTTCGCGCTCGGAAGCGGCGAGCGTTGAGTAGAGGTTCTCGCGCGAGGTTCTCGGCGCGTCGCGTGGCGTCGCGCGTCGAGGCGTCGACGTGTGCGAAACGTCGCGTCGGGTCAATCGTCGAGCCGTCGCGTCGGCGCGCGCTCCCGGGTGTTTTGTCGTTCGCCACTGGTGGGTGTTTCGGTCGGCCGCCGGGACGCGACCGACGCGACGCGAAACGCGCGGCGCGCAGACGTCGGCGCGCGGGGCGGGACGCCGGAGGATGTGGGACTGGGACGATGACTCGACGGCGAACGTCGCGCTCGCGCTGACGTGGCTCGCGCTCGTGACGTGCAGCGCGCTCGTCGCGGCGCGACGGGACGTCGAGGCGGCGCGCGGCGCGGCGGCGCGAGGCAAGGACGGGAAGGGACTGAAGCGCGGACGAGCGCCGCACGCGTGGTTTCGACACTTTTACGTCGTCGGGTGCGCGGCGAACGCGCGCGAGCTGGCGAGGCTGTGGGCGAGAGGCGCGGCGACGGGACGGGCGGACGCGCGCGCGGCGGTCGTCGCGGCGACGCTGTTTCAGGCGCACTGTTTGAGGAGATTGTACGAGAGCGCGCGCGTGAGCACGTACGGAGACGACGCGACGATGCACGCGATCGTGTACGCGGGCGGGTTGGCGTATTACGTGTGCGCGCCGAAGACGTGGGCGGCGTACGACTGCGGCGACGCGGCGAAGACGACGCTCGAGCCGCTCGAGACGCTCGCGGCGACGGCGCTCGGCGCGCTCGGCGTCGCGCTGTTCGCGCTCGGAAATTATCGGCAGTACGAGTGTCACGTCATACTCGCGCGTTTGCGCGAACCGAGCGCGCCGTCCTCGAGCGCGCGCGACGCCGACGCCGACGTCGCGCGCCGCTCGCGATACTTTATCCCGCGCGGCGGTTGGTTCGAGCGCGTCTCCTGCGCGCACTACCTCGCCGAGATCGTCCTTTACCTCGGTCTCGCGCTCATCGTCGTTCCCACCGACGTCTTCCTCGGCAAGCTCTCCGTCTCCGCGCGTCCGTCGGTGTCGTCGGTATCGCGCGCGTCGTCGTCGTCCGCCGTCGTCGCCGCGCGCGTCCCGCGTCTCGCCCCGCTCGCCCTGCTCGCCGCCGTCGTCGCCAACCTCGCGTGCGTCGCGTCTTCGCACCACGCGTGGTATTTAAAAACCTTCGGCGACGCGTACCCGCGCGATCGAGGCGCGCTGTTCCCGCGTCGGCGCGGATAGCGCAGTCGGCGCAGTCGCGGCTGACAGTCTCGCCGCGCCAGTCCGCCAGTGCCCGAAGACCCCGCTTTGGCGACGCCGGCGGACGGGAGGAAACCCTGGATTTTCGGGTCTTCGACGTCGACGCACATCGACGCGCGACGCGAACGCGACGCGACGCGACGCGACGCGACGCGAACGTCGCGAACGCTCGACCGGTCGACGCCGTCGAAGACCTCGCGCGCGCCGACGCGCGAACGCGACGCGAATCGCGACGTCGCGAATGAAAATCGGTGCCGAGCGATCGACCATGGCGCGCGCGGTGCCGACGCCGGCGACGCGAGCGCACCGCGCGGTGACGCGCGCGGGGACGACGGTGAAGCGCGCGAAGAACCGACGGTGCGTCGTGACGAACGTCGCGACGCCGAGCTCGGGCGCGCAGAAGGAACCGGCGAAGCGAAGCAAGGTTGAAATCATCAAGGAAAACAGCGACTACCTGCGACACCCGCTGATCGAGGAGTTGGCGACGACGGCGTCGAGCATCTCCGAGGACGCGGCGCAGTTGTATAAGTTTCACGGCGGGTATCAACAGGACGATCGAGAGAAGCGAGCGTTCGGGGAGGGGAAGTTTTATCAATTCATGATGCGCACGAAGCAGCCCGCGGGCAAGGTGCCGAACAAGTTGTACCTGACCATGGATGACTTGGCGAACACGCACGGGAACGGAACGCTGCGATTGACGACGCGACAAACGTATCAATTGCACGGAATCTTGAAGAGCGACCTGAAGAAAACGTTCGCGACGGTGATTCGTAACATGGGTTCAACGTTGGGGGCGTGCGGAGACATCAATCGCAACGTCACCGCGTCTCCGGCGCCGTACGCCAACAAACCGGAGTATGATATCGCGCAAGAACTGGCCAAAGATATCGCCGACTTGTTGGCGCCGCAAAGCGGGGCGTATTACGACGTCTGGCTCGACGGCGAGCAAATCATGACGGCTGAAAAGCCCGAAGTGACGGCGGCGCGCATGGAAAACCGCCACGGCACCAACTTTGAGGGTTCGCCCGAACCCATTTACGGTTCGTTATTCTTGCCGCGTAAGTTTAAGATTGGCGTCACCGTGGAGGGCGATAACCACATCGACGTCTTGACGAACGATATCGGCATCGTCGTCGTCATGCGCGACGGCAAGCACGTCGGGTACAACGTTTACGTCGGCGGTGGCATGGGGCGCTCGCACCGCAACGACGCCACGTTCCCGCGGGCAGCCACCCTTCTCGGTTTCTGCGGACCGCGCGACATCTTGTACGCGGTCAAGGCCATCACGTGCACGCAGCGTGACTACGGTCGCCGCGATGATCGCAAGCAGAGTAGATTGAAGTACTTGGTCGAGAGCTGGGGCATGGAGCGATTCAAGACGGTGACGGAGCAATACTACGGCAAGAAGTTTGAAGCCGGCGTTGAGTTGGCGCCGTTCGAATTCCCTACGTACTTGGGATGGAACGAACAAGGCGACGGTAAGCTTTGGTACGGTGTGCACGTCCAAAACGGTCGTCTTCGTGGCGAAATGAAGAAGGCTTTGCGCAACGTCATCGAGCGATACGAACTTCCGGTTCGTCTCACCGCTCAGCAAGATATGTTGCTCACCGACGTCGATCCGGCGTGGAAGGCGGATATCATGGCCACTTTGCAAGCCGCGGGCGTGAAAGACGCGTCCGAAGTCGACGCTCTCGAACGTCTCTCCATGGCGTGCCCGGCGTTACCTTTGTGCGGTCTCGCCATCACCGAAGCCGAGCGCGGTTTGCCGGAGATTAACGCGCGTTTGCGCACGACCATGACCAAGGTTGGCTTGGCGATGTCGGACGACTTAGTCATTCGTATGACTGGTTGCCCCAACGGTTGCGCGCGTCCGTACATGGCTGAGCTCGGTTTCGTCGGCGACGGTCCGGCGAGCTACCAAATTTGGCTCGGAGGCACGCGCGCGATGACGGGCGTGTCGAGCGCGTACGCCGAGCGCGTCAAGGTGGATGACATCGAAACGTTCTTTGAGCCCATCTTTGCCATGTGGGCGCAGCAGCGCAATGCGGGTGAGTTCTTCGGCAACTTTATCAATCGCGTCGGGTTCGACGCGCTTCGCGCGTTTTGCGACTCGTACGTTCCGAGCGCCGCCCCCGTCGCCGCCGCCGCCGCCGCCGCGCCGACCGCCGCCGCCGTCGAGACCGTCGGGCGTTTGCCGCGCGTCATGATCGAGCGCGATGCGTTCGAGGCGCTTCAAGCGTACGCTGAGAAGAAGAACACCACCTTAACCCAGGCGACGACGGACGCGATTCGCAAGATGATCGCCGAAGCCTAAACGACGTCTTTTTGTACCAACGCCGAGAATTTATGACGGCGTCCGCCGCGGCGCCCGGCGCCTTCCATGCCCTTACGTTCTTTCATTCGATCGTTCACACATTTATCCACCCACACTTGTCGCGCCGTCCTACGCGGGCGCTTGTAAGAAGACCGAAGAATGAAACACGCCGCGCCGAGACGAGACGCCGACACCTCTCCATCTCGCGACGCGTCGCCGCGATGCCGACGACGATGCCGACGCCGCGCGCGACGCGCGCGACGACGCCGACGATGACGCGCGCGACGACGCGGTGCGCGCGCCGACGTCGCGCGCGCGTCCGCGCGTCGACGACGAACGACGCCGACGTCGACGTCGACGCGCGCGCGACGTCGACGATGGATGACGACGCGCGAAAGCTCTGGAACGACGCGCGCGCGGTCGTGCGCGACGCCGTGGGAGCGAACGGCGACGAAACGAACGATGACGACGTGGACGCGATGATGGAAAAGGCGTTCGGGTGGCGCGGGCAAGGATACTGGCGAAACACCAAGGTGCGAGAGGTGCCGACGGCGGCGGATGTGACGGCGCGCGTGGCGTTTTTGGAATCGATCGGCGTGACGACGAGAGCCTCGGAGTGTGATTTGGCGAAGATTGTGAAGAAACAACCAGAAATTTTAGCGTGCGACGTCGAGCAGTTGACGGCGGCGACGGAACACATCGAGAAGAATTACTTCATGAAGCGCGATACGAGGAATTTCGTCAAGTACGTCGTGCGCGTGCCCCAAGCGCTCGGCAACAACTTGGATTGCGCGGGCGAAGGTAAGGCGTGCTTGGGCGAGTGTAATCGGTGCTGGGCGCGGTGTTAATCGTTCGATTCATTTGTATTATCATCAGCATTGTTTTACTCCATATCATCGTCGCCGCCCGCGTTGACGCAGTTGGCGTTGGGTTGCCAAATTTGTAAAATGTTATCCTCGGCGACGCTCGCGATGACCCAGTCGTCGTTTTGATTCCAGCTAAAGTCACTGATCTTGGACGTGTGACCACCGTGAATGAACAAAAGCTCCGGAGGACCATCCTCGGCGTCTTCGGGGCTCTGTTCGTCGCCAATCTTACTCAAATCCCAAATCATCATGCGTCTGTCGGCGCCGCACGACGCGAGCACAGTCTCGCTCTTCGGCGACCAGCCGATTTGGAAAACCTCCTCGGTGTGGTGCTCGAACGTGTGCAAAGGTTTCTTAGTGTTACGGATATCGAACAGATTCACCGTCTTGTCCGCGCTCCCGGTCGCGAGCAACGTTTCGTTGTACGGGTTGAAGGACAAGCAGTTCACCTCGGCGTCGTGCGCCTCGATGTCGAGCACCGCCGCGCTCGCCGGCACAGCGCGTGTATCCCACAGAATCAAGTGCTTATCGTCACCCACGGACCCGAACATGTGCTCGTGCTTGGCGTGCCACGCCACGTCCTCGACCACGCTGAGATGCCCTTTGTAAATCGTCTGCGCGTCGAGCTCTCTCGCGCCGTCGCCCCCGGTGACGTCCCACAAGCAAATCTGCGCGTCGTCGCTCCCGCTCAGCAAGTGCCCGCTCTTAAACGGCGACCAGCTCAGCCCGTAACCTTCGGTGAGATGTCCCTTCAATCGAATGTTCGGTTGGCATCCACTGTCCGCGTCCGCCTTGCTCGGGTGTTTGGTGTAATCGAAGACGTACACGTCGGCGCTCACCGTCTTCGTCGCCAACACGAAGGAGTTCTGCGGCATGTATCGCGCGCGATTCACCTCCCCATCGTGATTAATGTGTTGCACCACCTTCACCTTGGCACCACCGCTCCCGAATCCCCCGGCCTCACCGCTCTCGTCGTCGTACTCTCGCCCGTCCACCTCCGCGCTCTCCAGCGGCAGCTGCGCCTCGGCAATCATGAGATAGTTTTGTTCATGTTCGCTCGTGTGCGTCCCTAAGATGAGCTTTTGCGACGCGTAGTCCTTATCGGGATGTTCCACTCGATCCGGCAGCCACTGCACCGTGAGCGACGGCCACTCGAGCGCGTGCGTCACGACGAGATCGTACAGGAACGGGGTGTTCTTCTTCCAAATCTTGTACTCCTCGCTCACCAAGCGCTCCGCGGCCTCGTCCGGGGCGTCGTCGTGGTCCCTGTTCCCGCCCGCGGCGTGCGCGTGCGTCGCGTCGTCGTCGGCGCCCATCGCGCGCGTCGTCGTCTGTCGTCCGTCGCTCGCCGCGCGGATTCGCGACGCGCGGCAATCGATGGGCGTCCCGAGAGGGACGCAGCGACGAGTCGCGAACCGTCGATTTCAAATTTTTACACCCATTCGCGCGCGCCGGACGTCGGCGGCGGCGCGGCACTCGACGACGCGCGACGCGCGCGCGGCGACGCGCCGATTCGACGATGGCGGGCGACGGCGCGACGCGCGCGTCGGCGACGCGCGCGATCGACGACGCGCGATTCTCGTTGGCGAACAAGATGCACGGGCAGTACTTTCAGTTGTACTTTAACCGGCTGCAGGCGCTGAAACCGCGCGCGCGCGAGGCGGCGCGCGCGCGATGGCCGACGATGCCGACGCGCGCGGTGCTGGAGCTGTGCGAGGACGAGGCGTGCGTCATCGTGGGGACGATTTATAAGGATATGAAGGATAAACCAATCATACTCGACGAGTACGTCAAGGGATACGGCGAGGAGGCGGAGGGCGCGGCGGCGACGACGCGCGAGGAGCGGGCGACGTACACGCGCGAGGACGATGGACTAGAGTTCGAGGACGAGGGCGCGCGAGTGAAACTGCTGGGCGTGGACGCGGGGAAATTCGTCACCGGGGTGGTGTGCGCGGTGAAGGGGAAGGCGGTGAAGGGAGATTTCCTCGTCGACGACGTCGTGGCGTACGCGCCGCCGACGACGGGCGAGGCGAAGAAATCAAAGTCCGAGGCATCGACGGCGACCAAATACGTGTGTTTGGTCTCTGGATTTGAGATCGGTGGCAACGATGCCGCGGCGTCGGCGCGCAATCAAATGTTTGTCGATTACGTCACCGGGGCGTCCATCGCCTACGGCGACGAATCGCCGAGCGACTCGGACGCGGCGAAGATTTGTCGCGTCATCATCGCCGGTGGGACGATGGATTTAAAGACGAGCTCGGAAGAACCTTCGGCGGCGACGAGTGAAGCGCTCAAAGAACTCGACATCATGCTCGCCGAGCTCGCGAGCGCGGTGCCCGTGGACGTGATGAGCGGGAAGACGGACCCGACGAACAAGGCGATGCCGCAGCAACCGCTGCACCCGGTGTACTTTCCCGAGGCGTCAAAGTACGAAAAGACGATGTGTTTAGTGACGAATCCGCACGATTTGACGGTCGATCAGACCTCTTTCCTGGGCACGTCTGGGCAAAACGTCGAAGACGTGATGAAATTTAGCACCATCGACGCCGACGACGTCTCCAGCGCCTTTGTCGGCGCCGCCGCCGCCAAACGTCCCGTCGCCGCGTTGACTCAAACCTTGCGATGGCAACACATCGCCCCGGGCGCCCCCGATACGTTGGCGTGTTACCCTTTCAAAGACCGCGATCCGTTCGTCATCGAACGCACCCCGCGAGTGTACTTTGCGGGATGTCAAGACGCGTTCGGCTACGAGCGCGTTTCCCACGACCCAGCCGCCGGAGTCGCCGACACCCTCGTCGTCGCCGTGCCGAAATTCTCATCCACCGGCATCGCCGTCTTGGTCGACATCGACACCTTAAGCTGCCGCTCGATACAATTTCTGTAGGACACCAATCGTCTCGCGTAGTAGAAGTTTTGTTTTCAAAAAACGAGAAGAAAACTTGAACCAAAGCCACCGCATCCACGAACCGCACGTTCCGACGCCGTCGTCGTCGCGCGCGCGCGATGTCAACCTTGAAGACGCTCTCGCGAGGCGACGCCCCCGCGTTCGATCGCGCGCAATTCGCCGTCGACGCCGTCGTGCCGAGCGACCAAAAAAGCGCGTTGGCGCGCATTCCAGGATGGTTTTCAAACGTCGATGCGGTGCGTGCGCGTGCGCGCGCGGCGATGCGCGCGCGAACGCGTCGGGCGATGCGACTCGGAGAAATGACAGCGATGACTGACGCCGTGCGCTCGCGATGCAGAAAATCGCACCGATCGATGACACGCCCGAGGATTACGGCGGCGGCGAATCGCAGGCGCGTTCGCCGCGACGAGACGGCGGCGCGGCGAACGCGAGTCGAACGATGCGCGCGACGACGAGCTCGCCTGGACGTGGGAAGTACATGGCAAATCAGCGCGCGTTGGAGATGGAGAGCGAAAGCGAAGATGAGGATGAGTTGGTGATGGCGGCGACGGCAAAGGCGACGCAGGAAGGCGAATTTTCAAACGTGCCGGCGCCGGGGGTGAAACCGTTGCTGCTCGCGAGCCCTAACGCGAAGAAACTCGCGCTGGAGCGTAAAACGAAGAAACCGACGATTGTTTTCGACGACGACGACGACGACGATGACGAGGAAATCATGCCGACGCAAACGGCGAGTCAAATGCAGACGTCGCCGCCGAAAAAGTCGCCAAAAAAGTCGCCGAAGCGCGCGTCCACGAGTCCAAGGTCGCCCGCGAAGCGTCGCAAGGTGGTCGAACCCGATGTACCGGCATCACCGCCGATCGGTATAGTCGGCCGCGTCGTCAACGCGGCGGCGGAGGCTTTAGGATTTAGTTCGCCGTTCAAGGCGAGTCAAGCCGAGTCGCCGCTCGTGGGCGCCGCCGGCTTCGCCTCACCCAGCGCGCCGACGTCGCTCATGATGTCCCCGGGCACGATGACAAACATCGTCGGTAGCGTGGCGCGATCGGTTCTGGACGACGACGAAGATCACGCCGGTAAAGTTGAATGGGGCTCGCGCGGCGGTTACGAAGGTGGCAAGCGCGGCGCCCGACGCAAGCTCGATTTAGCCGACGAAAACGCGTCGCCGAGTAAGAAGTCCACGACCGCCCGGGCGCTCGAACGCTTACGTTAGCTTACTCGTCGTCTCGGCCCGCCGCGCGCGCGCGAGACGTTGTAAATCGAACACCGCAAAGAGAACGAAGAGACGCGCGTGAAACGATTATTCCGTTGCGTTATTTACATCCATCCCGATCTACGTAGCCAGTTAGCTGCGCTGTCGTACTCGCTGTCGTACTCGCTGTCGTACTCGCTGTCGTACTCGCTGTCGTACTCGCTGTCGTACGATCCGCGTCGAAAACACGCGAGACACACCGTGTGGTTCGCCGGCCTACCCGAGATGTCTGTGCCGCACGAAACACACACCCTCACGTCTCCCTCGTCCTCGCCGTCTTCCTCGTCCTCGCCGTCGTCCTCGTCTCCTTCGTCCCGCGCGAACCGTCGCCGCGCGTTCAGCATCTCCGGAGTCATCTCCACCGCCGTCGCCACCACGCCCGCGCGCAAATACGACCCCCCGTTCTGCATCCGTCGCGTATTGCCCGGCCAATTACAATTCGCGCATATCGGCACCAACGCGCACTTCGCGTCGGCGCCTCGCGTCGACACGCCCGCGATCCAGACGTGTCCGCCGTGCTCCGCCTCCTCGTCGCATCCGTCGTACGCGCACAGTCCCCGTCGTCGTCCCGTGACGCGCTCTGCCTCCGCGATCCACGACAGCCCGCTCGCCGCGCGCGCGCCGGCGCTCCCGTCGACGTTCCACGCGCGCGTCGCGACGTCGAGTTTCACGGTCTCCATCGCGCGCTCCATCGCGCGCTCGACCGCGACGCGGATCGCGATTCGAGGCACGCGCGAACCGGGCACGCGATCGACGACGACGACGACGACGACGGACGGTCGAGGCGATCCGAGCGCGCGACGCGTCGATCGCGGCGACGACGACGAGAGCGATGACGGTCGTCCTCGTCGTCGCCGCGGCGATCGACGCGCGCGCGACGCGCGCGACGCGCGGAGGAATGGCGCCTCGATCGCGAACGCGCGGTCGAGCGGTCGAGACGTTGGCGGGTCGAGACTCCCCACTCGCTCGCTCGCGCGCGCGCGCGCGCGCGATGCTTCGAAGCGCGCGCGCGTGGCTTCTGAGTCCGTCTCTGACGGCGCGCGAATCGATCGCGCGCGCGCCGAGCGCGACGCGCGACGCGACGACGTCCGACGACGACGACGCGTTCGAAGACGTCGAGGACGAATTCGCACCGGCGCTGCGATCGACGCGAGAGACGCTCGTCGAGCGCGACGCGCGCGCGCGCGCGGCGATCGAGGTGATCGATCTGTTGGACGACGACGACGACGACGACGACGACGACGGCGACGGCGACGGCGACGACGGCGCGGCGGAGAGGGAGGAGGACGTCGCGGCGAAACGCGCGGAACGACGCATGATCGACGCGACGACGACGCACGTGGAGGCGCGTCGCGTTCGACGACGCGTGGATGATGAGGCGCGCGGTGCGCGCGACGACGCGCGACTCGACGCGGCGACGACGGTGGTGCGAAACGCGCCGTCGCGCTCGAATCGAAACGCCGACGCGACGAAATCGAAGGCGTTTCCGGAACCGGATAGCAGGAAACAATTGTACAGTCAGGTGACGTGCGCGTTGGACGCGAAGAGCTTCAAAAATGATTCGGCGTACGGGCGCTCGCTCGTCGTGCGGTTCGACAACAACCGGCACAAGGCTGGAGATAAGCAAATTTTGTACGAGTATGAAAATTTGCCTCTCGAGCGGAGCGTTACGTGGACGTATCACGCCGTGTCGGACGTTCCAGTGCGCTCAGACGACGTCGGTGCGCACAGCGCGCGATATACCGCCGTGTTGCTGAGTGGGGACGCGTTTTTAAAGCTCATCGAAAACGATTCCGCGGGCTTGCGAAAGATGGTGGAGACGTTTGAGCGAGAAACCGGCGGCGGCGAACATAAACTGTGCGTCATCGTCGAATCACCGGATAAGTTCTGCACCTCCAAAGAGCGCCGAGGGTGCGACTATGATAATCCAAACGCCGGTTGGTCGCGAGATGAGTACGACATGTGCGTCGCACAGATAGTGGTGCAATACGCCGACGTAGTCCTCGTCGCGCTTCCGGGAATGGCCGAGTGCGTCGAGCACGTCGTCATGATCCACGACGCCATCGCCCGGCGTCGTCACGAGCCACCGCTATCGAAAGACTTTCTTCTCGATAAATCACACGATTACATGGATGGAACATCGGGAAAAAGTAAAAAGCCAACCTCGCAAGATTTCTTCCTCAGAGCGCTGCAGCGCATATCTGGCGTCACCGCCCCGCACGCGCGCAGCATCGTTCGCGAGTACAAATCCATGGCCGCTCTCATGTCGGCCTACGAAGATCCGCGCACGTCGATCGCGGATAAAGAAAACATGCTCAAAGACATCGTCGGTGGGAAGAATAGATTCGGCGAGGTGAAGAGTAAGCGCGTGTACGATTTCTTCAAGCCGCGCCACCCTGACGACCCGGGCGACGAAATCATCTCTCGCGAGCACGCGCGCGCGTAGCGACATAGCATCATCTTATTTTGCGCACCGTTAGTCCGTGTGTGTTGTATATCACCGTAGTCATAGCTCGATCCCGCCGCTCCCGCGCGCTCTGTCTCGCGCGCCCACTCTGGCTGTTCAAACCCTCGCCTCTGGCCGTCGTCACTCATCGCCTCTCGAACCTTCGCGCGCGACGTCATGGGGTCCAACATCCCGCGAGAATTTCAGAAGAAATATACCTGGGATGCGATCGTGTTCTCAGATGGCGCCACGTACGTCGCATCGACGCGAACGCGGCGCGAACTCGTTCGCTCGCGCGCGCGGAAACCCTCGAGGCGATTGTTCGCGATTGTAGCGCGAAATCGCCGCGCGCGACGTCGATGGCGCGCGAAATCTCGCACGAAACGTACGACTGACATTTTAACCATCGCTTGCGCGTGTCTTTCGACGCAGTTACGAAGGCCTCGTGAGTAACTACGGGCAGTGTGAAAAGTTGGGCGTGTTTCAGTACGTCGACGGCGACCGATACGAAGGGCAATACTCCGAAGGTATGATGCACGGCTACGGAGTGTACACGTGGGGTTTGGATGACTCCACGTATTACGGACATTGGCAGAATAACTCCCAGAACGGGTGCGGGGTGAAGCTCTACGGTTCGGGCGCGGTCGAGGTGGGCGAGTGGAAGGATGACCAATATCTCGGCGAATACACGGGACGTTGTGGGGAGGATGAGCAAAACAGAGCAATGATGCACGCGATGGAAGTGGCGACGCGCGCGCGTTTGTTCACGGGTAAGCCCGATGGCGAAGTCGTGGTGTTGGAGAACATCTCGAACCCGGATACGGCGGAGAGTCACCACCCGGTGGTGTATGATCGCGGCACCGAGTGGCAAATGCCCGGGTACAAGGGCGAGCAGTTCGAGCCTCCGGCCGATCTCGAGCAAACGCAACCGAAGGTTTTCGCGCAAATGCAGCGATTCAACCAACTTTGGGAGCGCGCTTGGAGATACTACAACATCGACGTCCCGGAGGGTGAGAATGACCAAAAGTTGCAAGAGCTCAAGTTCTTGACCGAGGCACCGGCGACGCTTCGTACCGTGGACGAAGACTACGATGAGTACGAGGATGAAGACGACGAGGATGAAGACGAGGACGAACAACCGAGCTCTCGATCCCGTCGCGCTGGACCGGCCGCGATGTCCCTTAGCTTCCGCAACGCGAACCCGATCTCCACCGCGTTCGCGCGCTTGGGCAAGAGCAAGCACGCGTTGCGCAAGAACCCGCTCAAGGCTGCGGCGGGTGCTTTCGAAGCCGCGCGCGAGCGATTCATGGGCGCGACGAAAGTCACCATGGCTTGAGAGGAGTGTTGGCAACTTAATATTGTGTACCTGTAGCGTCGAACGTTTTAATAAGGAGTGAACGGCGATTCTTTCATCAGTTTGCACTTTTACACTCGCGTGTTCCTAGTCTAATATTGATCGTCGGCGAGCATCGGGATCGCGGGCATATCGCGCACGTTCTCCTCGAGCGCCTTGGCTTTGACGGCTTTGCTAAAAGCTCCAACGCCGACGTCGGCGTCCATGTTGTCCGCCTCCCCTCGAGACTTACCGTGTGCGAGCTCGCGACGAATTTCGGGCGTGATCAAGTAGTGACTTTTGATCGTCACGAGCTTGAAGAGCAACTTTTTGCTTTCCTTGTCGATGACCGCCTTGTAGCGTTGCACGAAAGTCAATAACGTTTGATGCCAAACCACCGGAAGTTCGCGCTCCTCAGTCGAAAAGCGCAAAAAGTGATCAACTAGAGCGTCCACAACGCTAAACGGCAGTGCATACTTCTTGTCGAGCAATACGCGCATGAAGAAGGATGTCGTTCCGGCGTACTCAAACGTGGATAGCTTCATCAATACGGCGGCGGAGTGCAACGCTGGTACCGAACATCGCGACAAAACGGCGCTGAAAATGACCGCCTCTCGCAGCGAGCACGTTTTGCTCTGGCACAAAGGCAAAAGCATACCCTTGAAAAATGCCGCGGGCTTGAAGGTCGCCTTCTTGAGCGCCATGAAGAGCGCGAAGTGTAACCTTCGATTGTCTGCGATGTCCTGGCGTACGCGCGGCAGGAGCACCAAATTAAAGAAGCGCTGGGCCATCGTCACATTCAGGTTCGACGCAAACAGACGCGTCGCCGCATACATCGCGTGCGGACTCCATCTATCGGGATTGGTCAAGTACAAAACTTCTTCCCAGTTGGAGAGCGCGGGGATGATTTTGAACGCCTTTGGCACCTTGCCCGTGGTGTACCTCGTCAAAAGCTCGCCGACTTGTCTATAAATCTCAATCACACGAGAATCCAACCCTTCTGGAATCATCTCACCTTCCTCGTCTCGCGCCGTAGACCCACCAGCGCTCTCGTGCTCTTGAATCTTTTCCATAATCATATCCGCGAGCGTTTTGTCTTTGCCGAGCTTGGGCGCCATGAACGCTTCCAACGCCGCCGCTTCCTCGGCGCTGATTTCCACCTCCTCGTACTGTCCGTCGGCTTCGTTGATGTACCCCTCATCATCGTCGTCCTCGTCGAAAGCCCCACCGCGTCGACTCGGCGCGTCCTCGTCGCCCATCGCCTCGTCCTCGCCGTCGTCGTCGCCGCTTCCGTACGAGTCATCGATCAAAGTCGCACTCTTCGCGTCGAGCGTTCGTCCGAGCTTGACGCGATGTTCGCCGCTCTTCCTTCGTCGATTCTCTCGCCCCTCATCGTCCGCGCCCTCTTCCTCGCTCGACGTCGCCGCCTCGACTTCCTCTCGCAGCTCCTTCGCCTCTCTCAAAATCTTCGTCGACAGCGCGTCCGGGAGGTAATCCTCCTCGTCCGCCGTCCGCGCGCGCGCCTTCGTTTGCTTGCGCTTCGACCGAGGTTTCGCCAGCGCGTCGTCCGCGATCTCCTTCCCCAGCGCCTCGCGTTTCGTTCGTTTCGTCGACATGGCGCGCGCGGTCCGCGGTGGCGGCGGCGTCGACGCGTCGACGCGCCTCGTCGTCGTCGACGCCCCTCGCGCGCGCGTCGCTCGCGCGCGCGTCGACGACGACGGTCGCGCTCGTCTCACGCGCGCTCGACGCGATCGACGTCGCGATCGACGCGCGTCGACGCGCGTTCGAGTGGGCGCCGCCCGACGACGACGCGCGCGGGCGGCCGTTCGCGCGCTCGACTAAACCCTAGACTCGTGAATCGGAATCGTGAATCCGCCCGGTCGGACGTTTGAAATCTGAAATCGCCGGACGACGGACCGCCGCGCGATCGTCGGCACCGCGTCGCGCGCGTCATGGACGACGACCTCGCCTACGCGCTGGCGCTGCAGGCGCAAGAGGAAGAGTACGCGGGCTCGCGTCGACGCGCGGCGTACGACGACGACGA
>VMHT01120448.1_pt1 | contig 34224 bp, 50 predicted proteins | sample 4693611 | NCBI WGS metagenome assembly VMHT01 (sample SAMN12280063, study PRJNA550983) | marine metagenome | isolation source: seawater sampled from same location over 5 years 0.02-0.2 micron viral filtrate | place: USA: collected off the coast of southern California halfway between the port... ...
AGCTACAACAAAACAAGAATAAAAATATAAGAATTACTATTGTTTTGATTGCTGCGCTCTCTTGTCTAATCATATTAATATATTTAGTTAGTATTCGTTTTTATAGGTCTAAATCTGGTCTATATAAATACTGGTTAGTGTTATTGTTATATACTGCATCATCTGTCAAAATGTACTCATCCCTATCATCGCAATATATGGCGCAATCATCGCATACTCTCATGTCCTCCGTTTCAATATATATACTATCATCTTCCTCCATATCGGCGCTGCATTGGTCACATGAACACATTACGGCGTTAGCCTGTCCGTTTGTGGTTTCAAGTTTTAGAACGTCGCTTCCGTGTTCCTCGTCTGCTGTTAGCCTTTGGTCGTATGTATTAAAGTATTGTAAGGAGTCTAAATAAGGGTAGTAGTCGTATGAGTCGCTGTTCGTTTCTATGTCAATGTTGCAATATGAATGCAATTTTATTTCTTTTGTAGTGTTTAATCTTGCCTTTACTTTTTCTATGATATTACAAGCGTTGTAGCAATTTGGCAAAACTAATTTTTCTATTGCTCCGCTAGGCGTGCTTATTTCCTCCGTTGTTTCTGTTTGTACTTTATACTGTTTTAAGATTTGGAAATAAATCTCTGTTTGTGTTTCTGCTCTGTGCTCTTGCGTCTTTGTATAAATTCTATCTATATATATTTTTTTAGAATCTATAACATTTTTTCCGACCTCATCAGCTGGAACATCAAACCAAACTAAAGCGCGGGCTACAATCTCATTTCTTTGAATTAATGTTGCCATCTCTACCGCTTGGCTCTCTTCTATATCGGTGTATATCTCAAACCATTTTTTTGGCTTTCCTTGCATGCACGATGCGTTTATGTCGTTATGCTGTCCTATGTGGTAGCCTTCGTATGTCTTGCTGTCTGTGCCGTTGTTTATGTGGTATATTTCAGGAATCTCTAAAGCTGTAAATCTTTTGAAATCCTTTATTAGTGTTGCATTTGCTCTCTCTTTTGTTTTCTTTACTATATCATTAAACTCTTTCAATTGGTCGGATGTTATTCCTTCTTTGTTAAAAATATGATTAGCGAATTTCTCAAGGCTACAAGCGTTAAAATATTTATTTCTTTGTTCTGCTGTTGGTGATAGTGGTAATATTACTTTTGCGTGCTCCATTAAACTTTTTATTTTATCCTGTTTAATATAGGAAACTTTTAAAGGGTTTACTATTGCCTGCGCTAATGAAATTTTGCAAAAATTAAATTTGTTGTTTTCTGGTATTTCTAACGCTGCTATTTTGTCTATCATTTCTAAAGTTATTAATTTAAAATGCTTGTTCGGTTTATATGTGTTTAATGTGTTCATTTTTTTTAGTTTTTATTAAAATTATTAAATATATGTTTGTATTGTATTTATGATTACTAAAGCAATCCCAAAAATTGCAGAAGATAAAACAAAACAATTTAAAATATTTTCTACTCTTTCCGCTTTTCTTCTTGCTGGATTTTTAAAAATATATTGTGATAATTTATGATTTTGTACAAACATAAAATTTTTAATTTCTGCAGATGATAAATAAATTGTATGTCCGTTTGTTTTGTGTGTTATCTTCCAATCATTAAGATTTTTTAAGATTGATTTGTTAAGTAAGTTTTTTAAAGTTTTCATTTTTTTATTTATTTAAATTAATATTATTTTAATATGCTTTATTTGCCCAGAATACCAAAGTATCAAATTTATTTTTAAGTATATCAAAATTGATGCTTTGCATTATAGGCTTATTTTTCTTTTCTATTGTGTAAATTATAACTCCGTTTTTTCTCTTGTAAGATGTTATTTTATAACCTCTTTTATTTTCTATTATTGTAATCATTATAAATCTTTAAATTAATAGTCTTTTCTAATTATGGGACAAATATACAAAACTATTTTTAAATAAATTGTATATTTTGTAAAAATAATTTATATATATTTATTAACAATAATAATGTTAATAACTTTTGTATAAAAAATTTTGTAATATAAGAAAATTTTTGTAAGGGGGTATATAATAAATATTATGTTAAATAGAATATAAAAAATATTATGTTAAATAGAAATCGCACACAAAATCGCCTATTCAAAGCCTCCAACAGTTTCACCAGCCTCAACAGTTTCACTATATATAAGCCTCCAACAGTTTCACCAGACTAATCAAAAAAATTTTTTATTATAAGCGGTAGACAGTTTCACCAACTTTTTTAATTTTTTGTGTAAGTTTTGTGTGTAAGTATTTGATTTATAATTGGTTGACTAACTTCACATACTTCAGCTAAATATTCTTGTGTGTATTTTCCTGTGTTGTATAACTCTCTAATCTTCTCTGCTTGTTCGTAAGTAAACTTTCTTTTGGAATATCCTCCACCTCTTCTGTCTTTCCTGTCCTTTCTTTTTATTTTAGGCATTGTAATTAGTATTGTTTATTTGTTTACTTATCTTCTTTGTTTTTCTCTATCTCAAGTTCGTGTAACTTCTGTTTATAACAAACGCTACACAAACCTATTATATCTACATTTAAAAGGTCTATATTCTCTTTATATTTGCTGTCTAATGGTTGTCCTAAATAGTTTTTATTAGAGTCTAATTCAAACTCTTTTTTACAACTATCACATATTATTTCCATCATAACTTTACAAATATATAAAAAAAGGGGAAACTATATCCCCCCCCCCTGTACCCCCCTACCCCTCTAGGTACCAATCTATTATATCTAAACACTCTTCTAATCCTTTACATACCTTAGCGTAATATCCTACACTGTTTAGATATTCTATCCACTCTTTCTGTTCTTTGGTTGCGTATGATTTTTTATCTTTCTTGATTTCTAAAAAAAGACCATAATATTTAGATGTAGGATAACAGACCTGTAAATCTGGAAATCCTTTCATATAACCACTAGCCTTTGCTTTAACAGCTTGTGTGTAACTTGTTCTTATGCCTCCTAAACTCGCGCAGTATCTAACTTTTGGATATTTTAGTTTTAGATACATCACTACCTTTTTTTGTAGCTCGTACTCGCTTTGCTTTTTTGACAACCCGCTTTGTGCTGTTTCGTTTAGGTTTTTCTTCTTTCTTTTCATCTTTTTTCATCATACAAGTTTGCACAAGTTCCAACAAATTCTTGTCTGTATCGTGCATTATCTGTATCTTTTTGTTTATCTGGTAGTATCTCATATCAGCACCTATCTGCCATAATATGATGATTGCTAATAAAATGTAAATGTAAGTCATATCTATTTATTTATTTTTTCTAATTCAAATTCTAAATGTGCTATTGCTTTCTTCAAACAATCTACAGGTGTGTCGTGTTTACGATACGCTCTCAAGATGTATGTTGTAGCTGTAGCTAAATGGTATGGTAAATCAAAGTTATCACAAACCTTTCTAGCCTCATACCCTTCTTTACCTTTATAGTATTCAGGTATTCTTTTATCTTCTAATGTTATGGGATTATATCTCATTCCATCATGCTCTACTATTGGTTCTTCCTCATCATGTCGGTCTTGAGTAGAACTTGCGTATGGCAAATTTCTATCAAACTCGTAATAATATTTATTGTGTTTTTCTTTCATTCAATTTATCAATATTTTTAATTATTTTTTTTTGCTTAGTTTTATTATTTGATTCAACAATAGAATCATATACTCCTATTATGAAAATAATAAATATAATAGACGCTAACAATATCTCCATAATGCAAATATATAAAATATTTTGTTATACTTAGTAATTCATAATTAAAAGTTCTGTACCCTTATTTTGTTTTTTACCTTTCTGAGCTCCAGCAGCTTTACTAAACTCTTTCATCTGCCAGTTGTATTTGTCTTTTGGTAGCCATTCTGATAGTTGTTCAAAGTCATAGTAAGATAAGGCAAACTGACCTTTTATTGTTTTTAGTTGAGAACACAATCTGTTGTGGTCATAACTATCAAAGTCGTGATTAGAATAGTAATCCTCTGTTTTCCAATATGGTGGGTCTACATAAAAGAATGTTTTGTGACTATCGTATTTGTTTATTAAGTCAGTATAATCTAAGTTTTCTACATCAGTTATGTTTTTTAACTTTTCTATAACACTTGGTTTTTGTAGTCTATTACACATAGCGTCATACTTACTACTATAATTACCTTTTAAATCTATAAACTTTGATTCCATAATCTTACTACCACTAAAAACTTGTGTTGCACAATAAGCGTATTTTGCAGCTGTAGTATAGGTTCCTAACGGAAAGTGTATCTCTTCTGTTACCATTTGTTTTAATCTTTTTTGAAACCTCCCAAAAAGATAAGGGTCTTGTGACTTGTACTGTTTTAGATAAGGCGTAAACTCATCTGGGTTTGTAAAGCATTTAAATAGATTTGCCATAAACTTGTTTTTGTCGTTGTAAACAACTTTACTTAAGTTTGGTCTAGTATGTATATCTCCTTTGACATATACCCAGAAAGCTCCTCCAAATACTTCTACATAAGTTTCTATGTCTTGTGGTATGTATTCACATATCCATTTTGCCATTCGGCTTTTACCTCCAATGTAACTAATCATTTTTTTTAATGTTTTGGTTAATACTATTTTCTAACTGTGTGCAAACATACATGCCTGACACAAATCCTAATACAAATGTTACTGTTGATATCATATTATTTATTATTTAGTTTATTATATTCGTTAATCGCTTCTTGTAGCTCTAATCCCTCATAAACTCTACTCACTCTTATGTAAAATATCTTAAGATACCTTTTGTATATAGCTAAGTTTTTTCCATCACTTAGTATGTTATATCTGTCATTAGGTATGTTTATTATACGCCCCCTTAAAAAGTCATAATTATATTTAATGTCAATTAATCTCATTTTATTTGTTTTATATTAGTAATTGATTTCAGTCCTGTTCCTTTGCGGCTTCTATATTTTAATCTTTTGTCTTGTCGTTCGGGTTCTTTGCTAGTTTCATTCCAAATTAGTTGTCTGTGTGATTTTATCCATTTGTAATATGTCTGTACATTCAATACAAAGACCTCTGTTGTCCTAACTCCCTGTCTAAAGGCTTGTTGTATATCTTCAAGGTATAGCTTACTAAAATCCTCTTTTAAATCATAAGCTAAACTTTTAGATAAAACAACTATATGTTTCTCATCTTTTACCTGTCCTAACTCCACAAGTGTTTTACTTACTAAGTCTACACAATGTAGTTCTAAATCTTTTATGTCTATATCTTTTATCATCTTATTTGGTCTTTTCTAATTACAATTTTGTTTTTTATCTTTTTATTATAATCTTCTAATACTAACATATTTTTTTCTCCAACACTTATTTTTATGTCATCACCAACTATCAAACTCAGTTCACTTTTTTTAAAGTGTCTATTGTTTTGTGGTCTAACATAATAACGAGAACCATCTTCATATATAACATAAGCGTTTAAACTTTTATCAGTAAGTTGATTAAGTTCTCTTTGTGTCATCTTACTTCTGTGTTTCATTAACTGTTTTTTAATATTTCTCTAGCTTTTTTCCAAGAATCTATTTGTGTGTCTACCTTACTATTTGTTTTAGTTTTGATTGTATTCTTTTCCCAAGTTCTTACACAGGCTTTCCAATCTTTCATTGAGTTCTTACCCACCTTCCAACCATTACTTTCATAGAAATCAATAAATGATTCTGGATTTACACTATTGTTTCTCTCTATACAATACTCATTAACCTCTTGTATTGTAGGTTTCTTAAACCTTTTAAACTTCACGGGCTTACTTATCTCTCCCTCAAAACCAGCTACATCAACAGGACTTATTCCTTCTATATTGTAAACATCATATTTGTCTAATAACTTAATTACTGATTTGTGAGCGTTTACATTTTCGTTAAGTTGTCCATATTGAAAATCTATAAACTTAGGAATAAACCATTTATTACCACCATCAAATATTTTTATCTGTTCCGCTAATACTTTTGAAGCTTCTTTTTCGCTTATCTTACTTCCTATTCTTATAGAAGCTACTTCAAAGTCAGTGTCCCATATTCCAGCGTGGTTACAATCATCTAATATATACAACCATAATAATTTATATTTTGCTGGTAATCTTTTTATAAAACCTTTTTTCCATTTATCTGTATCTGTAAATCTCTTTGCCATAATTATTTATTTTTTAATAGTGAGTGTCAATAACATTATTTACCTTGTCTAGGGTTGGACTTTCATCAACATCATATATTGATTCGTCATAATAAACCTCAGCCCTGCATCCCTTACAGTATCTATAGTTGTCTACTTTTGAAATAGACTCTACTACCTTGTCTCCACAATAGTAACATAACTCCTCTCCATCTTCATATACCACCTCATTACCATACTCATCTTCCCAAGATTCTTTCCAATCATCCTTAACATTCCATTCATTAGGCCAAGAACTGTAACCTATTCTCCAATAATTATTATCAGTCTTACCAAATTCTGTATTGGTATATCTCTCACATCCTAAATGTTGTATAAGATTGTATATTAAATCAAGACAATTTTGAGCGTCATAATAGTCTACAGTTTCACTGTCGGTATGGGGATTGTAGTACCCACTACTCATATTAGCTACACAAACATCTAATCCATTGTCAATCAACTGCTCTACATCTGTCATAGCTCCACTTGTTTCTTTGTATTCGTGGTGCTTTAATACAGGAGCAATCTTATCTGAAAAATCTTTACCGAACAAATCTTTACCTCCTATACTGTTTACAAAATCATTATTCCCTCTTCTGTCTGATTGAAATACATAACCAACATCTTTGAACCAAGACATATCTGCTTGACCACTACCTACACACCCCACCTCTTCTGAGTGAAAGAACGCACATTTTACTATGTCTAGTTCTAATAACATTTGTAGACATATCCACACACCGACCTTGTCATCACCACCTACACCTACTTGTTTCATCTTATCGTTACTGAAAGCAAATAGTATGTCGTCATTGTTGAATACTTGGAAATCTTTGTGTATGTCGTGTACTGTATCTGTGTGTGACACGATACAAGGATAGTTTTCTGCAACACCTTTGGTTACATATATATTGTTGTCTTTGATTGATAAGGTAGCTTGTGGTACATTGATTTTTACAAATTCTTGAATATAATTAATCATCCTTGTTTCTTGTCCTGATGATGTTTGTACTGATAATACATCAATAAGTAATTGTTTTTCTGTCATATAATAATTTTTTAAGGGTTAGTAAAGGGTTAGGGAACTGTTGATTTGTTATACAAAGATACGAAAAATATTTGTATCTGCCAAATTATTTAGTATATAATTTATATATCTATTACAAGTTGTAGTAAAGGTAGTAGTATTCCTTTTGATGTGTTCTTATCACCCCCCACTGTGTCTAAATTTGTTTTAATAAACTTTCTACATTTTTCTTTTAACTTGTCTGTTTTGATTAGTATAAAAGAATCTTTAGAAACTACGAAACAGTAGTAGTCTGATTGTGTTTTAGATAAACCGCTTGGTTTACCTCTACTTTCGTATTCCACAAACACACTACCTGTTTCTGCAGCTTTTAAATCTGTTTTAACCTCTATAGTTTTATTGTTTAAAATTTTTCCAAGTTCTTTTTCCTTGACTTGTCCCAACTTTAAATCATATCTAAAATCACTAGAGTATTTCATTTTTAAAACGGAACATCACTATCGTCAGAAGTAACAAAACGATTTTCATTATTATTGTTTAATTTTGGTTTTGCTTCATACTTGTTTTCAAAAGCATAATGTGTAGCTCCTTTTTCTGAAGGAGTTTTTCTTTCAGCTATTGTTATTTGTACCCAACCATTTTTTTCAATCTTTGTCAAATCTTCTAATTTAAGATTTGCATTGATTAATACTCCATACTGTGTTGTGTGTGCTTTAATACTACTAGCAATGTAATTTTTCTCGCTCATTTTCTAATTGTTTTATTGTTAATATTCTATCTAATTCTTGGTTAATTACAACCATTTTTTGTTTTAATTCTAATACCTGTTCTTCCAAAGAATCCTTTACCAAATCTAATTGAAAACATATGTCTTTGTATGGTATGGTAGTAATTTTTGGATATACGTCTGAATATATATCAAACTTTTTACAAGAGGCAATTATTGTTGAGTGATTATGTAAAGTAATATTTCCTATCTTTTGAAAACTATACTCAAAATAATTTCTCATAACATACCAAAATAATCTTCTTGCGTCGTTTATATCTCTTGTTCTTACCTTACTATGTATTTGGTTTTTATTTATTTTAAACTCTCTTTGTATATATTCATATACTAATTCAATTTTATTTTTATCTTTTTCCATATTATCTATTTTGTGATGGTAAAACTTGTATCATATCGTAATCCTCTTCTCCCTTAACATATATGTTATGTCTATCTGGTATGTCTACCTCAATAACATCTACTATGTCTTTTACTTCTAAGTTAAGGAATGTTGCTAGCCTAGCCATATGATAATATTTTAAATGAAACGGATTGTATAAATATTTATCTATTGTAGTTCCCTTAACATTTATTATTCTACCAAACCTTCTTTTAGATATACCTCTAATACGAAGAATAGCTTCTAACTCATTCTTGGCTTTTCTTATGTTGTCATAGTTGTTTTTCATAATTATAGTTTATTTTCATTAAACATTTGTTCCCATTGTTTTCTAACATCAGTTTCTACACAATCTTTTCTTAGTTCAATTATCAATTCTTCTGCTTCTAGTTCTGATATATTCATATTTTCTAAGTTTCTGTATATCAACCCTTTCTGTGTTTCTGTTATAGGACTTATTCTTAGTAAGCTCTCTATCATGCTCACTTGCATATTTGTACACAATAGAGGCTTACTATTGGTTAGTTCATCAAACCAATCTTCATTCATTAGTCTACAATCTCGTCTTGTCCAAACACTCCTTGCTCATAGAATCCTGCAATCTTTAGAACAACTCTTGACATAGCTCTTTTCTCTGCCATAGCTACAGGAAACTTTTTACCACCTCCCATAAGGTTATTATCAGCAGCCTCTCCAAAAGACATCATATTTCTAATTGTACCATCTTTAGCTTTGATTGTTGCTACAGCCTTTAGAACTACATGTCCTTTTTCTATATCCATAGTTACAACTTCATAAGCTACAGTTATGTTTTGTTTAGATACAATCTTGTCTATACCTGTTCTAGTGATAATAACAAAGCCTCTCTTGTCTTTGTATATATCTTCTTCTGTTAGAGCATTGTCTGTGTAAAGCCTTCTAAGAGCTTCTTTTCTGGTTTCTACTTTGTAAGCTTCTCCATTTAATTTTTGTGTCATAGTTTTTTTTGTCATGTTATTATTATTAATTTGGTTAGTATTCTCTTTTGGTTCGTAATTGTTGTATTCGTATTCCATTAAATCCCAATCTATATCCATCATCTCCGCTTCCATTTCATCTCCATAGGCGTCATACGATTCTTCTAATAGTCTTTTTTCAATTCTACTCATAATTAATATATTTGATTTAATACCGATTCATAAACAAAGTCAGGGCGTATATGTTCTAATTCTATATCTGTCATCTGTCTTGCATACTTAATATCTGTTGTTGTATTGTGATATGTAGCTTCTGTAATGTAACTATCACACCAATCATTTACATCTCCAGCTACCTCACAGTTTACATCAGATATATAATTATGATTTATGTTAATATGAAAAAATGTTTTGTCAATATACTTTATTGTTTGTGTATATACTTCGTAGTCCTCCTCCTCCCAATCTTCTAGGTCTACTACAAGTTTGATGTAATCAACATCTATACCAAACTCTACCTCTATACCATCTCCAAATATGTCATCTCCTCCATCACAAACATACTTATATATAAATGCGCATTTGTCGTCGCTGAGATAACAATGAAACTCATTGGTGTCTATAACATAATTAATAACATCTTTGTAATTTGTGCAATTAGTTGCGTGATTTGTTGTGTCCATAATGTTTAGTTTTTTAAGGTTAATACTATTTATTGTTTGAAATCTTATACAAAGATACGAAGAATTTTTTAAACTGCCAAATTATTTTATATATAATTTAGTATTTATCCTTATCTTTATCTTTATCTTTATATATATAAGAGTACTATAAACTCTTAATGAAGGGTTGTTTAAGTGTTAAAAATAATGTGTTATTCTTGCTACTTGACCATTTTCTTTCTCGTGTAAAAAACCTTCTACAGCTTTTGGAACTCCTGTATATCCTTTTCTACTATGCCAACTATCAGTACCACTAGGGCTCCTTAAATACTCTACAGTACAACCTATATAATCTTTAGCGTCTAACCACTTGTGTTTTACTTTGTGATGTAGATGATGTAAATACCAATATCTAAATTTAGTTTCTGCCCATAGTTCTGGTTGTTCTTGAGCCATAAGTAATGGTAATTTATCCATTTTAGCTCCATCTCCGTGTTCTAAACCAATTAAACTATTACCATAATTATAATACTTTCTACTTGAAACAGAAGCGTCTACAGTAACATCTTTACAGTTTCTAAACCAACTTTTTAAAGAGTTTGCTAAATGAAAACCACTTTGATAATCGTGATTAGACATAGAGTGCACACAATCAACAGGAGCTACTTCTTTTAAAATCTCTACACACTTTACATACAAAGCTAAAGCAATTTCATAATGTTCCCACCATTTACCATCTACATCTTGACTTGTACCCTTTGTTGTAGTGTTATATACATTGTCTATATGTAATATATCATTACCTAAACAGAATAAAATCTTATCTATATTGAATGATTTTGTTTTCCATAATATACCATTTATACCTTCTATAACCCTTTCTACAGCCGTGTCTATATCATAACCATCTCCTGTTTCGTTATCGTTAGAGTATTTACCTATATGTATATCAGCTGGGTTTATAACCAACAAATGACTGTTAATATCTTTTTTAACTTTTTTTCTTTTTGGGTAATATGGAGCGTGTTCTGCTATAAAATTGTTGATTTGTTTTAAAACATTTTGTTTGTCAAAATCATCTTCTTTTGTTACGATACTAAACCTAAGTTCTCCACTTGATGATTGCCAATGTTTTACACTTACAACATCTTCTTTTTTTATACCCCTTTCTTCTAGGTGAATATCTAAAGCTGTGTTTCCGTTTACATTAGTTATAGTTCCTGACCTACTTTCGTAAATCATCTCTTCTTCTTCTGGTGTTAATCTAAGTCTTTTTCCGTATTTTTTCATAGTTTTTTTATAAATATAGTAAAAAAAATAAAAGGGAGCCGAACACTGACCCCCTTTTACACCTTAAAAAACTACTAATCAACCTTAGAAAGCCCCCTTTAGAGCCAGTGTAGTTACCGCAAAGATAACTATTTTTTACTACAATCCTTCATACATACAGGATTTTTTTCAAATGTTGAAAATATAAGTGGTAATACACCTATTCCTGCAAGTATTAGGTTTTCTGTAGTTATACCATTTGCTGTAATATCAGCTGAAGCAGCTAATACAATAACTCCTGATACCGTTCTTTTACTAGACCATTTACCTTTATTGTCTTTAAACAGTTCTAAAACCGCTTTTACAAGTTCAGTAATTGGTTTAACTGCGTTGTTTGCTATAGCAGAACCAACCCAGCTTTTTATAGGATTCTTAAACTTCATATTACTTTTTACTTATATCAGCAATACCCTGACCTAAAATTAAAGTAAGTATAGCGTAATACACTTTTTCAACCTCAGCCTCACTTAAACCTAATTTAACAGCGATAAAAGGTACAAATATTGCTCCTACTGTGTACCAAAATTTTTTTGAATTAAAAATCTTTTTTAAAATTTCCATTTTTACTTTTTTTTAGTTAATAATATGTCCAACATACATTTGGACTTTTTTTGTCTGTATCTGTGTCACAATGCACGAATGTTTCTCCGATGCCAATTCTTGTAAATCCAGCTTGTAATAAAGCATTAATTATAACAAACCTAGATTTACTATCTTTTGCTGATATATCTGCTGCGTTACAAGGTATATTGGTATGACTTGAATTACTTACACCTCCTACCTTTTTATTATGCTCAGGACAACGATATCCAGAATTAATTTTGAACGGTACGCCAGCAATATCTCTTGCTGTATCTAATTTTATCAGAAAATTTTCATCCATATATTTTCCTGAGCCCTCTTCACAAGGACAATCAAATTCTGATAAATCAAAATATTTTAATGTTATACTCATATTGCTACGCTCTACCTTGTCCTCTGTATTTTTTTTTATATCCTTTTTGTCCCACAGAAGCATTCTTAGAATGAACCCCCTTACGCTTCTTTCTATTTTTCGTTCTGTGTACAAAAGATATTCTACCCTTAGCCACTATGCTGTAACTGCTATATATTCAATGTCTACTGCAGCGGTGTCAGCAGTACATTTTACAGATGTTAAATCTGCAAAAGCACCAAATGTACTAGAACTTGCTATAGCGTCCATTTCATTATCCATAAGTAAAAAACTCTCACCAGCTTTTACCTTTGTAAAAAAAGTATCAGTTCCATTACTAACTTCAACCCTAACAAAGTTAGTGTCATCTAAATTAGTAATTCTAAAATATGCATAATCATTTTTTACACCTGTTCCACCATCATCAGCTGTATCATAAACAAATAATGTAGTTCCTGTTGTAGCTACATTCATAATTCTTTGGTCTACCTCACCTTGTGTCGTGTAACTTTTAGTTATACTATTTCCATAAGTCTGACTATTCAAAACTATATTTTCTGTAATTGTTACTGTAAGTGTCGCTGCTGTTACTGTTGATGCCATTTTATTGTTTTTTTAATTTTATAAATTTATATATTGTAAACGCAATTGCAAGTAACAAAGAAATCATAGTCAAAATCTCATTACAATCTGTTATTGCTAGTGATGTCGCTCCCCCATTTGCTAATATTACTTGTGCGCTATCTTTCATTTCCTCTTTCATTTTAATTTGTATAGTTGAACTCTAATGTTATATTAAAGTATATATTACTTGAACCACCAGCTGATTTTATAAAAGGCATAATTATATCTCCCTTAGCTACATCAGCAACAGTAAAAGTTGTTTCATCTATAGAACCAAGCTTATTATTGCTACCATATGTAGAAACACTAATCTCATCTAAAACAGTCATAACATTAACAGAAGCACCTACCTCAAAAGAAGAAGAATTATCAGCTGTTGGTGTAAACTTAACTAAAGCTAATGTTACTGTTTCTGTTTGACTACCAGCCATCCAGCCCGTAACCTGAGTTAAAGTACAAGCTTTTTGAGATGTATAAGAAGCTCCTCTAATAACCTTAACTACTGTTATTGTGTTAGATGATGATATTGTTGCGCTACCATAATCTTCGTCAAATTCAAAAGGTGATTTTGTATCTGCCATATCAGCAGGGAAAAAGTAATTTGTGTTTAATGTACCTGATTCACCAAATCCTCTAATATTTAATACTGTAGTTTTTATGTTAGATTTTGCACTCCACTCTAAACTACCACTACTATTTTTAGTTAATATAGTGTCGTTAGAAGCCGTACTAAAATCTAAAGGAGAGTGTAAATTAGCATTACTTAAATTCTTATGTTCGTTAGATGCCATACTTGTTTTTATATTTATTATTTATATCTTTTAACTCTTGAGCTAAATCCATAATATTATTGTGTTCTTCTTCTGATTTATATGTAAACTTAATAACCATTTTCTTTTCTCCCTCCTCTACTTCTACAATCAACTCACCATCATTATGTAGTTTACTCATCATTTCTTCTGTAAAGTTAAAATGATAATCGTGTTGTTCATCATTATAAAACTTTTCTTCTTTTTTATTTTGTTCTTTCTTAGTGTTTCTCATAGGATGTTTTTCTGGTAATAAATCTGTATCGTGTTTACCACTTCTGTATTTACCATTTCTTAAAGCAAAAAGGAAGCTGTTACAACGAGCCAAAGCCCATTGGTCAGGACTTTTTACATTTTCTCTAACACTATCTGGATTTGTGTAGTAAGCTCCAACACCTCTAACAAAACACTTTCTTAGTTTTGCCATTGTAACTTTTGGATTCCATTTTACATCTAAATCTTTTACATCTTCATTATGCTCTTTCATTTTCTTTTCAAGAGCTTTTTCCATTCTTTCAGAAATCTCTATTTTTTTCTTTTTCTCTTCTTGGTTCTTAGGAGATTTTTTGTCTATTCTTTCTAACTTCTTTATAGCCCACTCTATCATACTTGTTCCTCCCCAAGCGTCCCACATTATTCCTCCACAACCTTCATCATAAGGAACATCTTTATGTTGTTGATGTCTTTTGAATGATGCAACGCGCGCTATCGTTCTTCTCGTTAGTTTTTCTCTGTTTGCTATTTGACGGGCTCTTGTCCACCCCACCTGAGTTCCACAAGAACTACCATTTTCTTCTTTATACTTTATAGCTCTCTTAGCGTTATTAGAAGCGGATTGTGGGTAATCATTATAAGTTTCCTCATTGTAATAACCTTCATTAGCTTCATTACACTCTTGTAGAGAATTGTATTGACATCTGCCAGTTTCTCCAAATTTATATTTTCCACTTTCACACTTTATACAAGGCATAATCTAAATTTTAACAATCATCACAAGGACAAAAGTTTTTCCAACTATCATAACTCCTATAAACTCTAGGATTTTCATATATACTATCATACATAATTATACCGTGATTTTTCCAAGTATTACCTGTACAAGGTTTGTTAGATTCGTATGTTGAGTACTTACCATTTTGGTCGTCATCATTTAAAAAATCTACAGCATCTCTTAGAAATATCTCAGCCTTTCTGTATGTGTCTTGTTTGTATGCGTTTAGTTCGTTAGGTGTAACGACATTACTAAACTCATCTATATTAGTAACCACACCAGCACTTGTACTATTCATTTGTATTTCATTGATTACCTCAAATCTTACAAACCAAGCTAAAGCGTCTAGTAAGTAGTTATTAAAAAATGTGGTATTATCTGTTGAAAGAGTACCATCATTATGTTGTTGTTTTAACTCTCCATAAAAATCTTTACCTAAAATATGTTTTATATGAGCTAACTCAGTTATAACTCTTATGTTTTCACTTATTAAATAAGGGTCTGTATTAGCATTTGTAAAAGACCTGCTAATTACCTCCTCAGCTGTTATTAGTGTACTATATTGTCTTAAGTCTGCCATCTTATCTTTGTTCTACCGTTGTTTCTGTTACATCTCCATCTCTCTCCGTTACAATTATCTCTCTATCTGCAACAAACATATCTCCATCTTCTAACATAGGGAAATCTTCATCTAACAACGCTCTTTGTTCGTTAATAGTCAATACTTGTTTTATATCAACATCATTTGCGTATGATACAGGTGGTTCGTAATGTATCTTTAAATCTGATGGGTCAAAACCCATTTCTTTAAATAAAACTTTTTGTATTCCTGTCAATATTATCTCAGAAGTTTCTTTTACTACTGTAGTCATTGCTAAATCATAAGCAATTCTAATCTCACTTCCTGTATTATTCATTTTACCAGAACTTACTATACCACTCAATGATGGTTGCCATCTGTGAGCTGTAATAATGTTTTGGTCTGTTATTTGTTGTAGGTCTATCCAACTACCATCTTGGTCGTCTTTTAGTATCTGAACATTTGCGTTAGCAGTATCTCCGTTCTTTACGATAAACATAATTTTACCGTTATTACCATCACCAACAAATTTCTTTTGTGCTTCTCTTACTAATTTTCTAGCTTCTTCCTCTCCCATATCTCCGTTAATCTCAACGATTGCAGAAGGTTGAAAACCATTTTTAAATTTTGTATGATTCCATTTACCTATTTCATAGTCTACAGCAATGTGTTCTAAAGCTGCAATATAATCAGGTAAACCATAAAACTGAAAAGTAGGTTCGTAATCTTTAAATTGTAACACGAATCTACTTGAGGTTACATTAGGATATAATGCAATTCTTTGCATTTTATCTTTTTGTGATTTATAACTATTCCAATCAGGGTGTATATATACCTCTTTCTTGTTTTTAGACATTCTAACAGTAGTTGCGTCTAAATGATATAGATTTACCCCACCATCATATAAAACACCCTCTAAATAAGAGTTTCCAAAAGTGTAGTAATCATCTGCTAATTTCTTAAACACATCTCTTAAAGATTCTCCATCAGCATTTACATCTTTGATGTATTCTCTAATATTATCTTCTTTACAGACAAATTTAGCTCCAGAAGTAAATACAACTTTCTGTGCTAAAACCGACCTATGTGTAGATGATTTTCTTTTTAGTTCTGCAAGATATTGTGGAAATAAATTATCATTACCGAAAGGTATGTAATCGGTAAATATTTTTTTTAAATCTTGCGGCTCCTGTATGTGTTCTGGTACAGATAAATTAAAAACTCCAAACTCAAAAGTATTACTCTTTGTCGTTGGACTCTTTCTTTTTAGATTTACCTGACTTTTTCTTGTTGTTTTCGCCATCTTCTTTTATGGTGTTAGTTTTTTCTATTTTTTCTACTAAGTCTGTAAAACCCATAACTTCATAAGCATGAGCTAACTCTTCTTGAGTAGCTATTGCCCACTGTATTCTATAACCATCTTTATAAGTTACTCCAGATGATAATTTTGCTTTATATTCTGCCATAATTGTATATATTTTATATTGTTGTAAATCTACAACATTTTTATTACAACCGCACATATTAATAAAAAAAATGTAAGGAGATTTTACTCTCCCTACAAATTTTATAATTTATTATGCTGTTGTTGCTGTTAGTCCTGATATAGTTAAAGTACCTGTGTATAATCTAGGTAACTCAAACTGTCTTGACATCAAAGAACAAGTAATTCCATTTTCTTCTGAAAAAGCTGCTCCTGTAGAACCTTCCATCCCTGATAAATTAAGGAATGTTTGATTTCTAAATGGTGCATCCTCATTTGCATTGTATTTTTGACTAATACCCAAAACATAGTTATTACCATTTGTGTCAGTTACTATACCCATCATACAAGTGTTTAGAAGCGTTTGTAAAGCTTCAAACTTTCCACTATTCATTAATGGTAAGTAAAATGATAAAGAACACTCAAAAACAGTAGACCCATTTTCTTTTGTCGCTGCGATACTCATAACAGGAGTTTCATTTTTAAACTCAAAAACGTGCCAGTCAGTTGCGTCTGCAGGGCCAGCTTTCTTTATATTTGTTATAGCGTGTGTATCAGCAGTAGAATCATAAGTAACGATATCACCTGTCAGAGTAGTTCTTAAGCATATTGTTGATATACCACCAGTTCTTTGCAAATCAGTACAACCTATTGCTAAACCTCTATCTATTGCCATTTTATTATTATTTTAAATTGTTATTATTTTTGTTATTAATGTAGAGGAGGATTACTCCCCCTCTATCATTGTTTTATTTATTAGTAGAATATTCCCCACTGAACAAGTGAAGGGTACAAGAACTGTACTCCTAACTTGAAGTAACCTCTAAAGAACATTTTCTCTTCTAAATCATCATAGAATACTTTAAAAGAACCTTCTGGGTCAGTTACATCAGAACCAATTATTAAGTTGTCTACTGCACAGTAACAAGCTCCTTCTGTTCCATTTACTCCACCTCTTAGGAATAAAGCTGGGTCTGTATCTGCTAAAATAGTGTCCCACTCATACATAGGAACTAATTCAACACCTCTAAACTTAACCACTAATTTACCTTCTTCTTGGTTAGTAATCGCTAAGTCAGCAGAAGTACCTTCAAGATTTTGTAAGTAAGCGTTGTAAGTTTTTGGAGTTACAAATATTTTCTTTTCAGAAGCTGGTGTTTGTTGTAAAGCTGCTGGAGCTCCATCATACATGTTTCTTATTAATGATAAAGATTCTGCTGCTGTAGGTGCTGTTGGTGCTACCGCACTTAATTCTGTTCTAGCTGCTAATACAGTTGCATCAGCTCCCATTAATTTCATCCAACCATCCATATTTCCATATCCAGCTACTCCTGAAGCAGTATCATCACCCCAAGCTAATCTTACAACATCTTGAGCGATTCCTTTAGTTGCTCTGTTTACGATAGCGTCAGCTAATAGAGTTCCCTCTACATTCATAACATCAGCACCACTTCTATATAATTCTTCAATATAAGTTCCGAAAAACTCATCAGTACACTGCTCTAAAGCAACTCTCATTCTACCAGCAGTGATAACTTTGTCATCAATGTTAAATTGAGTAGTACCAGATGCTGCAACACAGCCTGTGTATTTGTTTACAATTTTAGTTAAAGCCGCAGAAGTATATACATTCATTTTATGTTTTACATTAGGAATAACTCTATAGTTACTCATAATATCATCACTTCTGAATACTGGCTCGTAAAATAATTCATTTAGTTGCGCTCCACTATAAGTAGCCGCTATACTATTGTTTGCTACATTTGCCATTTTTTTTCTTTTTTTTAGTTATTAAATTTTAATTTCATTCTGTTCGCCATTGCATTATAGAAAGATGCATTTGGGTCTACAGAAACTTTTTCCTCTACTATTAGAGGGTCTTTTTCTGTTTCTACCTTAGTTCCCGTAGCGTCAGCCTTGTTTACTAAAGTATTCAACTCTTCATTCTCTGTAGTAAGATTAGATACACTGTCATTTAAGTCAGAGATAACTGAATCTTTCTCAGATAATAAAGTTTCCAATTCTGTAATCTTATTTTCAAACGAAGAAAGTTTGTTTGATATTTCTTCATTATCAATTAAGTTTACATTGATATCAGTTTCTACAGTTTCTTCAGTTGTAGTTCCTTTTACAGAATTTACAATTTCATCAACTTTAGCACTGAACCAAGATTTTAAATCTTCTGTCATTGTCTTACTTTTTTGATTATTTAATTGATTTATAATTTCCTTTTCTGTCTTGTTCTTAAATTTAGAAATGTCAAAACTAGCAGCTACCTTAATAGCGTCTGACACTCTATCAATAAAACCATACTCCAAGGCCTCTTCAGCATTAAACCAAGTTTCTTGATTCATCATTTCCTTTATAGTCCCTAAGTTCAATCCTGTTTTCTTTTCATATACATTAGCAATTTCATCGCTAAGTTTGTCTAATAGTTCAGCTGTCTTTCTCATATCTCCAGCTTCTCCCATAGTCTTACCCCACGCATTATGTATCATAAGTAAAGAATTTTCAGACATAATTACCTCGTCTGCCGCTAATGGTATAACACTTCCCATACTAGCAGCTATTCCTTCAATATATGCTGTTACTTTACCCTGATATTTTTTTAGTGTGTTGTAAATAGCCATACCATCAAAGATTTCACCACCAACACTATTAATGTGTAAGTAAATATCTTTTCCGTCTAACTCTTTTATTTCATTTACAAAATCAATAGCTGTAACACCATAACTACCAATCTCGTCATATAAATAAATGTCAGCATACTTTTCTTTATGCTTTGCATTTATTGAATACCAAGTTTGTTTATTATTTTTCATAATTACAAAAATAATTTTATTAAACAATCATTTTACGAAAAAAATGGAAAAAAGATTATCCTCTAATATTATTAGATATTTTTGACTTCTCTCTCTCCTTGTAAACTATGTTTTGTGCTGTCCTTTCAGTTATATCATATTTTATAGATAAGTCCATAAAACTATGAGTTCTATTACCGTCATTAGTTACAAGTAGTTTGTCAAAATCTTTTATTACCATATAGTTTCTTAACCTCTTTGGGTCTATCATACCTCTCTCAATAAGATGAGATACAATGTCTTTTGCCGTTGGTTCATCACCAAACCTTAAAGATAATTCTAAATTTAGAGTTTCTATAAACTCTGAAACTATCTTTACTTTATTTTTTCTTTGAGCCACTTTTTTTAGTTTTAGGTTTTGATACAGGTTTTTTCCATTCTTCTATCATCATACCCCAAAACTTAATTACAGCATTTCTACAAGATGTACAATTAATATCTTGTTTTTGTTGTGGAAATAAATTATGCCACTCTCTAAACATATACTCTACAGATTCTGGTTTATGTTGTGAAAACTGAGAATTGTAAGTTTTGTTTATGTCATATACATAACATATATCTTCTCTTACTTGTTGTGTTACCTTTTTAGAAATTTCTTCTATATTCATATTATAATTTATTGGTTAGTTTTCCCATTTGCCTAAAGGACACTCCCCATAAAAATCTTTTGACAACTTAGATTTTGCTTGTAGAAAACATTTACATTTTCCACACCTTGCTCCCCAGTCCCATTTAGGTTTTTTTAACATTAAAAAGTTGCGGTAAAAATTACAACCTTTACATATATCTAATCTTTCTTTTTGTACTTTTTTATCAACAAACATTTCTTTATATCTTTTTATTTTAAAAACTAGCTTCTGATTCTATTGTCTTAACAGAGTTTTGTGTAGATGTAATATCTGCTTCTACAACCGTTACTCTACCACCACTTGACATCATTGATTGTCCCATAACATCAAATTGTGTTTGTGCAAATGAAGGACTGTTGGCTATTCCACCATCAGCAAACTTTGTACCACCTCCAGCTGTATTCATAGCTGATAATTGACTTCTAAACATTGCTGTACTTCTTTTATTTATAACAGCCTCTCCACCCTCTAATTCTACTACTCTACCACCTACAGCAAACTTCTCTCCTCCGTTTGTATGTGAGTTTCCATATACCATACCCCCATCAGCGAATGTTGGGCCTGTATTAGCAAAACTATATAATGTACTACCACTACCTAAACCACCAGAACTACCTCCAGAACCACCACCAGAATTTACACTGGAAGATGTCCCTGTAGCTAAACTTGGATTTTGAAACAATCCTCTCAAACTAGCTATTATCCCAAAAACTGAAGCTAAAGCCGCTAATCCTAACAAGGGATTTGCAGAGAAAGCTTTACCAACACCAGCTGTAAAACTAGCTCCAGCTTTTATACCTTGTGAAACAGATTCTGCTAAATTGGTTTTAATACTAGCTAATGAAATAGCTTGACCTTTAATTTTTTCTTTATTTTCAGCGGCCTCAGACAGGGCTACTAATTGTTTTTTCAAAGCTAAAACTTGTTCTGCTATAGCAGCTGCTTGTGTAATCTTTATACCTACCTTTCTTAGTCCTTGTAGTTTTTCTTCATCACCAGCTAAACTTTGTATAGCGTCCCCAACATTCATTACGCTGTCAAAAAGAGTATCTAAAGCTTCTTTTTGTAATTCTATTGCATCTCTTTCATTCTTACTCTGTTTTGTAAGAATATCTGAAATGTCTACCATAGCTGCTTCATTGATGTTCTTCTTTTTTGTAAGGTAGTCAGCTTCTATTTGCAATAACAAATCTTTGTATTCTAGTTCAGAAATCAAATCTTGAGCTCTCCTTTCTTCTAGGTCGTTTTTCTCTTTTTCATAATCTTGGTCTGCTTCTAAATTTGCAATTCTAAGTTCTTCTTTTGTTAATTTTAACCTTTCTGAAGCTAATTGTTTTTGTACTCTAATTATTTCATCTTCATTTTTTATATCCTGTGCTAAAAAATCCTCAAAAGCTTTTATTCTAGCTTGCATCATCTTTTTATTATGTTCTTCTTCAGTGTGTTCTAATGCTGCTCTGCTTTCTTCTACAAGTTTCATTTCTTTATTTAAGAAAGTTTGCAGTGGAGTTATAGCATCATCACCATCAGGGCCATCACCTGATGAACCACTACCACCTGTAGGTGTCGGGGACAATAGTTGGTCTAAAATATCAATACCTCCCATTCTTTTAGATACAGTTTCTTTCAAATTTGTAAGTCTTGTGTCAAGAGCTCCGTCCCGAATCATATCCTTGAACTGGTCTATTGTGATTTGTTGCTCTTCAAGAAGTTCTTTTAATCTGTTTTTTCTAGCCATTCTATTTCCTCCCACTGCAGACATAGCATTAACAGTAATATCATCTTCAACATCTTTAATAACAGAGCTTAAAATACTTTCTATATCTCCTTTCCCCGTAACTATATCAGTTACAATACCATTGTAATCAAGCATACCTGCATTTATAATATCCTCAACGCCAGACCTAATTATATCAGCAGAAACAAAGTCCTTAATAATGTTTTCGTATAATTGAGTATATACTCCAGCTAAAGCTCTATTTTTCATTGATGTTATCAATGTATTTGTAGCGTCAGTAATATCTTCTGTAGAATCTTTTATATCTATAAGAGCTTGGTTCTCTAGTTTTAAAGCTTTGTTTATTTTCTTTATATCTATCTCTTCTTGTTTTTTAAGCTTGCTCCTTCTTTCGTCTTGTATTATACCCTCACCCTTAATTTTACCCATCTCTATTCTAGTCTTTTTTAGAGATTCTAAAGTAAGTTCTAATTTCTTAATTTTAACTTCTTCACTTGATATGCCAGAATTTATCTGGTCTTGCAAACTTACTTGTTTTTCAGTTTCTTCATTTGCAAACATTAATTTAGCAACTACTTCCCCTAATAATACTACTAGTAAACCTAAACCTGTACTAGCTATAGCAGTTTTAAGACCCTTAAGGCTAAATTTAAAGATGTTAAGACTTGTTGTCGCTCTTCCTATAGATTTGAATAAACCTAAAAACCCTCCATTTAAAAGAGCGGTTGCAAATCTAGCAAATTTAGCCCTGATAGCATAAGCTAATAGTAATCTAGCAATAACTTTTAGGGTTGTACCTATGTTCTTTAACAACTTTGTATTTTTTGATATACTTGTTATAAAATCTGCTAACCTTACTAAAGTATCTTTTATAGATTTGCCAAAATTATTCATTATAGCTATAGAAAGACCCTCTAAAGCAGATTTCAATCTAAATATAGCTCCTTGAGTTGTGTCACCTACAATGTCAGCCATTTCTTGACCAGCTCCAGAAGAATTTTCTAGCTCTTTAGCTAAGGCGGCTACATCTTCAGCTCCAGTAACCATAGTTTGAAAAGCGGCAACTTGTCTGATATTAACAAGTCCCATAGTATCGCCAAAATCATCACCAGCTTCAGCCATATCTCTTAAACCAGCTAAAAGAGTTTCTAGGTTAGGAGCTGTATTACCAAACCTTCTTGATAACTTAGATGTAGGGTCTTGTAATTGTAAAAATATATTTCTTAATGATGTACCAGCTATAGAAGCTTCAATACCCGTATCAGCTAACTTTGCCATAATAGCTGTGGTTTCTTCTAAGGTAAATCCAGAAGCCGCCGCAATAGGAGCAACTTTAGTAATAGATGTCTGGAACTTTTCTATATCTAAAGCAGAACTTGTAAAAGCTAACGCCATAACATCTACAACCCTTGTAGCTTCAGAAGCGTCAAGTCCAAATCCCCTAATAGTAGAACCAGCTACAGTTGCAGCTCTAGCTAGGTCAGAACCCGTTGCAACAGAAAGATTAATTGTAGCTTGTTGAGCATCAAGTATTTCCTGTGTTGTAAAACCTAATTTAGAAAAGTTAAGTTGTAACTGAGCTACTTGTGAAGCTGTAAAGAATGTTGTTCTACCAAGTTCAGCAGCACTTGATTCTAATTTTTTAAATTCATCATCAGTCGCTCCGCTTACCGCTCTTACTTTAGCCATAGTAAACTCAAACTCTGTAAATGAACTAATCATAGTTGTTAAAGCACTGTTTACTCTTCTAAAAGCAGTAACTAATATAGAGAAAGCCGCAGCTCCTTTTACTACTCCCTTAAACATTGAATCTTGCAGTTTATTACCTTTCTTAGTGGTTTCATTTACACCAGCCATCTGTTTACGAAGCCCTCTTAATTCAGTAGACTGTTCTTTAATAGACTTTGCTGTTTTAGAATACCTATTAGCATCACCCTCTGATTGTTTCTTATTCTCTCTTTGTTCTTTTCTAAGTTTTTTAAGACTGTCCTCTAGTTCCTTTATTCTACGAACACCCTCAACCTTAACACTAATTACCCTATCTATTTTTGCCATTTTGTTTTGTTTATCCTACTATTATACTCATTGTTGAACCTTCATCACCAAACAATTTTAATTGTTCGTCTATCTCCTTATCTATACTTTTGTCTATATCTTTATAATACCCCAACTCCTCTGCTATTTTATCTGCCTTTTCTATAAAACCATATCTTTCTGTACCATACTCTGTACTTTTTACAGGAAAATTAGCTCCAGCTTTTGTTGGATATCCTTTTGCTGTAAGTCGGTAAGCTATACTTTTAGCTCTTCTTTCTTTTTCTTTATCACTTAAATGACTAAACTCATCTTTTTTGTCATTCATCCAAGATTTTATTGTTTTATAATCAACAACAACACTTTGTTTCGTTTTGCTATAGTTGTTTACCTTTTCCCAATAATCTGTTTTGTTTATTATTTTTAACTCAATTATTGTTTTTTCTTTTGTAACTTTGCTTCTAAAACTATTAATCAATGTCCCACTAGCATTATGTCTTTGAGCAATAATTATCTTTCTCATTAAATCAACGAGATTACCACCTACTTTTTTTAATTCTTTTGCAATATTTTCCATCTATGAACTTACTCTTTCTAATGGTTGTCCTTGAGCTACATCTTCTCTTGTAGTAGATTTAACTATAGGTTGTAAATTATCTAAATTGTCAGTAAAATATACTTTTACAAAATCACCAGCTGTGTTTTCATAATATATAAAGCCACCCTTTTGTTGTAGGTTTCCATTCTTATCAATGGTTACAACTGAGTTTATAGGATTTGACCTTACCCCTTTTAAAACTTCTGGTTTACTTGACCTTGCCGCTTGTACTTTACTCATATCTTATGATTTTTCTATCCATTGTACACACTCTACTTTTGTTGTTACATTTTTTATTGGTGAGTAATCAACAATTTTGTTTATTCTCCAATATGTACCATCTACATATATTAATCTTGATAAATCTAAGTTTATCATATCAGACTTTTTTAAATTAAAATGCATTACCCTAATTCTAGGATTTGCTTTTAATTGGTCTATCATTTTCTTATAGTAGGTGTTATATAACCCTAATTTAGTTACGGCAGGAGAACTATCATTTGGCGGTTGTATATCTTCATCATCATATGATAAATTTGCAAATTTGTTAGAAAAAGATATATCTTCCCAATCTACAAATGTTGCTCTAGGATGGGTTTGTAAAACTCCCTGCGGAGAACCTACAGGATTGTATAACTTAAAAAATGTCAGCATGTTTGTTGAATTAGGATTTGTAACATAACCATCATAATACAAAATTCTGGGATTATATTTAAAAATCTTTGGAGGCCTTTCATAATCTGAAGGTCTAGCATTCACATTAAAACCATATAAAGATTCACTAGAGTTTATAACAGGAACTAAAACACCATCTAGCCCACCAGCAAAACTTCCTGATAACGCACCATCCCAATCACTCCAAGTTGAACTAAATAATGGATTAACAAACCTTGTAAGACCCTTTCTAAAATTATCACCTAAATTCTCATAGTAATTATAAAAGTGATATTCAGAACTAGCATCTCTAAACTCCTTATTTACATAAGACATCAATCCATCATTACTATCATTTTTATACTCAAAAGAAACCTCTTGTGTTAAACCAACCTGATACTTGTCCTCTATTTCTTTTGATAAATCTAACTTATTAGTCCAATCATAAGCTAAAGATTTATCTTTGTAAAAATCATCATATGGTTCTATATATATTTTATTTAAAACAGGGTCTGTTCTAAATTGTAAATTAAACATATGAGCAACACCCTTTATAAAATCTATTTGTCTTGTATCACAAGGCAAAAGTTCATTTAATTTATATGTTTCATCAAACTCGTAATCAGCATTATCAATAGATGATTTTTGTAATCTTGAAAATGGTATTTCATCACCTTCCCAAATGTTTTTTATGTTATCAGTTCTGTTTTTGTCATAAAATTTTAGATTATTTGCTAAACCCTGTATTCTTAAATTTGTAAAATTACCAGCGTATGCTTTTAAAAATTTGTCTTGTAAGTTTACAACCCCCCACCTTATATTTGATGCAGATACACCAGAATCAGAAGTACACTTAACAGAGGCGTCTATATATATTTTGTCCCCCGTAGATAAAAAAAGATTTTCTTTTACAGCGCTTATTTTAACGCAGTTAATTAAAGGTATCTGAACTGATGAACTACCATCATAAGAGTATGAGTTGATAGTGGCTCCTATACCAATAACATTTTTAAAGTTATATTCTCCTACTTTTGAGTTAGCGTCACTTGTTTGAAAAATAGTACTTGTAAATGCACTTGAAGTATCATATTTTCTTATTCTTAATTTTACATTAATATTAGCTCCTACTCTTTGGAGTGAGCCTTGGTCATCATCAAAATTTCCTATAACTAAATGTACTGTGTTTTCAAAATTGTAATATCCAGATTGCTGACAGGTAAATTCGCCAGTACTAGAATCATAAACACTATTATTATCAGATATTACAGAGTTAAATTTTAATCTTTGAAACCCTGTGTCTACTCCAGAACTATCTAATGTTTGTGAGTTTGAAGCCGCTAATATTTGTATATCTCTTGATGTAACATTAGAATCCCATATAGCTTTACCAGACTGTCCAGATGTTTGATTCCAGCCTTGCCTAGTATGTGAAGATTGCTGACTTAAAGCTTTGTTCCCTAAATTTGGGGGAAAGTGAAATATTAATTTTTTAAAATCTGCGTCCTCAAAAAAAGTACTTTCTATACTATATCCAGCATTACCTATTATCTTTTTTAATAAATTATATACATAAAAATGTGGTCTAAAATCTTTACCAAAATTTTCCACTCCCGCACCACTAGAAATTACAGAAACACCATTGAAAGTATTGTTTAAACCTCCGTAATCTAAAAGAGGGAAAACTAAATCGCTAGTAGACTGGTCTTGTGTCCAACTATTAATTATGTTTGTTGTGTTATATACAAAAGTATCACTATCATCATATAAACCACATAAATACAAATCTTTTATTTTACTTAACCAACCATAGTTACCTCCAAATATAGTGCAGCTATAAGATATTGGTCTTGAACTTTGTTTGTTTCCTTTTATTTGTATCTTACCTTTAAAAAACTCTTGTGTGTCTACTAAAATACGACAATCTTTTAAATCAGTAATAGATTTATCATCATCTATCTGAGCGTTGTAAATATTGTTAAATAACTTGTTATTGTTTTTAGTTGCAGGAATATCAAAAGATTTAGAGAAATCTCCAAACTTAGTTTCAACATCTCTAGCGTCAGAAACTAAATAACTTAATACCAAAGGAAAGTTTTGACTATCTGTTATGTCTAATGTTCCTAAAACACTATTTGTGTAATCTAATATTTGTATTTCTATTTTACTCATTAGTTAGATTGTGTATTTAATTTATGTGAGAATATATAATCTATGTTAAACTTAACCAATCCTTCTGACTGACTAACTGTATTTATATTACTATTTTGTATTATTACAGGCATATAATCTCTTGTTGATGGATGTGATGTAGGGTTTACAGCGAAAGCTCTTTTACTAGCTTCTGTTTCTAGCTCTATCCAGACATTAGGAGATGTTATAAGTTCCTCTAACCATTTAGCTTGTGTAGTGTTTAATGGTTCTGTAAACACACTACCACCTCTTGTTCCTGTTATACTTAATGTATCTATCTGACCTTTATATAAATCACTTCCTAATGGGTCGTTATGAGTTGTAAAAACATTCCCATTATATTGTTGTATGTATTGTTGATTTGTGGGTTTTCTTTCAAAAAATGTTTTACTTACACTTACAGATTCTGTAACATCTCTTTTAGCTGTATAACTATCAATACCTCCTAATCTATTCAACCAATGAAACCTAACAAAATCATAAGCTCCACACTCATCTTCTGTATCTATTTTATAATGTCTTACCTCACTACATTGGTAAGAGGTAGAACCATTATTTAAAAATAAAACAGCTTCGTAGTGTGTTGCTCCAGAGAATTTATTTCCATTATTCCAACCATCTCCTCCTCCTGTAGCTTTAGTATCAAGATATGCTGGTGATACATTTTGTACAATGTATTTACGCTGGTCTGTCTGGTCTAATGGTGCTGTACCAAAAGTCGCAGACGTGTCTCCTAAAGTTTCTTTGTAATCCCTTATATTTATATAATCAACAGTTGAACCAGATGCGTTTTTCGTTGTTATTCTTAAATAAAAATCACTTGTTATTAAAGTAGATGAAGTACCATTAAATTTTCTTAAATAATATGATAACCATTCTGCTTCTTCATCTAATCTTACTAACTTAGGTGTATAAGAGGTAGAAGTAATACCCTTATCTCCATTAGGACAATTTGAGAAAAAGTATTTTTCGTCATTTGTACTACCTGTTATCATATGTTTATTAGACAATAGATGTGGATTGTCATAATGTTGTGGAGCTGTGTTTAAAACTACAAAAGAAGAAGTGCCTTTTACTTGGTCAGACGAACCATCATTAGCTATAACTAAATTACTACCACCTGTTGTTTCTAAAACTTCAAATTTTAATCTTACATCAACATATCTTAAAGAGCCCTGAATACTTGTAAAGTCATAAAAGTTATTTGTTGTATAATTTCCACTCATCTGATAATCTGCCGACATAGCTCCCTTTTTTATAGGAACTAAAGTATAAGATAAAAAATTCTTTATTATTGGAGATATATCTACAGTAAATGTATGATAATTAATAGCTGTGTTAAAATCGTTATATTCTGGGCTTATACCCTCATTGCCCACATAAGGAATATCTCTTGACTTTCTAATTGTTCCAGCTTGAAACATATTACCACCACTAATAGAAAGAGAATTTTGATTATCAACACCTATAAAAACTTCAAATAAAACATTGACCAAATCTCCAGGAACTAAATCAGCTTCTGTTGATAAGTTTGTAATATTTGCTAATGTATCACCAAATCTAGCTTGATAGATTAAAGGTTGATTACAACTTATTAATTGTTGTCCATCACTACTCTGATAACCAAAAGCATTCAAACTTCCAACAGGTTGTTTTAATAAAACTATATTTGAGGTACTTCCGTTTAAACTTACTGCCATAATTAATAAATTCTATATTTGTTATTTAAATAATTTCTAACACTTGTTTCTTCATCTACTGTCAAAAACTGATTGTATATAATAAACTCACAAACCTCTCCTTTATATTTCCTGTTAGTAACTAAAATTTTATGTCCTAAAGTTGCTGTTCTTGATAAAAAACTTGTGCTTGCTTCCCATTCCGCGTTTGTTATTGTTGATGCGCTCCCGTCGTTAATTCTGCTTGTAAAAGTAGCTACACCAGTTTCACTAACTTCAAACCTTGAGCACATTATTTGAAATTCTTGAGAGTTTCCTATAGCATGACTTATTTCTAAACCAGCAGTATCTGTTGTCATTATGTAGTTTAAATCCCCTCTATATCCAACAAATATTTGAGCGTTACCCGCAACAACCGAATATAAAGCTCCAATATTACTATGTCCTATACTTTCATTTGTTTTTTGTATTACAAATATTGTAAACGCATTGTTTATGTTACAAGTTAGTGATGGTGTAGCTGAGATATACGCCATTTCGTCATCACTACCATCAAACTGTATTCTTGTTTTATCTTCAGCTCCATCATAGTTGTATCTTAATGGCTTTTTAGAACTTGATGTTTGCGTAAAGTCTCTTGTACTTGTAGCGGGAGAAACTATTGGAGAGTAATCTTTCCATGTAGTAACCTGTTTAGTTGGTATGTCCCATGTTACACCACTATCAGCTCTTAACCACTGTACTAAACCTTCAAAATTATCAGGATAAGCTAATTTACCTGTTTTAGTAAAACACTTAGTAAACATTCTCATGTCAAACGACATTGTAAGTTTTATTAATCTATCGTTTTTACTATCTTTTTCTCTATCTATAACTAATGTTTCTTTATCTATATAAACTTGTGTTGGTGTAGGACTTTTTGTTTGTGGGCTTGTTATAATACCTCCACTATAATTTATTAGAACCCTATCTAACCATTCTAAAGCTAAATCTTGTAAATTATCCCATCTTTGTTGTAATGTAACAGCGTCTTTAGCGGCTTTTGTAAAACTATTGTAAAATTGTAATTCTACTTCATAATGTTCATATCCACTGTAAATATCAGGTATTCTTGAAGATGGTGGGGTCATCACTAAAAGAGGGTAAAGAATATTATGGTCTTGATTTACCTCTCCTTCATAACCAAACAAAAAGTCTCCGTATGTCCAATTAGTTTCAGCTACTTCTATAAATTCATGTAATCTTGTGATAGCCATAATTTTTTATTCTTTTTTTTATTATATTTTTTTCTTAGAAAGCTTAATTTACCCAACATACCGTTTTGTAATTCTTGTTTTTCTAATAAATCTAAATATTTTGTTAATTCACTTTTTTCTTTTTCTTTCATTACATTACTTTATTTGGATTCCTAATTTTATCTGTTACTTCAGCTTCATAATCACTCACAGCTGTTTTCCAACTCATATATGTAAGAACTTTGTATAAATTAGTTTCCTTTACACTTTCAATACTATTTTTACCATCTACTGTAAAAACATTATCTTTAGCTAAACTGTACAGAGAATTTAACCAACCATAGGGTTTTATATATTTTTTATATAAACCTACGGTGTTTACACCTCCTGTACTACTCTTTTTTCCTCCGAAAACATTTGGAAAGCTCTTGTCAATTTCAGATTTTGTATGCTTAAAAAAAAACTGAACTCCCAGATGGTGTCCATTGTTAGATTTTTAAACTTTTCTGTCTTTTCCTTGACTAACTTTTCATCAAACACTTCTCCCGCTTCTCTGCATAAAATAGCCATCTGTTCTGGTAAGACATCAAAAATACCGTGTTTCATATTTTCAATAGTCATATCTAACTGAGTTGCTTCTATATAATCCCCAAAAGTGTTGTTATACATAGCTTCTTTTGGAAAAAAGTACTTCTTTTCTTCATATATAAACCCATCTACTCCTGTTGGTTTATATTCCTCTGTTAGTTGGCTAATGAATGACATAGCATTTATGATACTGTCTACATCAATCTTTTTTATGGTTTCATCATCAAGTTTAGTTATATACTTAAATATACCAACATTCAGATTCATAATCTGTATATCATTTAAGTTAGAAAGAGGATTTTCTTTATCAAACTCTTCTCCTTCTTTCATAGAGGCCTGACAAATCTGTTCGTGCTTCTTTATAACTTCATACCACCCTAACCAATAATTTAGCGTAATGTCTTTCCATTCTGTAGGAACATCATATTTTTTCCCATCAATATCTAATGTAACCATTTATTCTTCTATAATTAATTCAATTTCTTTTTTTAAAGTTTCTTCTTCGTATATATCAGTAATCTGACCAACCATCTCTGATGTTTTTACAAATAAATTGTCTTTTAACTTACTTATTTGTCCTTTCATAGAACTATTGTTTATGCCAGATAAAAAACCTATTGTTGAAAATAAAACTAAATTAGGTAACATATATCTCCATTCCTCTGCAGTTTCTCCGTTAGCCTTGTTAGTTTCTTTAAATTCGTTAGAATAATTAATTATTGTATTAAGAATATTGTTAAAATCATTAAATTTTCCCACAACCTCATCTTCAGTAACATAATATACCAAAGATTTAACATATCTCATATATTTTATCAATATATCTCTATGTTTGTCATTATCGCAATGAATTACAGCCATTTTATACAATTTTTACAAAAATAAAAATATCTATAATACAAACTACGAAAAAAGTAGAAATCTAGGCAAAATAGACTATTTTACCCGTATTTGACCATATTTCCTTGTTTACAGCCATTACAAGACAATCAACCATGTCATCATGCTTAGCAGATGGAAATTTTACACATTGTTGTATAAATTCTTCGTTCCAATCCCCTTTCATTAAACTTACCCTACCACTTTCAAGTGTAGCTGATATATCTTGAACTCTTGCAACCTTGTCCTTTGTTGGTGGTTTGTCCTCCCTTACATTAAGTCCTGTTTCTCTTTGTAGTGTCTGTACGATAGATTTACCAGACGCTTTTGGTTCTACATATATTCTACTTCTGTTTGTATAACCATTTCTTTGTACCCATTGTGGTATAAACTTAACTAAATCAGGAAAATCCTTATGAACATTGACACAATTTACTATTTGCCATTTGTTTTCAACAAAAACATACGCAAGTAGTGCTGATGGGTCATTTTTTTGATTTGCAGTGTATGCGGGGTCAATTATAAAATTCACAACAGAATTTTCATCATATTTTTTGTCGGTATCTATTTTTAACCAATCTGCTCTTATCATACCACTGTTTAGTGGTGTAGGTGTCTGCATTAGTTGTCCAGCATAACCATAACTACCCAAAGCTTCTTTATAATCTTGTAAAATCTCTTTACTAAATCTTGTTTCCCAAAATAAACCTTCTTTTGTGTAATAACTTTCTAGTGACTTAGGTTTTACATCTGGAGATATTTCTGCGGGTATGCAAATGTGTCTATACTTCATTCTGGTGTTTAATCCTCCAACCAAATAACCGCTGAGGTCGTTCTCGTGTATTCTTTGCATTATTATGATTCTGACCCCCGTCAAAGGATTATTCAAACGAGAGTAAAATGTTGTTCGGTACCACTCATTCGCATTTTCCCTTTCCACTTCAGACGCAGCATTTTTGGGGGAAACGGGGTCATCTATAATGAGAAAATCTGCTCCCTGACCTGTAATGGTACCTCCAACAGATGTTGCTCTTCTCATTCCCATAAAATTATTCTCATACCTTGCTTTTAGGTTTTGGTCTTTCTTGATATTGAAAATATCTCCCCATCTTTCCTTAAACCAATCACTTTGAATAACATCTCTACTTTTAGTTGCGTGTTCTATAGAAAGTTCTGCAGAATATGAAGCTGTAATAAATCTTAATTTAGGGTCTCTTACCCAACACCATACAGGAAAAAGAACAGTAGTGATTAATGATTTAGTACTTCTAAACGGTACATTAATTACTATGTCCTTTGTTTTTGGTCTACCCTCAATAATTCTTTCCGCTTCTTCCTGTAATGTATTACACAAATATTTGTGATGCCAGTTTGTTGATAATGGTACTGATGGTTCTACTATATGCCAACTCAACTTAAAGAAATCGTAAAACGACATCTCAGCGAGTTTCATCTCAATAGCAAACTTAATAGGGTCGTCTTTAATCTTCGTACTCATCCAATCTTTTTCTTAACTCCTCAACAGATATATCTTCATTAAAATCAACCTTGATTCTTTTAGATGTGTTGTCTGTAATCTCAGAAGAAGATAATTTAGGAACTGTGTAGTTCATTAATTTAGTAATTGCATTTATATAAGCTTCTGGAGATTCTTGAAATAATTGTTCCAAAGCAATCTTAATTTTTGTTGAATGACCCTCCAAAGCCCAAGCTAAAGCATTTCTACTCATCGCAGTCGTTTTAGCCTTTCCTCTTGTCGGTTTAATACTATCTATCTTTTCTGTTGTAGGAGGTAAGTCCCTTTTAAGTTCAGATATAGATTCAATCTTTTCTCCATCTAAATTATTCTTAACATTCTTTTCCATTCCCCTAATGTCAGAACCATCTAAACCTAATCTTTTCCTTAAATCTTTTTTGTCCTTGTCCTTACTCATAACTTAATTTTTTACAAATATAAATAATCTCATATTACATATAACGAAATTTTTAGAAATAAATATAAAATTGAACTTAAAATTTTATTTGCATTATATATAGCTTTAACTATATCTTTATACTTATCTTTATATATAAGGGTTCTATAAACCCTTCCCCAACCCTTCAATTATTTCTTTCCCCTTTTTTCGTAAATGTTTAATTTCAATACCATACCTTAGCATTACTTTTGTTTTACACTTGTGTGTTGCAATTCCTAAAAACATTTTCTGTGTTTATAAAATTCAAGTTCAAAATTTTGTGTGTATGTAGATAGGCTTAAGAATACTAGGACTACAAATTTACGGTATTTTTTTTATCCCTTTAATAAGTAAGAAAATAAAGAAAAGTTATTAACAATTTTAGTTTTTTTTTATAAAATACAAGTTTTTATTTGGAATTTACAAAGAAAAAAAGCACA
>VMHT01209932.1_pt1 | contig 34209 bp, 45 predicted proteins | sample 4693611 | NCBI WGS metagenome assembly VMHT01 (sample SAMN12280063, study PRJNA550983) | marine metagenome | isolation source: seawater sampled from same location over 5 years 0.02-0.2 micron viral filtrate | place: USA: collected off the coast of southern California halfway between the port... ...
CGACGGGTGTACTTGGTTGCGGGGACACGGTAGGCAAGTTCGGTCTTTGGACGGTCCATTCCGTCCTGGGTCGGTTTGAAAAAGAAGGGATAATTAACTGATATGGGTACCACCTTATCTGTGAACATCTTCTTTGCATCAGCACCGGACTTGGATAATATACCATACCTACTGTCACTTGATATGGTTGCCAAGTTAACCACCTCTCCTGAGGCCATGAAAGAAAACCCGGAACGCCTGTTCTTAAGGTAACACATCCCATAGGATCGTGAATCTGCCTTACAAGCTTCCCAGAAAATAAAGAATAATCTATTTGACTCCCTAAACTCTGGTGCCCCGACGTCAATCTTAGACCACTGCAAGTACATGTAATGAGTACCACTAATGTAAGTAGGAACGTCTTTGTTATAAAACCAAAAACCTTCTTCCCTACGGATAAACTCATTATCGATGTAATCATACCACTTTTCTTTAAATTCTTGTGGATATTGTTTAAAATCTAAAACATTTTTAATTCTTTCTAAAGGTTTTGGATATTCAAACTTTCCCCACTTGTTATTTTCAAATTTATATATATTTTTTTGTTTTGGTAAAGCTATTTTAAGATTTTGTATCTCATATATCTCACCAATCATTCCCGTTTTACTTATAACGACAACGTCGTGCTCCTTATTATAGCCGTATTTCCACTTTTTTGCTTTATTAAGCCTTTTAATCGTATTGATTTTTATAGGCTCTATAACGCTATATAATGATTGTTTATACATTACTTAGATCTTCCTTCAGCAAACCCTTTAAAAACATTTTGTTTTTTAATTTCCTTAGGTTTATCATTTAACATATTTTCCTCTTCTTGTATTCGATTAAGTATTTCAAAAGCATCAAATATAGCTAGCTTTTTAGTAGCGGCTGCATTTTTTAACCTATCAGCTGATATATCATCATCTGAATCTACAATAGCTTCTTTGGCAACCTTAATAAGTTCTTCGACCGCTCTATGTCCAGCTTGGATTATATTCTTTTTCGTTTCCTTGACGTTCATACTTAATAGATATTGAATTAGTTAATACTCTATACAATCTTTCACCGTTAACAATAAATTCATATTCACTGCTCGGTGTAAATCCAACTAAATCTTCTTTATTTATATCTTTAAGCTCTTTATCAACATATTTGATAATACCCCTTAATGGAACTTCTTTTTCTAATAATATATTATTTGATTCAATTGGTTTAATAAAACAATAGCCCTTTGGCGAATACCACTTGTTATTTCTTTTATATAAAAATATTTGGTCTGACTTAACAAAATATTTATTATCTTCCCAATAACTTCTGCTATTTTGTTCTACACCCCTAACATCATACCATCTTCTAAAAACATTATGATGTACAATAACTTCATCACCTATTTTAATTTCGGTATTTTCTAGTTTAGGAGTTGATAAAACTACACCAACACGACTTACATATCGATGATCAGATATTTCTGAATTTAATATCAGCTCTTTATCATCGATTTGTTTTATATTGTCGTATCTTTTATTTTTTGGTTTGATTATAAAGTCAAAAACACTACGCATTAATACTCTAAATTATATTCAACTGCAACAGCCATATTCTTATTAAAATCTTTCCAAGGTAAAACCTCGTTCTTTTTTTTAATAAAAATAGAAAATTTATTATCTTCTTCAATAATTGAATCTATTGTATGGCCACCGTAAACTTCTTGTCCAACGGAATAATGCATTGCATCATTTTTATAATCTCTACCTATACTAATCTTCCTTATTAGGCTCATCTTCTTCAATCTCTTTTATGGTGCCGTCAGTTAAGTTAACTGAAACTTTACCATATTTCTCTTCAAGCGTTTTTTGTAACTCTCCTAATTGAGCTTGTGCTTGGTTAACTTGCATTACACCCATTTGTTTTTGAATTTCCAATCCACCAACTTGCATTTGCAAATTATTAATTTCTTGTACTTTTTCTTGAATTAGTTTTAATTCTTCGTCTGTGATTTTTAAATCATCTGTTTTCTTTGTCATAAAATTTAATTTTAATTGTTATTACTATGTTTATATCATTACGTATTTTACGTAATTTTTACTTTATTAATTTAATGCTAAAGGTTCTTTATCGTAAGTTCTACCTTTAGGATCAAATTTTTCAGTCATCCAGAACATACCATCAGCTTTCCATTGTCCGTGCCATCTAGCTGATCCTTCATGTGGTTTACAATCAGGTTTTGCAAATTCCCATATTCTATTGCCTGTTCCTTTTATATCATCTAAAGACTTTACATAATACATGTCAAAGGGGCCTAACTTCATTGCTGCTTTCATTAAAACTGGTAAATTTTCATCAACTTCTCCTGTTATGCAAATATCTATATCAGTTGTTTTCCAGCCTTGTAAAAGACCTCCAACTAAATATAACTTATAATGTGCCCAATTCATTTTTAATAGATCGTCAATACAACCTTGGTATAAATCATCGTCTAAGCTTTCCATCCAAGGAACAAGTGTATATCCTCCGTTTACATATCTTACCTCTCCATCTGTTTTAAGATTAAGGTTTGCCGTGTTTAAATTTTCAAAATATCCCATATTATATATCGTAATCTGTTAATTCTACTATAATTCCCATAGAAACTCCATCCCATGTTTTTCCTGACGCATTTTTTTGGTAACCAAAACTCAATTCATCTCCTTCGGCGAATGTATTACTTGATGTTGGTGACCATGTTATTGTACTGCCTGAAATGGTTAACTCTGAGCTACTAGTCACCTGTGAACCATTTACATAAAGGAAAAGCTGTGTTGTCATGCCGCTACTTGCGCTACCTGTTACGGTTCTCATAACAACTTTAGTTACTTTTCCAGCAGCGGGCATAGTTAAGTAATGATAATATGATTTACTAGAAACTGTTGCTTCATTATCATGTCTATTAAATGGCACTAGTAATATCGCGTTAGATGTTCCGTCATACCAATTACTATTAAACAAACAAGGTATGTCTCTATCTTCAATATCTGAAGACACTGTTAAACTTCCAGCAACTCCTACTTTTCCTGCATTTACATTTACATGGAGCATAGTATTGCCTCCCGCTGCAAATTTCAGTGTATCAGCAGAATCTGAAAACATTCCCGTATTTGTATCTCCAGTAAAACTATATGATGCTGCACCTTTATTTCCTAATGGAGCTATTACTACACCTGCAAAAGTTGCGCTATTTGCTGTACCATCAATTAATAAAAAATTTGTATTACCATTTCGAATCTCAAAGTCTCCATCAAATCTTGATATTAAAGAATAAGTTTTACCTGTACCCGCGGTATTACTTGATATACTTATTGTAGGTGATGCTTGACCACTTGCAATAATATCTCCCGAAGCAGTTACAGAACCTGCAAAAGTTGCAGATAAATCACTAGCTAATGTTAATATATTAGATTCAGAAGTATTTTGTAATTTTATTGAGCTCGCTAATAATCTTAAATCACCAGCACCTACATCTTGTATAAAACTATGTGATCCGTTATGATATATTTGTAGATCTGGGTTATCACCAAATTTAGCTTTTTGTCCATCTCCTAATAATACATCACCTGCAAAAGTTGCAGATTCGTCGCTTGAGTTTAATGTTAAAATTTGATTAGTGCTTTGTATATCTGTATGTGTAAAGTATAATTTTGATGAGTCAGAGCTCATAAAAAATTGAGCATCACCAGAAGTTCCTCTAATAAAACTCAATAAACTTTGTTGACCTTTTAAAGCCATTTGTGCTGTTGATATATCACCACCTCCAACACTAACTTTACCTGAAAAAGTTGCAACTGAAGCCGAAGCCGAAGAAGAGTCAGATGTAATACTTAGTAATACAGCGCCGCTGTTATCTGCTGTATTAGAAAATGTAAATCCATTACCTGTCTGACCTGTTGTAGCAGCCCATACACCAGAATAGTTTCTAAACGAATTACCTGAGTTTAGATACACATTGCCTACTACTTGAAAACCATTTGAATCAAAATAACCTCTTTCCGAACCATCTACTGAAAACGCTAATCTATCATTACTACTGTGATCACGAGCATACATACCAGTATCAGTTTTACCAGTAAAAGTATATGTTGGGGCTCCCGAGCTCCCAACCGCTGTTTGAATTCTATTTCCAACTACTACATCACCTGCAAAAGTTGCTATTGCACTACTTGAAGGACTTTGAGGGGTTAATGTTAGATTTGCTAATTGTGAACCTGTTCTATCATTTGTAAATAATAAATTATTATTGGTGTGGTTTTGTATGTACCAATCATCCCCATTGTCATCGCCCTCGTCTGTTCTTAATAATAATTTTGCAATTTCACCTTCTGTTGCGGTTATAATAAAAGTATCTGTACTTGCATATACATTACCTGTTCCATTTGGTGATAAATATATACTAGAATTCGATTCTGATGTTGTAACATTTAAACCTGTATTGTTATGTGTTAATCTAGCGTATTCAGTACCACCTGCTCTTAATACTACATCACCACCTCCTGCGTCTAACCTAAGATCATCTGGTGCATCAATAGTAAAATCACCATCACCACTTTGTACAAGTTCTACAAAATGATCATTATCACCACTAATTTGTAACTTACCAGCTACAACTTTTACATTTTGACTTGAATCAATTTGCAATGCTGTTGAGCTAGCTGTTTTTAATCTTATAACATCGTTAGCATCAAATCCAATTGCAGTCCCAGAATCACCAGTATGATTTATATATCCTGGTATATATAAGTCACCTTTTAAATCTAAATCTCCTTGTGTTATTGATTTATGTTTTGTTTGATATTCTGTTGGTATTGTTACTGCAGCTGGTGATGTTAAATTAAAGTTTTCAATTTCTTGCGCACTACCACCAAAATATTGCACTCTAACTTTTACAGAGTTACCATGCGAATTTATTTTATATATAGGTATATAATGTCTTTGTGTTGAAGGACTCCAAGCTAAATCACCGACAGTGAATGCATCGCCTATTCCACCTGTTGCTCTAATTGCTTTATTTGAGCCATTACCCCAAATACCACTACTATTTCCTGAGCCAGGATTAAAACCAAAAGGTATTATAACTTCAAGCTCACCTGTTATATTTTGATGAGAATAACTGCCGGATAAAGTTATTTTAAGCATACCCTGTATTGCAACATTTTGTAATTCTAGAAGTATACCTAGATTAGATGTTCCATTTGCAAAATAACCTGATGTAAAAGTTCTTTCAGCATATGTTCCTTTTTGAACACCATAGCCCCCATCAACAAAAAGTTTATTACTAATTGTTGTTGCTGAGCCTAATGTAATTGCTGAGCCAGTATCTGTAATAGTAGAATCATTGAAATAAGTTCCATCAAATTTAACAACTTTATTTGTTACTATATTTGTAGATCCAAAAGCCGTAGCTGTAACAGCGCCTGTAAAAGTTGCATTACCATTAGAGGCAATGCGCAATTTTTCACTACCATTAGTATCAAAACGCATATAATTAGAGGTATTATCATATAATATTCTACCTTTATGATCTACACCTGAAACAGAAAAATCTATATAACCACCAGAGGTACCATTTAATTGTATATAGCCATGCGTGCTATTATATAACCCCATTAAAACACCATTACCTGTGGGTGCATTAGTGTTAAACGGTCCAGAAACATGTAAAGCAGCTTGTGGACCACCTGATGGCATTGTGCCTATTCCAACATCACCTGAAAAAGTACCATCACCTTCAATAGTTACATTACCTGTAATATCTTGTTGAAAAGCATTTGGATTACCACTACCGCCAATATTTAAAACTCCATCAGCGTCTTTCCATATTCTGTGGCTAGTAGCGTGACTACTTGTAATAGCCATACCATTACCCGAACCATCACCGTTTTGTCTTAAAATAAAAGCACCTGTAGTTGATACCCCAGTACCACCATTAAGAGTTATAGCCCCTGTTGCTGTGCTTGTTGTGGTTATTGTTCCTGCAAAAGTTGCGTTACCACCCTCTGACATATCTAAGGTTAAAGCAGTTACAGCAGTACTTCCATCTGTACCAGTAAAGTATATATCTTTATCAGAAGCGTCATTTTTAAAGTTTAAATCTCCAGTACCTCCATTAATTATATGAGCATTAGAGCCATCGTGTAATAACCTTAATCCAGAAGTTCCACTTAAATAAATAGATTTACCTGTTCCTAATGATACATCGCCTGAAAAAGTTGAATTTGCACCATCCATTGTAAGGTTGGTAGCACCTTTTGATTTAAATATTGTATTACCAGCATTCGTTCTTACATCGAATTCAACGGATAAATCATTTTTTTGTACAATAGAAAAATAATCATTACCACTAAAATCCCCATTAGATGCGTCTAAGTACACACCAGCATAACCAGTTCCTGTAGCGCTTGCTTGAAGCATAGCGTTTTCAGTGCCAGCATTTGTTGCTTTTACAATATTGTCAGCTGTTACTGTACCTGAAAAAGTTGCACTACCAGCTTTTATAGGTGCAAAAGCATAAGTTATATTACCAGTTGCTGCTGGGTTTGCTGTTGTTGTACCAAATACAAAAGCGTCATCCCCTTCGTCCCATAAGAAAGCAGCATTATTACCTGTACTACCTCTTTCAATTATTAAACCTGAATCATTAGCATTTGATGTTGATCCTCTATTTAAACCTATTATATTATCTGATACATCTAAATTTACAACATTAGTTGTTGTTGTTTCGCCACTAACTTGTAAATCACCACTAATTGTTACATCACCTGAAAAAGTTGCGTTACCCGCGTGAGCTAAAACACCTTGAGTATTTACTCCTGTTTGGTCTGCAACTATTCTAAAAGCACCGCTAGCTGCATCAGCTCTGAAAACTTCACCAGTTGCAGAAACGACTTCTAATTTAGCATTAGAACCTCCCGCGACACCAACACCTACAGATCCTGTAAAATCTACATTTCTATTTGAATCAATTTCTATTCCTTTACCAGCTGCTGTATAAACTACAAAAGTGTCGTTACCACTAAATCCAAAATATGTATCGGTACTAGGATCACTAGCGTGGTATATGTAGCTTGGTATAGTTAAAGTTGAGGTAAAATGTGTACCAGCATTTGAAACGAGCATTGCTTCAGTACCTCCAACGTAAAATTTAAGATTACTATCACTTTCTTCTTCTATATAAGTATGACCACCAGCACCATCTAATAATAATTTTCTACCTTGTGGTATAAAGAAATCAGTTGCTCCTACTACACCAACATCACCAGTAATACTAAATCTATCACTACCACCTGTGTGTACTATAAAAGTATTAGCACCACTAAAACCAAACTGAGTATCTGAGTCGCCATCGTGAATAATATAATTAGGCATAGTTAAACTGCCTTTAAAAGTTGCTGAATCATTATTACCGTCTAATATTAAAGTTTCAGAACCATTATTTGGCATTATTTTAAACTGAGTGCCTACAGTTAGCAATCTCGTATATTTACTATTATCCTGTATTCTTATTTCTGCAATACTGTCTGTAGAAACAAATGATCCTAAAAGATTTTCAGTGCCGCCATTAATTGTTAGAGTACCTGTTGAAGTAGTTACATTACCTGCAAAAGTTGCATTACCTGTTCTACCTAAGGTTAATGAAGGTTCGTCTGTATATGTGTTACTTCTAGTGCTTCTTAAAAAAGCTAAATCAGATCCAAATTCCTCTCCACTAACAGTAGCAGGTGCAGCAATCATTGCTATAGACCACTTGTATATATCTTCTTGATTAACAGAAGTTTGACCAGTCTCAAAAGTTAAATTAGATCTTTTAGTACCTACAGCCTCACTATCAACAGCGTTCCAACCTATCGTCGCGCTATAGTTACTACCATCATCGAATCCTCCCACTTGTATATTACCTGCAAAAGTTGCAGTACTCTCAACTGTTAAAGGTCCATCTATATTAAATAATTGTGTTGCTTCTAAAATAGTACTACTATTAGCGCCAGGATCACTAGATGATGTGCCTGAATGGCTCCATGTACCTGTTGATTTTCTTACTGTATAATAACCATATTGAGAATGTGTTGGAATATACATATATAAATCATATACGTTGCTAGCTGAAGTTTTCCATACCAGCTCAATAAATGATGAATTTAATCCTGTTCTTTCGTACCAAGAATTAAAATTTTGATTATTAGGTCCGCCACCATTTCCATTAGATGTTTTAAAATATAGCTTAATAGAATAGTCTTGATTATTTGCAGCGTTATAACCTTGATGCCCTTCTATTTCTATAACAGCCACGTTCCCACCTTGCCCAAAGCTTGATAATGCACCTATTTTATACCAACCTGCAGTACCGCCAGTACTTGGGATATGGTAAGGTTTATAATCAACATTCCCTGTAAAAGTTGCATTACCTTCATAGTCTATTCTTCCTGTTTCAGTTCCTCTACTCTTAAATATTATATTTCTATAAGCAGTGCTACTATTAGAATCGCTATCAGCATTTAATACTAAGTTAACTACTGAATTTAAACTATGGTTTGTTGTGCTGTCAAAAGTTATATTACCTGTTGTGTTTATATTACCGTCTTGGTTTAATCTAAATATAACATTACTAGTATCAGTAACGCCATCACCAACTTCAAAATAACTTGTAGAGTTATTGTCATTACTATCAATATTAAATCTTATGTGATTATATGAGTTTAATGTAATACTATCTGTAAAGTTATTGCCATATGTGGATCTTAATGAATGGGAGTCATTAGTACCATAGCTATCACTGTCCCAAGTTAAATATAAACCGCCAAATCTATATAGTCTAGAACTTTGACCATCTACAGCCCTACCATAAATATGGCCATTACCAAGTATGTCATTATTAAAAGTTGCTAGACTACTAAAAGTTGCTGCATTAGCAACTGTACCGCCGCTAAATGTTGCAGCATTAATCCAATTAGTACCAGTACCTGTAGAACTTAATATTTGTCCGCTGGATCCCGCATCTCCACTTGTATCTAGTAATTTATCTTTTACTTGTAATTCAGTTGATAATTTTTTAATTTGTGCCATATCTTATGCGTAAGTTGAATTTATATTGTGGCCTTCTGCTTCTACTTTTACTCTTGGGGTATAATATTGGGTTGATGATGTTGCTCTAAATGTAAATGTAATTGTGGAACCATCAGCTGAAGCAGCCACGTCTAAATCATTAGTACCTTCATCTATAACTTTTTTAGTCCTCCATGTTCCAGAATCATTGTAACAAGCGTACACCACTTTTTGATATTTACCAGCTCCTCCAAAGCATGTAAATGTAAACCCACATGAACTACCATTTCCATTTGCATCTGCTGTTATTCCTGCCACTGCATTCCCAGATGAGTTTAATGAACCATAATTTTTTGTGTATGTAACAAATCCACTACCTGAAATAGCGCCTGCAACACTTAATTTATATGTAGGGGAAGTAGTGCCGATGCCGACCTGAGGCGTATTAGATGATCCACCTATAACTGTTAATCCAACGTCACCAGCTGGTGCAATATTTATTCTGTTTAAATCTGTTGGGCTAACATATCCCGTTGCTATTGTGAAGGTGTTTTGGGAAGATTGGTCAAAAGTTAATGTCGCATTTTGTGTACCACCACTATTTCCTTCAAATCTAATTGAAGGTGCGGCGCTCCCACTAGGGTTTTTCATTAAAAGTTCACCCCCCTCAATATGTAGTTTTGCACTTGGGCTAGTAGTTCCTATACCAACGTTGTTAGTAGTGTGTGCTATTGTTAAAGCTGGTGTAGTTCCAGCTTGATTACCTATTTGGAAATAAGTTTGACTAGTGACACCATATATGTTTTTACCTATAAGCCAATCAGCACCCGAACTAGCACCTATATATATTGCGCTAGAAGTTGCACCTGAGGTTTGATTTGAAAATTGGGCTGTAATATTTTGTGACCCATTAGCCGAGCCAGCATCAATTACAGTTAATTTTCTAGTAGGGGAAGTTGTTCCGATACCTACATCACCAGATGTATCTATTGTTAATTTATTACTTGTAGCTAAATTAGTAGAGTCTGATATTTTAAATTTATCAGAGTCATTATTATCAATTCCTAATCTCCATCTCCTTGTACCTGAAAGCAGGAAAGACAAAGCAGCATCGCCTGTACCATCTTGTTCTATAGTAACTCCAGCTGTTGTATCGTCGGCTGAATCATTTTGATAAACATGCAGTTTTGCTACAGGGGCAATTCCAACACCTACGTTACCGTTGTTTAAAATAGTTGCATGAGTAATAAACGACCCAGAACCATTTCTTGTTTCAAAATTAAATGCTTGCGCGGTTGCAGATGAAGAATCAACTGTTCTTATTCTTTGCCAGTAACTACCATCATTACTACCAATTTGCCAAGAAGCTTGTAGTTCTAAATTACCATTAACGTGCAGTTTTGCGGTAGGATTACTCGTTCCGATTCCGACATCCCCTGAAGAATTAATCCTCATTCTTTCTGTTCCACCTATATTTGTTGATAAGAAATTATCGGTATGACTAAATCTTATTTGATTAGCATATTCAGTCGCGCTATCATCTACTACATCTGAAAATAAAATATAAGCATTACCTGTTGTTGATGTGAGTATATTTATACCTGAAGCTGTATCACCAGTATCTCCAATGTTTAACTTATTACCTGACCAGCCTTCTTCACCTGTATCATTAATAGTTACTACTCCTCCTGATTTAATACGCATTCTTTCAGCGGTAGATCCATGCTCTTTAATAACTAAATCACAATTTACACCGCTATTAACCGGATTAAATGCCCACCCTCTATTAGGATATGAAGCGTTTTTAATACCTAAAAACAAATTTTCTGAACCACTATCTGAAAAACTAGATATATTTCCATAAATAGTTTGACTACCATTTGAACCAACAGTATAATCATCAACTTGAAATTTACTGCCTGGATTATGCGCTCCTCCAACTCCAACATTCCCGTTGTCTAATAAATTCATAGAAGAATTTCCACCAGTAGTTATTTGTATACCGCCTAATGTAGTATTCCTTTTTATAGAATTATAACCAATATTACTATCTACAAAATCTATTGCTTGGCCTGAATCCATTCTAAATCCATTTGCAGCATTTACGTAGCCCGTAAAAGATGTGTTTGATGAATCTATTTTTATTGATCCATTATTTTGTGATCTTATTTCAAATACATGACCGTTTGCAGAAGTTCTAAAAGTTGCAGCATTATTTCCATTGCTACATCTTAAATGTTGAATAATACTCTCAGAAGCGTCTAATGCTTCAAAAACTGATTGTCCGCTAACATGTATACCATAATTAAAATCCCAAGTGTCATTGCCTTCATCCCAAAGTATACTTGGCTGTGTGCTTGGTCCAGATACTTTTAACCCAGAACCACCTGAGTTTGCTTCGGATTGCCCTACACCAACAGTTATTGTTTTATCTGAAACATCTAAATCAGTAACACTAACTGTGTTTAAATCACCAGTAACTGTTATATTACCAGTTACAATTAAATTATCAAATGTTACATCATCAGTTGTTCTAAGATTTTGATTCATTAAATGAACCTCTGTAGCACCTTGTCCTGTATTAATTTGTGTTGCTGTTACACTTCCCGCAAATTCTGCAGCACCACCATTAATAAATTTAATGTTTGCAGTACCACTGCCATCAATAAATTCTAATCTATCAATATTAGTATCTTTATTATATTGTACAGCGTAACCATTTGCATTACCACTATTTTTACTATAAAACTGAATTTTAGAATTACCAGTTGAACTATTAACTACACCTAATGTAATAGTGGGTGAATTACCTTGATTTAGTTTTACATTTCTTATAGATAAATCTCCTGCGCCAGAAACATCGTTAGTTGCAGCCATATTACCTGTTACATTAACACCTGTGTTTGAAGTTCTAAATTTTACAGAATTATCATATCTTAATTCTACATATTGGTTTTCTACACATCTTACCGCCCAAGAACCAGTACCGTCTAAGAAACCAATTGCAGAGGTAGCGCCTCCATCATAATATAAATAACCTTGTGTAGTATTGTCTCCATCATAAAAATGAATACCTCCATTAGCAGTACTTAATGATCTAAATCTTAAATAATTATTATTGCCAGATCCATATAACTCTATACCATCATCAAAGGCAATTCTATCAACACCTGTAATATCATTATTACCCATAGCAATATCACCACTTAAAGTGCCTCCATTTAAATCTAAAACACTATCTGTATATGCTAATTCTTTTGGTGTTCCCCAGCTTGTAGCGGTTGCGCTGGCTTGATAATGATATATTTTCTTTTCACTTTTATCAAAAGCTAATAGGTTAGGATTACCACCTGAAGAATCAACATAAGAACTAATAAATAATGCGTCTTGCCAATTGCTTCCGACTGTTCCGCCTTCTATACCTGATTTTTCAACAAAGAATAATTTTAAATCATCACTAAAAGACATATCCTCTGGGGCCATATCTCTGTCATCAAAAGAACCCAAGTTACTTGCTTCTGAAGATAATGCAACAGTACCATGTAATGTATCGGCATACACGTTTGAAAATCTTACAGAGTTAGTACCTATGTTATATGTTGAATCAGCCGCGGGTTCTATGTGCTTGTTAGTTCTAATTCGCGAAGTATTTATATTTAAAGCTTCTGCGCCACCAACAACAACTCTCCATGTATCAGATGCTTCAAATCCATAATAAGTATTTTCATCACCATTATGAACTACATAGTCATTTAAGTATAATTTATTTCCAGTAATAAAAGTTGAAGCTACATAAACCCCGTTACTATTGTATTCTTGTATTTCTAATTTACCGCCCTGACTTGCGCCTGTATTATTTTGTATTTGATAAGCGTTGTAACTAGAATCGTGTATATCACCATTGCTTGTATCTCTATTAAAACCTAATCTACCACCAGCTGCGTCTTGCAGCATTATAGTATCCATAGTAATCTTAGTACCCGAAATATCTACATTACCCGAAAAAGTTGCATTTTGTGATGTATCTAATGTTAATACAGTGTTACTATTAGCCATTAAATTTAAATTATGACTACTATACGTACCAACTCTACCTACACTCCCTGCTAACATTTTTACTGTTGAATTACCACTTTCTGAAACCTGTACAGTTGCATTGCTTTTTGGCCCAACAGCTATATCCCCTGTAAAAGTTGCATTACCAGTGCTATTAACTTTTATAAGTGCTTGATCTGTTGCAGCGGCAGAAGTATCTATAGATGTTCCTGTTTTTCTACCTAATTGCCATTCATCTGCATCTTGGTATCTAGTACCCATGTACCATGTAACATCATCACCTTCATTAAACATAAATACACCCTGACCTCTGGCTTCTGGAGTATCTGTAGTTGAACTTTTAAGTATAATAGCGCCTTGTGTGTGACTGGTACCGGACCCAGTAATAGTAAGGCCTTGCCATCCAGTAGATGATGGGGGAGTTATTGATACTGGTCCTGCAAAAGTTGAGGTTCCTGTTCCATTAACATCTAAAATACCTGAAGTTGTTATATCTCCATTATCTAAAGCAATTGTAGACGTTACAGTTCCGCTTGCTTTAAATTGAATTTTATCAGGTGTTCCTTCATCGTAAAAAATACCCCAATTAGTATATTGACCACTAACACGCCAAATTGTAGCGTCTGGCGCACCCGTAACTGCCCCTTGAAGTTTACCTGTAAAAGCATCAGCTGCAATTACATTTTGGGATGAGTCTAGCGTTAAAGCTGTTGTAGAATTTGTTTGAAAAAATATAGAGCCAGAATTGGCAATATTTTTGATAGTCATACCTGCAGAAGCCGAAGCTTGCCACAAATCATATTTTAAAAAGTTGTCGTTATGGCCAGTCCATAAATATACCTTCCCAGCGGATGGAAGTCTAATGTCAGAAAGAAATGGTATTGCCATATTACTTAATTGTATTGAATATAGCGATACCTAAGCGCCGCTATATTTTATTTTTATATTATTAACCTACTGTACTAATAAGAACACGAACATCTCCATTTGCAGGAGCAGATCCAAATGTCATTGTAACTTGCTTGTTATTAGTTCTTACAACATCAGCATAAACAGTTTCATAAGAGCTAACATCAAATAATTGAACTATCACATCTTTTGAACCTAAATTATGGGTAACAGCTATTGATGTAGCCGAACCATCACCGATAGTTGTTGCAAATGTTCTAGGTATTTTATATGTAGTAAGGGCTGGGGTTGAGGCATGATCAAATGCTGTATATTCCCAATCATCATCAGTTTCATCCCATCTTAATTCAACATTAGTTTGGTTACCTCTTTCAATTATAATACCAGCATCTTCAGTTGGTGTGCCAGTTACATTATCATTAAGAACAATTTTATTATCATCAACTGTTAATGTTTCAGAATTTACAGTTGTTGTAGTACCTTCAACCGTAAGTGTACCTCTAACAACTACTACTGTATCATTATCTCCATCCCCAATATAAACAGTATCACCAGAATCAAACCCGGCTAATCTGCTTTTTAAATTTGCTTCACTAACATCGTCGTTTGGAGTTGTAAAAGAATCACCTAAGTTTCTTTCTGTTCCATTAACAGTCATACTAGAATTAGCTAAATGTACATTATCAACAGAACCATCAGTAATATGTTCTGAGTTAATAGCATCATCTTCAATTTTAGCGCCAGTAACAGCATCAGCAGCTAATTGTAATGTGTCTACCCCACCATCTGCAATTCTTATTCTAATTATATCATCTTGGGAAGCACCTTCAATTTTAATACCAGTACCGTCAAATAATTTTAAAGTATCATTATTACTATCAGCCTCAAGGTTTCTTGTTGATGCAAAAGTAAGTGAGCCACTGTGCGCTGGGTTTGTTGCAACTGTTTTGAATATATTTTGACCAGAACCTTTGTCTGTATTTCTGAACTCTAAAGTAAAAGGATCAGTGTCCCCACCTGTACCAGTTCCAGTCCAGGTGATGTCAACTCCGCCACCTTCAGTAAATTTAACTTCTTTATTATGATTTATTGTTTTTTCGGTCCCCTCGCCATCTTCTAAGAAAAATTTCATTGCGGCAGCTCCATCAATTGTAATAGCACCGCCTGATTCAGATAATGTTATATTTGTACCACCGATTAAGTTTAATGTTTCAGTAGCGCCAATTGAAGAACCATCTGCTTGAACAGTTCTAAATGTGTTTGTATCTCCTGTTAATGAAACCCATTCCCCGGATCCACCATCTGGGTGTGAATAGTACTTTATTGTATTAGTTCCAGTATCGTATATTAATTTACCCCTTACGTTTGCTGCTGCGCCAGAGGTTGTTTTATGTAAAATAGCGTTTTGCAGCTCTGATACATCTCGTAAGTCTAAGTGATTTAAAAATGGTATTGCCATAGTTTTAGTTTAAGTATGCGTAACCGCTTTCTGCAGCCGCTAAAGTTATTGTTATAGTATTGTTGTTGTTGTATTTTACGCCAGCAAATGCGCCTACATTTTCATAGACTTCATCGCTGCTTGAGAATTTTAAGCTAACACTTGGAAAGGATTCAGTATCATGATTTATTGTCCAAGTATTTGATGCTGTATTTTGATGATGTGTATAAACAGACCCTTTTCTTATAAATTTTCTTAAATCTTCAATTTTATAATTTTTTGTTTGGCCAGTTGTACCATCTGTACCTAAAAGCTTATCATTATTATTGATAGTATTATCTACAGAAAGGTTTTTAATTCTAGGCATTATTTTTTTCTTATTTTTTCGACTGATCGTCCGCCAAAATATGCGCCGATTACAGTTATTAAAACTAGCTGAAGTAAGTCTGTCCACTTTTCTTCAACTGTAAATTCTATAGAACCAGAATCAATAAAAACCATTAATACAGTAGTTACAATTAAGAATACTAATACTAAAGGTCTAACCGAACGGGTTAACCAGTTTCCATGCTCCAAGTCTGCTTTCCATCTTTCGGTAACATTCTTTTGCATTTCTTTTTCTGCTTCTATAAATATTTGCGTCATTTCTTTTTCGAACTCAGCTTTTTCATCTTTAGTTCGTATAAACTTATCAGCAACGCCAGCCAGCTTGTCTACAACTACACCGCCAGCATTACCAAATAGTTTAGATAATATTTTAGACATATTATTTTATTTCTTTTCTAATAAGATTATGGGTTGCATGATAATCACCAGTATAGAGCACTTCTATAATCGATTCATCTACAAATCTATATTCTGCATATACCACCCACTCATCAATATTTACATGTTCAATTTTTGTTTTTATCGATAGAGTGTCTATATCTTTATACTCATCTTCTTCATAAACTAGTATTAAATCGTTTTCAACGCTTAACACCTCTTCTTTGATTAAGTTATTCCCCGCAAAAGAAAAATTTGTAAACTCGTATCCATTTTTTTCATTATATGATATAGCTACATAATTGTCTTCTACTTGGGTATCAGCCCATAGTCCTTGATAGTCTTGACTAAATATAGTTCCGCTAAACAGCAGAGCTATTAATAAAATTGTTTTTTTCATAATTTAATTTAATTTAATTTAATTTAATTTAAGCAAAAATTTACTTAATTTTGTTCAAAAGCATTTCGTCCTCTTTTAAAAGCCCTTTTAAGAACATTACTTGCATCTTCTTTTCTAGCTCGGCTAGAAGTTTGATCATCTCTATAAAATTTTGTTTTGAATTTTTTAAGATTACCCCCATCCATTTCTTGTGGGTTTTTCTGTAAATAAGGTGCATTCGTAGGTATATTACCTCCGCTGAAAAATTGTCCTGGGTATGGTTTTCTTTCTTTACTATAATTACCATCTGTAACGCCACTTCTTCTAAGATTGTACATTGTATGCGCTTTTAAGCTACTTAAACCTTCAGGATTATTACCATATTTTTTAAAGTCTTTTCCTAAATCCTTGCCATACAATTGCTGAGCTTTAAATCCTTGGCCTTTGTTTACCATTGTTAAAGAATCTTTCACCATTCCTTTAATTACAGCATAATCTGCACTGGTTTGTTTTCCACCGCCAACAGCTTCTCTTGTTGGTATTTCGGAAGCTCTATTTCCCCTGCCTCCTAAATAATTTTTAGCCATTCTAGCTCCGTCATAGTTACTTCTTGTACTGGATATTTCTTTTCTATAAGAGTCAAATTTTTGTCTTACAAATTGAGGCTGACCACCTATTATTTCTGTTTTTTTGTCTTCAGGGTCTTGGTACATTACTTTGTCCATTTCCATTGCTGGGCTACCTGCTACTTTTGCCATATAGGCAACTTCAGGTGATTTCATTTTAAACACCTTATCAGCTGCAACGGGATCAAACCCGTTTGCTATAGCTTTTGCCTTGGCTTTTTGTTTTTTGTCTGGCATGATTATTGTTTTTTGTTATTTATGTTTTTTATTAATGCTTTATCTCTTTTTACTTTAGCTTTTTTTATTTCGCTTTTTCTATTTTTTCTTGTTTGTTTTCTACTAGCATATTCCTCTTTAGTGCTACCGTCTTTATTTTTGTCATTTCTTCTTAATCTATTAGTAGCTCTAGACTTTAATCTAGCATCTTTTATTTCATTGTATGCAGTTACTTTTGCTTTAGTTTGAGCGCTTGGTGAAGTTTCTGCAGGATTTACAACATCTGAATTAGTAGGAGATTCGTTTGCATCAAAATTAGGAAATGTAATTTCGAAAGAAGGCTCTAACATTTCACTATTCATAGCTTGCTGTTCTTTACGTATATCTGCTTGCTGTTTATTAAAATCCTGTATTGTTAATGGTTTAAATAACCCGCCCATACTTCTACTTGGATCAATAACACTAGATATAGAGTTATCCATTTTAAAAGGGTGATTTTTAATTTTTTTTAAAAATTTCATGCTATTTGTATTTATATGGGAAAAATTTATTCATAGCTTCTCTTCGGCCCTCACATCCACACGGGATATTCAATCCAGTTGATACTTTGTCTACAAAACCTTTTATTCCGGTTTTTGTTGTAAAATTTTCTATTGAGTCTCCAAGACCCTGTGGTTTGTTTCTATACATAATTATCTGTGTCTACTGCAGCACCATCTTCTTCTAGCGGCTTTACCTCTTTCACCAGTCCAACTTCTTGATCTACTGCAAAATGCTTTTTGTCTTTTGTATGCTTTTGTACCTACTTTAACATCACATTTGGTAACTGCTGTTTTAAGCTTACTGCCCGGATTGTCTTTTCTGTATTTAGCTACACCTTTTTTAGTCATTCCCCCTCCAGCTGCTGCCCCTTCTTTCTTCTTATTTTTTACGGGGTTGTAATAACCAAGAGATTTTTTCTTTGATGGTGCGTTTTTATCTGCCATAATTAACTTAACTTTGTAGGTTTAAACCCTGTTGTATTATACACAGGTTTTTCAATTGGGTTCTGTTCATGCCCATTAGGTATAACTTTGCCCTTAACTAATATTCCACTACCAACTCTTTTGTAAGTTTGTATTGGTTTACTTTTATCGGGTTGATGATAAACGTTATTACTATCAAACCAAGCCTCACCCTTTCTCATTTGCATAATATGCTCTTTTTCGTGTTCAACGGCTTTTTTCTTTTGATAGTTATTAAGCTTGCTGTTTATATGAATTGTTCTATCCATATTAGCATAACCCCAGGAGCCACCTAAATTTTCTTCAAATACTGGTGTATCAGGTGTTGAAAGTTCTTTATTCATACCCAACATTTCCGATATGTTAGTTTTCATTTTGTAGCCCATTATCTGTCTTTATCTTTAATCATATCATCTATAGCTTTATTATAAACTTTATCGGTATATGATTTATTATTATAAAATACGCTACGCTCGCTAGTAGGTAAGTCTTCTTGCGCAAGCATAATTCTGTATATACGAGATATAAGTTGACTACATTTAAATGAGGTTTTGTATATACTGTATTTTATAGTTGTTCTATTGCGATTACGCCATACATCTATCCATCCGTCTTTACGGAGTCTTTCCCATCGGTTTTTATCCCATGAATATGTATACGCGCCTTCTATAAATTCATTACGTGTAAATCGCGATTTGCAATCTAAATAGACTAAAAGTTCTAAATCTGCGTCTTTTAAGCCATAAGTTTTACAGGCCCATTTACGAATGAGCCTATAATACTTTAATAAATTTAATTCTCTTATGTCGCTAGGATCTAGTCTCATTCAACTAAAACTATATCGCCAAGCTTTAAAACATAATATAGCTGATCTTTCCATTCAATACCATGACCTGCTTGTTTGTCGTATCTAACTATATCGTCTTTTTTTAGTACATCAGCCATTGGACCTGCTGATATTACTTTTCCTTTTAAATATCTTACATCTTTATTTTGATCCTCTGTAAGCTCTAAGCCACCTACTTTCTTCGGTGCTTCCTTTATTTTTTCAACGACTACGTAATAATTAATTGCCTGCATTTATTCTAATATTACTAATTACACAATCAGCAGAGAATATAGTGTTGACAACACTTACTGCATTTTTAAGAGCCGTTTTAGTTACAAGCACAGGATCAATAATACCAGCATCTATCATATTAACAGGTTTGTTACATATAACGTTAAGACCTGTTCCTTTTTTACCTGTTTCCTTGTATTCTAAATTTGCATTATCTAAAATAGTTTTATAAGGTGACTTTATAGCTTCTAATAAAATACGTTCGCCTTCATTTTCTGGCTTGATACTATAGTGTGCGTCTAATAAAGCAACTCCACCACCGGCAACAATACCCTCTTGTAGTGCTGCTTTTGTAGCATATATTGCATCTTCAACCCTATCTTTCTTTTCTTTTAGTTCTATTTTTGAATTTGCCCCGACTTTAATCATTGCTACTTGTCCATTTAGCATAGCTAAACGTTCTTGTAGCTTCTTCTTAAAGAACGGATTTTGTTCATCTTTAACTTTTTGTTCAACTAAATCAACACGCTCTTTTGTTACTTCACCTTGATTAGATATTTGTAATACAGTGTGTGTTTCATCAGTTATAGCTTGTTTTGCTTCGCCTAGAACATCTGGTTGAATTAGATCTAAATCATCACCTAATTCTTCATTTATGATTTTTGCTCCAGTTAATACCGCAAGATCTTCTACTGTATCTTGCTTAGTTGGACCGAATCCAGGCAGATCTACAACATTAACTTTTATATTGCCTTTAACCTTGTTAGCTAATAAAGCTGCCATAGGTTGTTGTTCTACGCCTGCAACGATTAACAAACTCCTTTTCTTTTTAATAACAAACTCCAATACATTTTGTATTTTACGGATATTTGGTATTGGCGATGTTACTATCAGTACGTACGGGTTATCTAGCACTGCCTTACCTTTATCCTTATCTGTCATAAAATGCGGCGATTTAAGTCCGCTACTAATTCTAGTGCCCTCTACGAATTTAACGTAGGTGTCATGGGTCTCAGACTCTTCCATAAGAACGACACCGTCCCCGCCTACTTTCGAATATGCCTGCGATATTATATCGCCTAGAGCTTCATCATTATTGCAACTGATAGCACTTACGGATCTTAACATGTCCCCTTCGACCGGTAATGCTTCCTCCTGTAAGTACTCAGTCACTTTATCCAATCCTGATGATATACCTAATTTAATATCACGAATACCGTCAGAATCAATCTTAGCATACGCTAAATGCAACAATGTTTGCGCTAACACTGTCGCTGTTGTTGTGCCGTCACCAGCTTCTTTTACTGTATTTCTAGCTGCTTCCTTAATTAAAGTTGCGCCTATGTTTTCGACCGGATCATATAAGACTACGCTTTCCGCAACGGTTACACCGTCTTTTGTAATGACCGGCCGGCCCATAGCGTCTTCATATATAACGCATTTACCGGAAGCACCAAGGGTCGACTTTACTGCATTTGCTAGTTTATCAACCCCGTGCATGATTTTTTCTCTTGCATCTGTCCCGAAAGACAGATTTTTTACTATCTCACTTGGGTTATTATATTCCATTTGATTAAATTTGTGTTTAAGTGGTTATTATTTAAAAGTTTTCACTACTTTAGGTCCATTTGCGAACTCCAGCTTCTTTTTATAGTGTTCGATGCTACCATCAATTGCTTTTTCAGCCGATTCTATGGTTTCACGTCTAGTAACGTCAACCCATTCTTCATCTTTTTGATATTCTGCTTGATAAAAGCCGTTAGGTAGTTCAACAATTCGCCAGTTTTTCTTTTCTGCTAAATGTTCCCAGAGTTTTCTGGTTTCTTCAGGTACTTCTTGGCTACTATTGTTCGCCCAGGAGTAGGTTTTGTAATAAAATGTCATTGGTTTTGGTTTTATATTAGTATAATTACGTAAAATTACTGGTTTTTAGTACCCATAACGCGATCTAGTTTTTTCGTTTTTGGTACCACCTTTTCCCCCGGCTCTATTCTTAGAGGATTTTACGCATTTTTTGAGCCTATGGTCATAATCATAACCATCAGGACATGCTTTTTGCTGTGCAGTACGTTTTTTATACTTACCCCACTCACTCATAGCGTATCTCTTGTCCCTTGCTGCCTTTGCTCGGCGTGCTGTTGGTGATAATTTCTGTGCCATATGTATATTATCACTTGTATTATTAAAATTTTAAGAACGTGACGATAGGGTATTACTATTATATACTAGTAGCTAATGTCATATTAGATATATAGAGAAAATGGGTTACGCAATCGTATTTTACCTGCACCGCCTTTTCGGAAGCTGTTTTTATTTACCCAGTCCCCCTTGCGTTTTCCGTTTACGTTTCGAGGTTCTCAGGACTAGCAGGGTTGCCTCGACGCGACCAGCTAAGTCGTATAGCATTTGCAGATTCATTACGAGGTTTTTTTGATAATATAAGTGTAACAAATAAAAATAATAATATAACAATTAAATTTAAAATTATGTCAAACACTAAATTAAATGAAGCAATCAGTAAATTAAGTAAGAAAGAATTAAAAGAAATCTTTCCACCGATAACACGTAAGAACTTCGTAGTAAGAAAGTCATGGTATGGTAGAGGTCAGATAATAACCTTTGTCAACAACAAAAAAGAAAAAGTAACTTACAACCATGATGAAGTGCTTAAAGTAATGTTGCCTAAGCTAAGCATAATGCCATGCTGGTTGAAGCGAGGCTACTGGTCTCAGTCAACAGCAATGCCAAGCAACGTAAGAGATGTTGTACTCGAAAGAGTTGAGCTAGCGTAAGCAAAAGAGAAACAACAGAGGGAGAGTCATTAACATCGATTTCGAGACTCTTAAAAGAATGTGAAGAGCTAATAAGCAAACGATACAGTAAATCCCCAGCTATCTACACCCGAGCTTCGAGCCCCTACCAAAGGTCACTCAACAGCTGGGTGATGCTGTATAGCAATGTATAGCATTGCGTATAGCAAAAATTGCGCCGGAAATTCACCGTATGCCGTATTGTCATATATACTTACTAACATGACAAGTTGTCTACTCGGTAAATAGTGTGACAATTGCTTACTATTATAACTAATATTACTAGCTAATGTCACTATTTTTACTTTATACAAAGAGAGACTTCAGATTATACCTACAATACTTTTTATACTATTAAACAATTGATATACTTTTGCAATTTAAATACGAAGTAATTTAGATAATATAACTGTAACAAATAAAAATAATAACTATGTACTCAAAAAAAGTATCCAAAGAAGCTTTAGAATTATATAATTTATCTAAACTTCCACCAGCAAAACCTAGACCAAATCATAACTTTATAACATTAATGACTGAAATAGGTCACCAAATAGAGTGTCTAAATGAAGGAATTTCAGATAAAGACGAATTTATACAGGCAATTAATGAAATCCATGAATACCATAATACAACTATACTATGAAAAAATTACTAGAAGAACTGGCATTTCAAATGAAAATGTTTGAAAATGACATGATTGACGAACAAGATTTTATGACGGCATTACAGGAAATTCACGAACACTATCACTATAGTTACTTTGAATATGACGGTAAGCCACCAAGATACACTAAAACATATAACGAAGCACTGAAGTGGTTCAAGAAAAGCTAGAAAATTATGAAAGTAACTAATATGAAAGAACTACTGAAATATGTAGAAAGTAAGAAAATAGAGAGAAAACACAAACACCGAGAAATATTAAAAGTTTATGGTGAGTGTAGTGGAATGGGAAATAGAAGATACAAAGTACCACAAAAACAAGTATTTAGTAAAAAATATTATGCAGTTTAAACACGACCCACTCCAGATAATAAATATGTAACAAATAAAAAATATAATTATGACTAAAATTAAATTCTTAAAAGACAACATTATTAAATTCAATAACACTTATTATAAAGGTTATACAGTTGGCAATTTACCAAACTCATTTGGCTTCAAAGCTAAATACCTTGGCCAAGATGAAGATGACATACCACAATACAAATTTGGTAAATCACACTGGCTTAAATTCAAAGGTTTAACTTATATTGAAAAAACTATATTACCATGGTAACATTCAAAGATTTTGACCCAGTAAAAATAGCTAATAAATTAAAGCAAGTTGAAGAGTTTGAAGTAAAGTATGGCTCTAATGACTTATCAAAAGCATGGAGAAAATGGTGTACTGATTATGAGTACAGGAAAAAAGAGTGGGAGTGGAGACAAGCTCTTGCTAACGCAAATCAAGAAATATACGTAAAAAAAATATACTAATGAGAAAATTTAATAGGTACAAAGAAAATTTAAGACGAGTAGGTAATGACATATGGTCTTACTCAACTCACGTCGCAACGATAGAATATCCGGGAATGTTAGTACAACACGGATGGTGGAGTGTAACAACCCAAAAACATATTAACTATGTTGCGAGAGAATTAGGTTTAACAATTAAAAAAGACTACAATGAATAGAAAATTCCAACATTACGCTATTAAAATAGCATTAACAGGATTAACAGGATTAGCTTTGATTGGTTGGGTAAGTGTAGTAATACATTTACTAAATGGAGCAACACCTCATTATGGATTCTAGGTGCTATACACAAATGATAGTTTGCAGATTCAACACGACCATTTGTAGATAATATATATGTAACAAATAAAAATACGATTATGAAAAATTTATATGAACAACTTAAACCAGAAGTAAAACTGGAACTAAAAAAACAACTAAGAAAATATCCTACATCAACTAGAGTTATTATTGCTGAACTACACAGGTGGACAAATTATAGTGACTTAACTATGAGAACTATAAAAGACCTATGTATCTATGCAAGTTTAAATGAGCATTCATGGGATGTATACGACTGGAAATACGGAGAAAAATTATTTAACAATGAGTAAAATGAAAGAAATAGATAGAGTAGCAGAATACTTACACGAAGTAATGCTAGAACAATTAGATGACTCAATTGACTGGGCTATTGATGGTATACCTGAAATGGAAAATTTAGAAGGTGACGAATACAATGCAATGAAGAATATGATAATGACAAGAACAATTGAGTATATGTTGAATTGGCTAGAAGCCAACGGAACTAGAGAAACAAATTAGTGTTTGTTACACAGAGACGAGTAGCTTAATTAGGGGAAACCACATAAGTGAATGGCTCGTTTTAAGACCAGTAAGTTTAGCAGCGTGGTTCAAACGCGGTCGCGGTAAAATTCCGCAGGGTCTAAAAATATTATGGGTTAAAACACGAAGGACGGTAGCGGAAGCGCATATATTACAAGCGACTCGAGTTACCCCAGAAAGCGTGGGCATTGTGCACGATGCAACCCTCGAAATAGCGGGATGGAGCAGTTTGGTCAGCTCGTCGGGCTCATAACCCGAAGGTCGCAGGTTCGAATCCTGTTCCCGCAACTAACTGAAAACCAATTAATTATGGAAATTTTAACAGATGAAATAATCATCGAACATTTAGAAAAAGATGGCTTTATGGAAGAGCCTGATGGTCCTTGGATACTAGAATATATTCAATCAGAATATGGTTGTAAATTAGATAATACAAGTGATTATATAGACGACAATTATACATTAAAAATATACAGTGAAATGACCTCTGATGGTTATGATGTATTTTGGTGTACTCAAGAATCAAGACCGTATGTATCACAAGACGGTTATTATTATGAAGATTATTCTGACTGGTCAGATAAAGCAGTAGATGAATTAACTCATGGTAGTGATGTGTGGGTAGAACCTAATATATGGGATGATATGGAGTATGATTTTAACCACAGATTAGAAGAGTGGTGGCAAGATGTATATGAAGAATTAATGGACGAAAGAAGAGAAGAATTATTAGATTCAGGTAAATATAAATTAGAAGAAGATGAATAGTAGTAAAGCATATGAATTAGAACATGGTACGGATATAAGACCGGGTCATGAAGGTAAGTCTATGAAAGAAATATTACAAGAGGCTTACACTGAAAAATTTGAACGCACTAAATATATATTTGTACTAGACTTTGATGAAGGCAAAGTATTTAAATATAATATTAGAGCATTATGTCATGAAGAAAACGAATGGAATCCAGACCATGAATCCTGTGAAGCATTCTTAATAGGTGCTGGTCACAGACTAGGTGATTGTGAATGGATGGTAACAAATAACGAAGATATAGAATATGGCAACTAGAAATTTAATTATGGTCGTAGATAGAAGACATGCAAGAGGTAGTTCTTACGGTCTTGCTATACACCCTGACCATGTAACTGAGCACAGCTATGTGCATATGTATCATCACCATGACGGTTATCCTGAATGGCAAGGTGTACAAATAGCTAATTGGTTAAATGTAAATAACAGACAAGACGGTTCAGCAATGGCATCTAAATTAGTATACGATATGTATTATGACAGTTGCTACTTATATTCCGACGTAGATAATGTAGACCACCAATATACATATATAATATGGAGCGGTGATAAAGATAGAACTATGGTTGCTTGTCATGATAGATACACCGAGCAATGTATATTTGTTTTACCAGCTAATAAAATAATTGAAAGGTATAAAAGTGATATGGCATATACTGATTTTGAAAATGGTAAAACTAGATTCGGTGATATACCAGAAATTCCTAAAGGTACATTTGATAATGCAAAAGAAGTAGCTATATATAATAAGGTTAGAAGTAATGCCCAACAGATTATAGACATATTAACTGATGCAAATTAAATACGAATAATAACTGATAATATAACCATGACAGATAAAGAATATAAAGCGCTATATAATCGTATTAAAAAAGATTTATACGAGGAGTTTCTTGACCCAGATACAGCAACATACGGGTTAGATATAATTAATGATGATATATATGAAAGTATTGAATCACCTAAAGATGATATTAAAAGTGAAATTAAAAATTTAAAATTAATATTACAGGAATATTTAATTACAGAAGAATACGAAAAAGCTGCAATAATAAACCAAAGAATTAACGATTTACAAGACAAACTATGAATATATTTTACTTACATGATTGCCCTAAGCGTGCCGCTTCATATGTTTATGATAAGCACAAAGTAAAGATGATATTGGAATCCGCACAAATGTTATGTACTGCACACCATGTTTATAATAATGGCGACAATGTGCCCTATAAACAAGCTCACCTCAATCATCCATCTACTATATGGACACGCAGTAATACACACCATTATTATTGGCTGTATGAACATATGTTGGCACTAGGCAATGAATATACTAAACGTTATGGCAAAAGACATTTAACTATTACTAAATGTGCTGAAGCTTTAATGCATCCACCAGCTGGAATGCCAACCAAAGAATTTGAACGCCCACCACAGTGTATGCCAGATGAATATAAAATGGTAAATGCTATACACGGTTACTGGCGTTATTATATTATAGATAAACGAAAAATATGCAATAAAAATGAAACACCTTACACACATGACACAATTCCTAGAGACGTTGTCGAAAATTATTATAGTGATATTGATAGCAATCAATTCTGCACTATTCACAGCGATATATATAAATTACAATCTACCGCTGGATAATAATACACAAATAGTAAATAGATACCTAAATTACCCAGACAAATCGGTGTATACAGATAGCGATATACAATTGATTGTTTACGGTGATGTAAAATATACAAGAAAATGAGAAGAAGATTATATAAACATTTAATTGAAACTAATTATAGAAATATTGCCTCAGCAATAAAACAATTTAAGAAGCCTAGGGCGACAAAAGCTAGAAATAATAAATAGTAATAAGCAAATGTCACATGAAAGAAATATGAAGTGGCTGAATGATAGGAAAGTAAATTACAGAAGAAATCCTATTACAGATGTTCCTACCGAAAGTACTGATCTATATGATTACTACGCAGGGGGTACATATGAATGCTATAGTTTATTTAGAAGTAAAGCTAAAATTACCACATACAAATCATTGAAGTGGCACTTCTTAGTTTTATATTATTTAAACTATGACGGTATTGAAGGTGACGAATTGTCACTTGAAGACGACATGACGTCGGTATTTAAATTTATAGCAAATAAAGACAATGGCTTTGTTACATTTTTTATTAAACAAAAATTACTTAATAATATGATTGATGAAGTTTTAGGTGTTGGAGATACTCCTCCACGTAATCGTATTCGTAAAGTAATATTTAAAGATTATACTGGTTTATCATTAAGTGAAAAACTAAGTATAGTTGGAAAACTAATTGGTAGAAGTAAAAAAGTATGTGAAGATGACATATACCAATGCATGATAGATTTAAATGATAATAAAGAAAAAATAACTATAGCTAAATTAGCTAAGTCATTAAAGTGTACTACCCGTACTATATACAGAAACATGGGTAATCAATTAAAACAAGAAAAAGAAATACTAAATAAAGAATTATGAGAAAATATAACATAGCTAATTATGTTAGATATAAAGAAGAATTAAAATCTTCAATAGAACGTGTTAAAAAACCAGTAGACGGAGATTATACAAAGTTAACAGATGAAGAAATAGTAATTAATTTCCTTCCGCTAGTTGAAACATTAGCTAGGAAACAATCAACCTCTGATCAAGCTTCTGGTGTATTAAGTATAAACGATTTATTACAAGAAGGTGCATATGGATTGATTGCCGCTTCTAGTAAAATAGATAGAGAAACATTAAAGAAGTCTGACGACCAAGAAAAAACAATTAAGTCGTTTCTATCTAAAAGAATTAAGGGCGCGATACGGAGAGCCGTAGATATTAATAGAGGCGGAGTACGTATCCCTGAACATAAACTAAATGAAATAAGACGCAACCCTAATGACGAAAAGATGGTTGCTATGTTTTTTAATAGTGTATTTTCAAGTATTGATGATAAACCTAATGATGATGAGAATATGGCATATCAAGTTATTGATAAATCAGAACCATATAATATACATTTACTCAATGCTTATTTATTACAACTAATGAAAAAACATTTAGATTTTAAACAGTATGAGGTACTAAGATTAAGTTATGGCCTTGACTGTGACAAACACTCTGCAAATGAAATCGCAGGTAAATTAGATATTAATGTTAGTACTGCTCATGTACGTATTTCACAGATAAAACGGGATGCTATACAATGTTTAATTACTAATGTTGATTCTTCGCAAGTGCTTGATTACCTATAAGTTACGGTGAATATTACCGTTTAAGTTTAATTAAAATTATGTAATTATATTATTATGACCATATACCAAAGACTACAAAAAATTCAAACAAAATTTAAATCGAAGAAAAGTAGATTTAATTCATTCGGCAAATATTACTTTCGCTCTGCCGAAGACATTCTCGAAGCAATTAAACCGTTTAACGACGAGTTAGGAGTTACAGTAACAATTAATGAAGAATTGATTGCTACCGATCCTATGCCTATTATTAAGACAACTGCAAAATTGCATGATGATAAAGGTATGTCTATTGAAGCTGTTGCTATTGTAGGTGTTGATCTTAATCAAAAAGGTATGCAAACACCTCAGCAATTTGGTTCAGCGTCGAGTTATGCTAAAAAATATGCGTTAGGAAACTTATTATTAATCGACGATACGCAAGATAGTGATGCAACAAATAATCACGGCAAAGTTACAACTAAACAGAAAACAAAACAAATACTTAGTGATGTAACTAAAGCAATTGATTATTTAAAAGCAGGAGGTAAATTAGAAGCTATAAAAGCTAAATATGATTTAACACCTGGACAGCTTTCAACATTAAGTAAAGCAAAAGTTGCAAGTTAGATACGAATCAATACAGATAATATAAATGAAAAAAGAAAAGGTTATTGAGAAGTTAAGAAATGATGAACATTACTATGGGGACTTTGGTAAAAAGTATTTAAGTAATTCTGACATCGGAACTTTATTAACTAACCCCTTAGCCCTTGGACAACCATCCAAACCAAGCCCAGCGTTTTTAGTAGGCGGCTATTTTCACACAGCTATACTTGAGCCGGATAAGCTTAAAAAGTTTAAGATAATAGAAGCGTCTACTAGAAACACTAAGGCATATAAAGAAATGTCAAACGGAGAGTTGTGTTTATTACAACATGAAGTTGACAAGATTTATTTAATGACTGAAAAAGTATTGGAAAATGATATATGTCGCGAGTTAATTCGTGGTATTGATGTTGAGTATGAGAAGCCAGGTATTGCAGAGCTTGAAGGAGCGATGTGGAAAGGTAAGGCTGATATAGTTAATCATGATGATAAACTTGTGATTGACTTAAAGACTACCTCAGATATAAATTCTTTCAAGCGCTCTGCTTACCGCTGGAATTACGATTCTCAAGCATATATTTATAGTAAATTATTTGGATACGAGTTTTGTTTTATTGTAATAGATAAAAACACTCATCAAATAGCGGTTGTAGATTGTTCTCCTGATTTTTATAGGTCAGGACAAGACAAGGTTAAGAGAGCAGTAGAAGCTTACGATTTATTCTACAAAACAGATGGATTTGACCCATCACAATATTTTATCAACTTAACATTATAATTAAATTATGGCAAGAACTAGAAAAGCACAAACAAAAATTTGTACAGTAACAGGATTAGAAACTTCAGTAAATAATTTTTACAAGAATCAAAATCATTTAAAAGCTGTAGATAATTTTAGAAGAGTAACAGGTGCTAATAAGGACCAGTTACAAAGAATGTTTAACCAAATAAATCAATACGCATAATGGCAAGTATTATTAAAACAAGTATTAACCTTAACAATATTGACAAGTCAAAAATTATTGACGGCAAGAAAGGAAAATACTTACCTATTACAATTACGATTAATGATGAAGTCGACCAGTTCGGAAATCAAGGTCCTGTTGTAGTAGCTCAAACGAAAGAGGAACGTGATGCTAAAGTACCTAAAGTTTATTTAGGTAATGTTCAAGTTGTTTGGACAAATGGCGATAACGTAGACGCTGCACCTCGAACTGATCAACCGGCGGCAGCACCAGTATCACAGCCGGTAGATGATTTACCATTTTAAATTAAATTAAATGCAAGTAAACAACGCGGAGATTAATGGATTCTTAATCGACCAGTTTAACCAGCATGATTTGAAGGTTGGTGCAACGCAGGGGATTTGTCCCCTGTGTTCACATAACCGTAAGCCTGAAAACAGGAAACAAAAATGTGCTAGTTATGATTGGGAGCGTGGTCTTGGTACTTGCCACAACTGTAACTCAACATTTCAATTACATACTTATCAACGTAAAGGCGGCGGGGATAAAGAATATATTAAACCAGATTATTCTACAAAAACGCATAAGCCAGTTAGTAGTAAAGTAATTGAATGGTTTGAACAGCGAGGCATATCAAAAAATACATTAGAAGAAATAAATGTATCTGAAGGCCCGGAATTCATGCCACAAACAGGCAAGGTTGAAAATACGATTAAGTTCAACTACATGATAGGTGATGAGCTTATCAATATAAAATATAGAGACGGACGTAAGCATTTTAAATTATATAAAGGTGCTGAGAAAGTCTTTTATAATATTAATAGCATAGTGGGTTATGACACTTGTGTTATTGTTGAAGGTGAGATGGATGTATTATCTTATCATGAAGCGGGAATAAATAATGTAATATCTGTACCAAACGGAGCTACATTAAATCATAACAACTTAGATTATCTAGATAATTGTATTGATTACTTTGAGGATAAAGAAAAGATAATCTTAGCAGTAGATGCTGATGAAGCTGGTATAGCATTGCAGACAGAATTAATTAGAAGGCTAGGAGCGGAGGTTTGTTTCTTAGTTAACTTTATTGATTGTAAAGATGCTAATGAATATTTATTAAAATATGGTAAAGAGGATTTAGCAAAAACAATTGTGGAATGTAGACCAGTTCCATTAGAAAATGTAACAACTTTTAAAGATATAGAACATGAAGTTACTGACTTTGTACAAAACGGTTTTAAGAAAGGGTACCAAATTGGTATTAAAAACTTCGACGAAATATTCAGCACTTATACTGGACAGTTTATTACTGTTACTGGTATCCCTAGTAGTGGGAAGTCTGATTTTGTCGATCAAATGGTTGTAGGGTATAATAATAACTACGGCTGGAAAACAGCATTTGCATCACCAGAAAATGCACCTACATATTTACATGCGCATAAATTGATGCGTAAAGTCTGGCAAGATATGCCGCGAAAATCTGATATTGGCACAGCTAAATGGAAACAAGTAGCAGAACACGTTAACGATAACTTTTTCTTCATCGATATGGAGCGTTATACTCTTGAAACAGTATTACGTAAAGGAGCAGAATTAGTTAAACGTAAGGGTATTAAATGCCTTGTTATAGACCCATTTAATAAGATTAGAGACGTAGATTGCAAGACTGAAGATGTAAATAGATATACAATGGAATACTTAAGCAAAATTGAAATGTTTGCTAAAAAGTATGATGTATTGGTTTTCATAGTAGCACATCCAACTAAAATGTATAAAACAAGTGATGGTAAAATTGAAGAGCCAACAATGTACAACATTAAAGGTGGTGGCGAATGGTATGATGCAAGTTATCACGGTTTATTAGTTCATAGGGATTATGAAGCTAAAACCGTTAAAGCTAAAGTTTTAAAAGTTAAGTTTCAAAATCTTGGTGAGAATGGTGCTGAGGCACACTTTACGTGGGAGCCACGTTCAGGTTGCTTTATACCACACGAACCATTACAATTAGAAGCGGAACCAATGCCTTGGGAATAAATGAAAAGTATATACGGTAAAAGAAAAAATTATAGAATGCCACAATATCTTCCAAGTGAAGAAGAACGGAAGGCATATAATTATTGTGTTAGAAATAACATAAGAATATCACCAGTAGGAATGAAAGAAGATGCTCAAGCTTGGAAAATAGAAATTAGAATGGGACCATATAAAAGAGGCGAAAGAGGAAATATATCGCCGTCTATTTATGACAAACACACAATATGGTCTGAATATTATAGAATGTGTAAATATTATTATGACAAATATAGAAAATCAATATAGAGCTTTAATGGCAAGTTTATTACATGCCCCTACAAAAGAAGACAGAACCGAGGTTGGTACTAAATCTTTATTTGGTAGACAATTAGAACACGATATGTCTGTAGGCTTTCCTTTATTAGTTGGGAAGAAGATATATTTTAATCATGCTATTACTGAATTATTATGGATATTACAGGGTAGAACCGACCTAGGTTATCTACATGATAATGGTGTACATTATTGGGATGATGATTATGCAAGGTCTGGCCGTAAAGATGGAAAGCTTGGACCAGTTTATGGTGCACAATGGCGTGACTTTAATGGATATGATCAGCTGATGAACTTAATATATAATATTAGTGTTAATCCATCATCAAGAAGACATATTATAAATGCTTGGAGAGCAGACAAATTAAAGAATATGGTATTACCACCATGTCATTATGGTTTACAAGTTAATATAAATAATGGTAAAATGGATTTAATATGGATTCAACGTTCTGCAGATGTATTTTTAGGTTTACCATATGACATTGCAATGTATGGTATATTACTTGAATTGCTTTGTCATAATACGGAATATAAACCAGGAAAACTTATTGCACAATTAGGTGATTGTCATTTATATCTTAATCATATTGAAGCCGCAGAAGAATATGTATATAGAGATGTAAGTAATATTGAATTACCTAAATTAAAAATAACTGGTGACGGCATTATATATAAGGGTGGACACAGAAGTAATCCTGGATTAAAGATACCAAATAAAAAACAATTTAAAATACTTAATTATAATCCTTTGCCTCCAATAAAGGCAAAACTAAACGTTGGAAAATAATGTATTATATTTATCACATACCTGGTAAAAAAATTGGCGTAACACGTAATCTTAATAATAGAGTTACGCTAGCGCAGGGCTACAAGCCTGGAGAGTACGAAGTTCTTGATCAGTCAGACGATATAGATTATATATCGGATAAAGAGATAGAACTTCAACAGTCTTATGGATATAAGATTGATAATAAACTTTATAAAAATTTATTTAAAATGAAAATAAACGTAACCGAACAAACCACAACATTCCCAGTACCTGTTAATAAACTTAAAGGTAGATTAATGGATAGCTTGGGAATGACTTGGGAAACTGAGTTTGGCAAAATTGTACTAGATGAAGAAATATCTAGATGGATTGAAGACAATGCTCATATCTAAAGATTTAATAGCGAAAGAAGCTATGTATATAATAAAGCTTTATGGGAAGCATTTAGCAATTTTAATAGCTTAGAAGTTTTACAAGACTATATTGATTCTAAACAAAGTATATTTGATTCAATCAGAAATTGGGCCAAAGTAAGAGGTATATATGAAAATGGCGATGCCAGAACTCAATATATTAAATTACAAGAAGAAGCTGGTGAATTGGCTAAAGCAATGTTAAAAGATGATCAAGCAGAGTTTGTTGATGCAATAGGCGATATGGTTGTTGTATTAACTAATTTAGCTGAGCAGAAAAACGTTAGAATTGAAACGTGTATAGCATCAGCATATAATCAAATACAAGATAGAACA
>VMHT01018816.1_pt1 | contig 34206 bp, 51 predicted proteins | sample 4693611 | NCBI WGS metagenome assembly VMHT01 (sample SAMN12280063, study PRJNA550983) | marine metagenome | isolation source: seawater sampled from same location over 5 years 0.02-0.2 micron viral filtrate | place: USA: collected off the coast of southern California halfway between the port... ...
GTCACGGGTTTGGGGAGTCAAGATTCCCCTCTCCAAAGTTCGTGATACTCTGGTCATGTCAAGGCTATGGAATCCATCGTTGGAGGGTGGTCATAGTCTACGTGCATGGGGCGAAAGGCTCGGTGATTTTAAGGATGACTTTACTGATTTTGATGGAGGTTACACTGATGAGATGGCTGACTATTGTATGCAGGATGTCAACGTAACCGTCAAACTATATGACAAGTTGTCAAGAGAATTGGAATGCTACGGTCACTCTGTTGATCTTGAACATCAAATTGCACACATCATGAAGAAGCAGGAAGACAATGGATTCAAACTCGATGAGAAAGAAGCTATCTCTTTGTTGGCTAAACTTAAGGATCGAATGGCTTATATTACTGATCACTTACAAAATATATTTCCTCCGATTGTGGAAGAGCGTTGGTCAGAGAAGACGGGAAAGAGACTCAAGGACGGGGTTGCCGTATTCAATGTGGGGTCACGTAAACAAATCGCAGAGCGTCTTCAGGAGCGTGGTGTTGTCTTTACTAAGACGACTGAGAAAGGTACTATCATAGTTGACGAAGGTACGCTCAAGGCTATTGACTTACCTGAAGCACAACTGATTGCAGAATATCTGATGATACAGAAGCGTGTTGGTTTGTTAGACTCTTGGATTGATAACGTCAAGGATGACGGTAGGGTACACGGTAGGGTGATCACTAATGGTGCTGTGACAGGACGGATGACACATCAGAGTCCCAATATGGGACAGATACCTAGTGTCAACAGCGAGTATGGTAGCGAGTGTCGCAGGTTGTGGACTGTCGATAATGATAATGTTCTTGTTGGGACAGACCTTGCAGGTATCGAGCTACGTTGTCTTGCACATTACATGCAGGATGCTGATTGGACAGAGGAGTTATTGAATGGTGACATCCATCAGAAGAATGCGGATGCCGCAGGTATTACAAGACCACAAGCTAAGACTCTTATCTATGCTACCTTATACGGAGCAGGGCCAAGTAAAATTGGTAGTATTGTCGGAGGCGGTGCAAAAGAAGGGCAAGAAGTATTGTCTCGCTTTTATGCTAACACCCCTGCGCTCTCAAGGCTTATGGAAAAGGTTAAGAAAGTGGCAAGCAAAGGGTACGTACCGGGGTTGGATGGTAGAATAATCATTGTTCGATCTGAGCACGCCGCACTCAACAGCCTCCTTCAAGGTTGCGGGGCTATTATTGCAAAGCAATGGTGTGTTGAAGCGCACCAGACATTCAAGACTAGAAAGCTCCCTGTTAAGCAGGTTGCGTTTGTCCATGATGAAATACAGATTGAAACAGAGGAGAGATATGGCGAAGAAGTTGCGGCAATCATGGTTGACTCTGCCCGTAAAGCGGGCGAGGTGTTGGGGTTTCGATGTCCGGTGGATGCTGAAGCAAAACTTGGTAACAATTGGTTTGACACGCACTAACAATGTGTGTTATAATATATGTTCAATTACTTCCTACAGGAGAAAAGTATGAGCGAAGTATTCAAGCTTGAAGACGTGGAACTGATGTGGCCGTTCCTCTACGAGCGTAACAAACTCAGCAACAAGTTCCAAGTGGACTTGGTTAATCTATCTGGTGATCAGGTAGAAGCAATCGAGAAGACTGGTGTCAAGGTACGCCAAGATTCTAACAAGCCTGAGAAAGGTTTCTTTGTCACATGCAAGTCATCTAACTACGAGATCACTCCGCATGACAAGAATGGTGCTGTCATCTCTCGTGACATCAAGGTGGGCAATGGCTCAAAGGCTAACATCATGGTCAAGCCATACTCATGGAAGTCTCCAACAGGACAGTCTGGTATGTCCCTTGGTATCTCCAAGCTCGTGGTCACTGACCTCAATGCGTATGTCCCAGAGCTTGTCGAGGATGATGAGACGCTGTGATTGCGTTGATTGACGGTGACATCCTGTGCTATCGCATAGGCTTTGCAACCAACGAAGAGTCTGAGGACGTGGCTATCAGGACGATGGCTAAGTTCTTGGAGGACATGCTGATGTTCAAGTTGGAAGTATCTGACTGGAGAACATACCTGACTGGTAGAGATAACTTCCGGTTTGGTGTTGCAGTCACCGCCCCTTACAAGGGAAATCGCAAGGGTGAGAAACCTATCCATCATGCCTTGTTGCGAGAGTACCTTGAACTTTCTTGGAATGGTGTAGTCTCTGAGGGGAATGAAGCTGATGATGAGATTGCTATTGCGGCAACTGAACAGGGCGACGAGTCCATCATTGTTTCTCTGGACAAAGACTTTGATCAAGTGCAGGGATGGCACTACAACTTTGTCAAGGATGAGAAGTATTACGTTACACAAGAAGAGGGTATACTTAACTTCTATATGCAGTTTCTCACTGGTGATCGTATTGATAACATCATTGGTGTCAAAGGGATTGGGCCTGTAACCGCAAGGAAGTTATTGGAAGGGAAGACACAGCGTGAGATGTTTGCAACATGCGCTGAGAAGTTAGGAAGTGTTGAACGTGCAATTGAGAATGGAGTCCTCTTGCACCTTCAGCGTACCCGTGATGAGATTTGGGAACCGCCGTATGAAGACACAGAGTGCCAAAGCAAAGGGCAGAAAACTACAGCAATGGACAGCGGAACAGATACTCAAGACGTATCCACATCTGGAGAGTGATGATGTTAGATCAACAAGCATGGGTGTTAGTGGCAGTGATGTTCAACTTAGCCCTCTGGCTAGCAAGTCTTTCGCGTATGATGTCGAATGCAAGTCGCTTGCGCGAGTTGGAGTCTATCGTTTTGTTGACCAGTGCAACAATCGAGGCGATGCACAACCACTTGTCATCGTTAAAGAAAACAGACGCAAGCCTCTCGCAGTCGTAGACGCGGAGCATTTTTTTGAATTACTAAGGTTAACCAAGTTAACCTCTGGAGATACAGATGAAACACATGGTAATACCTGACACGCAAGTGAAGCCCGGTAATCCTATCGAGCATTTGAAGTGGGCAGGACAATATGCTGTGGAGAAAAAGCCTGATGTTATCGTACACATTGGCGATCACTTTGATATGCCATCACTGTCTACGTATGACGTTGGTAAGAAATCATTTGAAGGACGTAGGTACATTAACGATATCAACTCAGGTATCGAAGGTATGCAAGCGTTCCTTGCACCTATTCGTAAGGAGCAGAAAAGACTAGCGCGTAACAAACACAAGCAGTGGAACCCTCGTCTGGTATTCACACTTGGTAACCATGAGAATCGTATTGCTCGTGCAATTGAATCTGATCCTAAACTTGAAGGACTTATGTCTTTCGATGATTTATACTTGAAAGAGATGGGATGGGAAGTCTATGGATTCTTACAGCCAGTGGTTATTGATGGCGTTTGTTATAGCCATTACTTTGTATCTGGTGTTATGGGGAGACCAGTGAGTTCATCCAATGCGCTGATCAACAAGCAACACATGTCGTGTGTGATGGGTCATGTTCAAGACAGATCAATCAGCTACGCACGCAGAGCAGACGGTAAGCGTATCACTGGATTGTTTGCAGGTATCTTCTATCAACATGATGAGGACTACTTGAACCCACAGACTAACGGATCATGGTCTGGTATCTGGATGTTGCATGAGGTACAAGATGGTACATTCGATGAGATGCCAGTGTCTATCAATTACTTGAGGAACAGATATGTCTGATCTGTATGAGATGGCAAGGAACCATCAGATTGGAGGAGACCATTACCAAAAGTCTATTCAGCCTTGGGATTACATGGAAGTAGTACTGGCTGAAGAGCAGTTCAAAGGTTACCTAATTGGTAATGTAATCAAGTACATCTCTCGCTTTCAGGACAAAGGCGGAGCAATTGATTTGCAGAAATGCAAACATTACCTTGACAAGCTGATAGAAGTATGGTAGAATAGATGTTCACGCTTGAAGAAATTAAGGATAAACTCAAGCAGTTGGATGAGGTGACTCTGATGGAAACATTGGACATCACCTCAGAAGACTTAGTAGAAAGATTCACAGACCGAATCGAAAAACACCAAGATACACTGGAGAATGATTTCGATGAAACAACACCTTGGGATAACGATTGATGTTGAAAGAGACTCTCGCCTCAGCGATCAAGCGATTACACTTATGCGGGACTACTACATGTTTGAACATGAGACAAGTCCTCAAGAAGCTTTTGCGCGTGCCGCAGTTGCTTATTGTAAAGATGACCTCGATCTTGCTCAACGCATTTACGATTACGCTAGCAAAGGTTGGTTTATGTTTGCGTCACCTGTGCTTTCAAACGCACCTGACGATACAAGAGACAATAGGGGCTTGCCTATTAGCTGTTTCCTTACTTACGTGGGGGACAATCTTGATTCTCTTATTGAACACAATGGTGAAGTAGCATGGCTTTCCGTAAAGGGCGGCGGTGTGGGTGGGCATTGGTCAGACGTGAGAGGGATCAGCGACAAAGCCCCCGGCCCGATACCGTTCATGAAAGTAGTGGACAGCCAGATGACAGCTTACAAACAAGGAAAGACAAGAAAAGGTAGCTATGCCGCATACATGGATGTATCGCACCCTGACATTGAGGAGTTTGTTTCCTTCAAAGTAGCAACGGGTGGAGATATAAACCGCAAGTGTTTTAATTTATTTAACGCAGTGAATATCACAGATGACTTTATGGAGGCAGTGATAAATGATTCAGACTTCAACCTTACAGACCCGAATACAGGAATTGTCAGAGATACAGTTAAAGCTCGCAAACTGTGGCAACGAATCCTTGAAGCTAGGTTCAGAACTGGTAGCCCATACCTTAACTTTATCGACACAGCCCGACGATCTTTACCAGAGGCTCAAAGAAAACTTGGATTGTCAATTAATGGCAGTAACCTCTGCAATGAAATCCATCTCGCAACAAATGAAGAACGCACAGCAGTCTGCTGTCTCTCCTCAGTCAACCTTGAAAAGTATGACGAGTGGAGAACAAGTGGAATGGTTGGAGACCTTATCCGACTCTTGGACAACGTGCTTCAATATTTTATCGACAACGCACCAGAAGAACTGGGAAAAGCTGTCTACTCAGCATATAGAGAGCGTTCAATCGGCCTTGGAGCAATGGGCTTCCATGGGTACCTCCAAGGCAAAGGCATAGCGTGGGAGTCATGGCAAGCGGCGAGTGAGAACTATGGTATCTTTAAAGAGATTAAGTCACAGGCTAAGGAAGCCACTTATGCACTGGCTACTGAACGGGGAGAGTGTCCTGATGGAGAAGGCACTGGCGTTCGTAACATGCACTTGCTCGCGATTGCACCCAATGCTAACAGTTCCATTCTCTGTGGTTGTAGTGCTTCTATTGAGCCTCGTATCAGCAATTGTTATGTGCATCGTACTCGTGCAGGCAGTCATACAGTGCGTAATACATATCTGGAAGAACTGTTAGATGAATACAACCAGAATACCAAGAAGGTTTGGCAGTCTATCATTGAGAACGAAGGCTCTGTACAGCACTTGGAGTTCTTATCCGACGATGAGAAAGCAACGTTTAAGACAGCGTTTGAACTCGATCAGGGATGGGTTGTTGAACACTCCGCTAAAAGACAGGATTTTATATGCCAAGGACAGAGTGTTAACGTCTTCTTCCCGTCCGGGACTGACAAGGCTATTGTCAATCAGGTACACCTCAAGGCGTGGAAGGAAGGACTTAAAGGATTATACTATCTCCGAACGACTGCAGGTGTTACAGCGGAAAAGGTTGGGACTAAAGTAGATCGTAATGCTCTCAAGGACTTTGAGGATGATGATGTATGCGTAAGTTGTCAAGGATAACATATGAAAGAAGAAGCACAAACATTACTTAAGATATTAGACTTGGTGAAAGACCACGACCCATTTAATAAACGATTACTTAATGACTGCTTTACAGTCATACAACAATTGACCAATAAACTAGACACACTGGAGAAACAAATATATGAGCTTGCAGGAACAGAGCAAAAGCTATAAACCATTCTCATACCCTTGGGCAGTGACATACGCAACAGAACATGAGCGTATCCACTGGATTGAGGACGAACTGGAGTTACAGACGGATGTCAATCATTGGAAGTCAGGAGCATTATCGCAGGAAGAAAAGAACCACATCACCCAGATCCTGCGGTTATTTACACAAACAGACGTGGCGGTTGGAACAAACTACTTGGAGTATTACATTCCCAAGTTCAAGAACAATGAGATCAGAGCCATGCTCACGGCCTTTGCTTCACGAGAGTTCATCCACCAACGAGCCTACGCCCTGCTCAATGATACTCTGGGACTACCTGAAGAAGAGTTCACAACCTTCTTAGAGTATCAGCAGATGGCTGAGAAGGTAGATTTTATGGGTGACATTGACATGCATAGTCATCAAGGAACTGCACTGGCTATCGCACGTTCTGTACTTAATGAAGGCATGTCACTGTTCAGTGCGTTTGCTATGCTCTTAAATTATCAACGTCAGGGTAAGATGCCCGGAATGTGTACAGTTGTTGAGTGGTCAGTACGTGATGAGTCACAACACGCAGAAGGTATGGCTAAATTATTTAGGGAGTTCTGCGATGAGCATCCACGAGTAGTGAATGATGATTTCAAGAAAGATATCTACGAGATGTTTCGGACTGCAGTCAAACTTGAAGACAGGGTTATTGATCTTGCGTATGAGATGGGTGACTTGGAAGGTCTCGCGGCGGCAGATGTTAAGCAGTACATTCGCTACCTCGCAGACAGACGTTTACTGCAACTTGGTCTTAAGACGAACTGGAAGGTTAAAGAGAACCCTCTACCGTGGATGGAAGAGTTGTTGGGAGGTAGTTCTATTTCTAACTTCTTTGAGAAGAGAGTTACAGACTACAATGCACATGGTTTGGAAGGAGAAGATTGGGGATGGTAACAGCTAGATTTCACCACGTATTTGGACTGTCAGCAGAGACAGTGGAAGATCAACCAGTATTAGGTTTTAAACAATGGGAGACTATTGATGAGGCAGAAGTATACTTCTTCAATGGTTTTATTATTAACATACCATTTGTAAAGATCATGATCGGCGATGTCTACGGCATCGTTGAAGACTGAACCACCCTCCAGTGGACTTAGGGGGACTTCATAGTCCCCTTCTTTTTGAGGTTAACCAAGTTAACCTACTTAGCCCTCTGAGGAATATCATCTTCTAGTCCACGCTTCAAGATCTCTTGATTGTAATACTTACGCGCTACTTCAGGATCTTCTCTACGTAACTGAGCAAAGTAAGCCATACGAATCTTTCCTTGCGCTTTAGTTGTTACATCCTCAAGTACTTTCTTTCGACGTGACTTACTCATGTTCTTGTACGATGGTGATCTAATCAATCTCTCAAGTATTGGTGTGAGCATCTCTGCTGACATCTGTCTGAACTCACCAAGCTGTTCAGTGGTCAGACCAACTCGCATGATGGTGTCACCTACACGTCCCTTGGTAAAGTTAAGATCAGTTAACTCTTGTTGTAGTTCTGATTGCGGTGTTGACTTAACACCGAAGCCTGTAATTGCTTGTATAAAGTCTGTCTCACGTGGCCCACCAATAGCACCGTATTCCATAGGCAAATCCCTACGAATTATTGGGAACCGTTGCTGTAGTTTTTCAAGTGGTGTTGTAGCCAAGCGTTCGTATGAATCTGTTGAGCGTGCAACCATGTTTAAGAATGCAGGAGACAGAGGTCTTAATCCTGCCGCAGTAAATGATTCAATGTAACGAGCAGGGTCAGCCACAACTTCTGTAATGTTTGAAAAACCTTCCATAAAAGATTTACTAAACATGTTTGATTTTAATGCAGTCAGTATTGGCTTTACTCGATTTTCTAACCACTTCTCATCTTTGTCTGGATCTTTGCTTTGATTGTATTCATCTGTAATACGTATCAAATCTGATGTCAAACCAAGCACTGTAGCAATCGGCTCAATACGTTGATACGCTACCCATGAATCTCCAATCTTAATAGAGAATGGTTGAATACCTTGATCTTTCCATGCCTGTGCTTCCTGTGCATTCTTAGGTGATCCAGTAATTTGACCACTGCCATACATAGCCGCAACACCTGCGAACATAGAAGCTCCTAAGATCTGACGAGGAATCAACTCATCATTGCTCATCTTCACAGGAGTAGCACCCTCAAGATACTTAGGTCTCAAAGCAATTCCAAGCCCAGGAACAAACGATGTTCCTTCCTTCAATATGTTCCAAGGAGTTTTAATAAAAGGAACAAAATAAGTAAGTAGTGCGTTATCACGTCTTAAGTCTTGAGCAGTCTTTACAAATCCTATCAAAGGAGCCTGAAATGTTTGACGTAATGCAAACTCTTTTATTGATTTGTATGGTATAAAATCTTCATCTGATTGTCCAAAGACTCTCCCAATGTCTGTCTTTAACTGACCAAACACGTCTTCAATTTCAAGTGCTTTACCTTCATCAACAACAGATAATGCTTCTTTGCGATACTGATTATATAACTCACGATAGTTACCCATACCCTTGGCAGAATCTTCTCGCGCTTTGACTGATGCCATCTGTGCTATCTTCTGTCTACGGAATCGAGCCTTACCATATTCATCAATTGCTACAGCCGCACGTGTAGGCCATCGAATAATATTCCCACCATACTCAGCAGGGATTGCACCACGAATGTAGTCATATGCTTCATCCATGTATGCTTCAAATTCATCAGGTGTAAAGCCTTGTTTTTCAAACGCATCCGTAAGTTGTTTCATTGTGGCTGTGTTGTCAGGATCTGCAAACTGTATTCTTGCTTTGCTTGCCGCAATCTCTTTGCCAATAATTTGCCGTGCTTTTGCAGGAGATACTTTAAGTTGACGCGCTAAAGCTGTAGTGCTACGAGTAATGTCAAGAGGATAACCACTCTTCCACCCTTGTTTCAGGAACATAATGTCAGCACCAAATCCCTCAAGTGCCGCCTCAAACATAGCCATACTATCAGCCAATGCACGATTACCTTTAGTAAGACGCAGGCTATCTGTGACTGCTCCAATCATTTCTAATGTGGGTGCTGTAAAGTTTTGAACACCAACAGAGATAGCGTTAGCAATAGGTGTACCAAAGCCTGACAAGTATCCATTGATTACACCTTCAAGTATTTTGTCTTTTAAACGAGTAGGCTTAGTTGCTTTGTTCAATCCTTTACGAATTGCAATAGCAAGTTCTTTTTCACTAAGCTCTGAATTTTCCATTGTATCTAAAGCTAAATTAACTCTAGTATTACAAGCTTCACTTACTTTTGGCATTAACACTTAACTCCAAAGATGTCATCAATCGGCTTACCTGCTTTTACTTTAGCGGCATTTTTTCTGCGATTGGCTTTAATGTTCTGGATCTCTTTTAATGCATGTGATGCACGAGTACCGTTGGTATCAATGATGTCAGCAATATAGCTATAGAACTGTAAGTCCATGACAGCATTGTATTCATCTTCTGTGTATGTGGTACTTCTGAATGATCCTTGAGAACGCATCTTACGCATAGCCTTGTAGGTTGTTGCGATACGTTGCTCTGCTTCTGCCCTCAGTGGTTCAAGTAGTCTTTGCTCTTGGAAATTAAATACTTTTCCTTTGCGTCCTGCGTCAATCAACCAATCAACAAGAGAGTCAAAGTCTTCACCAATTAGCTCTTTAACTTCTTGTTCCATTCGGGGGTTGTAGTCAAACGTGTATGCTCCAAACTTGTGTCCCATCAGATCTTGCAGTCTTTCTGATGCCGCAGACTGACGCTGTGCCGCACGTCTTAGGTCTTGCTCTGGTAATTCAAAACCTTGATCTGCCGCAGGCTCGACATTCTTACGAGACCACGCAGATGATACAAGTTCTGTTTCATCAACACCCTCTGCCGCTTGACCTGCATAACGTTGCTCTGGTCTAACACCTGCAGATCCTGCTGATGTACGTGGCTCAAAGCCCATTTGCAGTGGAGCAAAACCTTCTGCAGTTTGCTCAGTAGCCTGAGTAATTGGTTGACCTGCTTGTTGTGCTATCTGCACTTCTGGTTGTTGTGGTGTTACTTCTCGAACAACAGGTGTTTTTCCTTCAACTTCTGTTGGTACTAAACGGGCTTGTGTTTCAGAAGATAGTTTATCTACTTGTCCTGTTTTAAGATTAGCTAGCTCTGCTCCTGCGGCTCTGCCTTCTTGACCTTTTTTAATACGCAAACGCATCTCACGTACTTCACCCATTAACCGTGAGCGAATACCTTCAAACCTTTCTAACGCTTCTTGTCCTGCCGCTTTATCATCTTTCGCCCGTAACCCTTTAGTACGTTTTGCTGAAGCTTGCTCAATCTGCTCAACACGTGCAAGTCTTTCATCAATACCTTTTTGAATAACTTCTTCGGTGTCAAGAGTAATTCCACTTTTTGATTTAGCTTCGAGTTCAGCTTCAATTTCTTGACGCGCTTCATCCACAGTCTTAGTACGAGTAGCAGGCTGTACTGCTTCTGCAACATCTTCAAGTGCTGAGTCAACACCTTCATCTACTTCTTGTTTTGTTGGTGGCGTAACGTCACGCGCTATAAACTTAGACAATGCTCCACCAAGAGCACCACCAAATGCAGCCCCTACTGTTGTGTTTAAAAGTCTGCTATCATCAAACTCTTCAAACACAGGTTCGACTGCACCGCCTGCCGCACCGACAATACCGCCACGTGCTACGCCAGTTGCAAGTTTACTTCCAAGGGTAATTGGTTTTAAAAAAGCCGCAGGTAGTGTGACTGGATCAAGAATAGAACCAACAAGTAAACCACCATAACCTGCGTATGGAGATTGCTTTAGCTGTACACGACTACGAAACTCATCTTCATATGAGTCTTCATAGAAGCCTAAGCCTGTAAGATTTGAGATACCCTCAATAGATGATTCAAGTCCCTCACCTAATTGATTAAAGAACACCTCTCCTGACGTGCCTTCAGGTTCAGTAACTGATCCAACTCGTAGTAGAATTTCTTCTATCTGATCAGGAGGAGTCCCATCAGGTAATTCAACTCTACCTAATACAGGATGATCAACTCTAATTGACATTAGCGATTTTTTCCCATTTGGCCACGGCGATTAGGAGTAGTAGTCGATGGAGTTACAGTAGATTGAAGTTGTTCTGTTGGTTGAGCAGGTGTGTATTTTTCACCATCTGCAGTGTAAGCTGTTTGGTTACCTTCATCGTCTACATAAACATCTATTGGATCCCCGTTAACATAACGTCTTGCAACAAACGTACCTCGTGCATCATCTGCCGTGATTACATCAGGAGCGTCGTTTCCTGTAAGAGCTTTATATCTTTCATTAAACGTGTCCCTAAAAGATTGTGCTTCAGATGTAGGTACAGTAATTTCAGTAATTTTATAACTGGTTCTACTTCCTCCTAATGCATCTGTTACTGTTTGCGGTACAATAGTTTGAACTTTTTCAAAGCCTTCAATTTTTTCTTGTTGAGCACCTTTGAAACCTGACGTTGCTTGAGCCTCTTCAGCTTGTGCTTCTAAGGTAGCACGTTGTTGTGCTGAAGTTTCTCTTTGATCTGCCATTGCTAACAATTGCAACGCACGATCAGGAAACTGAGAGGCTAACGTAGCCGCCGCCGCACGCATCTGCTCAGGGCTTTCAAAGTTAACACCTTGTAGTTGACTGTAGAGTTCACGCTGACGTGTGACATCTGCAGACTCTCCGCCAAATAAACGCCCAAGCCCTACACCAATTGCAGTACCCATTTGTTGATAAGGATTACGAATTGATTGAACAATTTCCGTTTGACGCATTGCTTCTTGTTGCATAATCTGCTCAGGTGATGCACCAAACAGACTTAATACTTGATTACGTGTTGCCATGAGGCTACCTCGGTAATAAATTAAATAAGAAATTATTAGCGTAGCTTTGAGCAGGTGTAGTTGCTCCGGCATACCCTCCGGCTAATGGGCCAAACATAGGCGTTGCCGCGGATTGTGTCGTAGAACTAAACAAACCCGGAGTACTTAACAAACCAGAACTGATACCACCAAACAAATTCATGCGATTAGTACCCGCTTGTGCTGAAGCCTGAGTTGCTACGCCGTAGGGTGATAGTTCTAAATTACCTGCCGCATACTGTGCCGCCGCACGTGCAGTCTCAGCATCAACCCCTAACTTGATTAGCTCAGCTTCTGTACCTGTGATACCCAAGCCAGACTGAAGCAGATTGCCTGCAACGCCTTGTAACTGTTGCATTTCACCTAATGCCTGTGACCGTGAACCTGCCGCAAGCTGTGCAAGAGTCTGTTGTTGCGCTCTGCCTAAACCAAGTGCGTCAGGTTGTACCATTCCTGAATCTGTACCAAGTCCTTGTGATTCGCCTGCAAGACGTAGCCCTAAACGCCCAGAACCAAACAAACGAGATTGTAGATCAGTTGCTTGCTGTTGGAATGAAGGTCGTAACATTTTTTCTTGTTCTTGGTAAATTTCTTGCGCTCGCTCGGCAGGATCAAAAGAACCTAACTGACCATAAATATTACTTGCACCCGCAAGAGACTGATTCAGTAACTGTTGATACTGAGGAGTCATCATTGAGTACTGTTGACCAGTAATAGGATTGTAGCCCTGTTGACCCATTGATGTCGTTACAGTGTACGGTCTAAATGTACCGTAAGGTGCAATCTCTCTTGCACGATTTACTGCTTCTTGAGAGATACGTTGACCACCGCTATCTCCTCCCCCAAAAAGACCCCCGATCAATGCGGGTGCCGCGGCTAGTGCTAATCGTTCTAACATATTTTAGTCCTTAATAACTTGGGCCGTAGGAAGTATCTGCCGCCCTTAAAGAAGAAGCTTGACTAGATGACATACTTCTTGCATCATCTGTTGTACTTGGAGTAGTATTACCGCCAAAAAATTTCAGTCCACCTGCAATAGTATTACCAACTCCTCTTAATGCCGAAACGCCGGGTAATAAATTACTTAGCAACCCAAAAAATTCTTGATTGGTAAACATTGGATTACCTGTTGACGGATCATTTGGAGTTCCGCCAGTTAGTTGACTTTGCCTTAAAGGATCATACATGATAGGTTGTTGCATAAACGGACTAAACATACTACGATAGGGATTCATCATGTAAGGACTACCCAATTGAAAGGGATTGTACGATTGATATGGATTATACTCCCTGTTGAACTGTGGATAACTTACTCCGCCGAACATACCCTGCTGTGTAAAGTTAGGAATCATTGGGGTTGCCGGTGGTCTAAGATTTGCTAAGATCATGAGATCATTCCTTTTACAATTGTTGTTATTGCTTCAGGAGTAGTGCAATCATCAATCTCTGTTTGTTTAGTATCATACTTAGAACGAATTAGTACACGTTGTGCTTCAGCTTCTGTAGCGTCTGCTCCCGGAATCTGTTTAGCAATGATGTCATCGTAAGGTGCAAACTCTTTTGCACGAGCAGTTCTTCTAACAGTATGAGCAAGGTCTTTTGCTTTAGTGACGTTTACTTCTACTGCTGATACTCCGTACTCCCAAGCGGCTCTTAATGTACGATCCGTTGGTATTTCTGTCTTGTTAATAATTTGAGACGACACACCTTCAGGTACAACCTTTGCGGCAATATCCTGAACTGTCTCACCTTCAGATAAAACCGGAGTTACAACAGCCACTCCGCCGTTAGTGTTAGGGTAAATAATTACTTGTGACATTTGATCTTCCTTAAGCTACAGCAACGACACAAACAAAGTCAGAATCTGCCAGAGCGTCAGCACTAACATTCAATACTTTGGTCTGAATCTCTGTATTGTTATTACCATTATCCATATCAAAGAAAACCATACGGTCTACCGGCCCCGCGCTTCCCGCAAGAGCAGGATGAATAGTGTCTAGTGTATTTGTAAGCGTTAGTGTGTAGTCGCCAGTTCCATTGTCTGTAAGAGCAGAGACATTAAAACTATCATACAATGCAACAGTACCTGTGCCGTCAAAACGCGCCCAAGCCACCACTGCGGCTCTGCCTACAATATTACCAGTTAAGGTAACATCACCTGCAACACTAAGAGCATTGACAGCAAAGTTCTGAGAAGCACTACCTGCTAATTCTGCTTTTGTTGCAACCGCAGTTTCAATCGCCTCAAACTCTGCATCAATTTCTGCACCTTTAACAATTTTAGCGGCATCACCGGTTGAGAGTGAATCCTTTGCCGCAAAGTCTGTAGTTTTAGTGTAATTACTCATTAGAACACTCTACCTTGTTGAATAAATATATCTAGTTTCTGAACAGATAGCTCTGCCCCATCAATGTCACATTCAACACCTACCTGCAAAACATTACCTGTTCCCCCGATAGGCGCTCTCATGCTTTCTACTGCTGTACCTATAGTGTACTCAGCAATATTGTACTCTGCTATACCATACTCCGCAGGGTTGCTATCAGTTAATGTTAAAGGAAACGTCTGGTATGCATCGCTGTAGTCATATCCTGCTTTCATAAACAGTGTCTGCGCTGATCCACCAATGACTGTAATTGCCATTCTCTTAATAATTTTAAACTGACTTGCGTTACCAAAGTCTAAGTAGTTTGTATAGTATTGAAAACGATAGTCATCAGTGTTGTCTTTATATGTCCGATACTCCGCAATCCCATTTGTTTGCCCAAAGTATACGGTATTAGGTAAAGATAGCATTGCACCTTGTGTTTGATTAGACCATGTTGTTACACGTAACGCACCATTCTGTAAGGGCATACGAGTATCAAAAGCATAAATCCGATTAAAACTAGGGAACAATAATAAATAGAATGCATTGTCTTCTGAATAAACAGACTTGATGTTTGTTACAGTTTCTGTTCGTGTTGCCTGTACTAAATCATCTCGTATACTGGAGGATAAGTCTCGCATTGGGAGTGACTTTTCTTGTACCACTCGACCAAGGCTACGTAAACCATCTTCAGATAAGAAAAATATATCAAGCCCTGTGTTTTGAATACTGTCTCTTGCAACGCAACCAACGCGATTGATAACTTCTACAAGTCGTAGCGTGGCAGGATCAAATGAAGCACCGCCGGTTGAGTCATCAAAGATTACAATAGTGTTCTTACAGAAGATAATAAACTGACCGTTCTGCGCGCCAATGCCTACAATCTCATCAGTACCATTGACAAGGACAGCGGAAAGATCAATTGATCCGGCTGATCCAGTACCCCAATCAGAACCAGATAACAGGTCTGACCAGTACACAGTCATTTTATTATTAGTCTTATCAGCTACCCACAAACGACCATATGCAGACAAGACCGTGTTTCCTTGTGGGACAGTCCCTGAGTAATCTCCTGCATCTTCAATGTCTGTAATAGTACCTGAGCTATACACCATGGGTTTATAATCACGATGAAAAAAGTATGCCTTGTCGTTTAATGTAGCACACTGCCAGTTGCCGTCTATAATTGTATTGTCTGTTGTCGGTGTAATCTCAGTGAGTGTACCTGTACCTGTAAAGAACTTAGTATTTGACCAAGAGATAATTGTCTCAGTACCATTAATATCTACGTGACGGTGTAGCCCTACAATGTTTGTGGCAGTACCGCCAGAGCTAGTCACATAAGACCATCCCTTACGCGCACCCAAGCGTCCAAAACGGTCAATAATACAGTTGGTTGCCGTAGACGCAAACCCAGTGTCAAGAGTAATACCTGAATCCTGTGTGTTAAGCCCGTAGAATCCGGGAGCGGCAATGCTAACTGTTTGTAATGGCATTAGACTGTCCAGATTAGTTCGTCAGGATTTTGATCTGCATCAAGTGCAATCGCGTCATTAAGTACACGTTGAGCAGTTGCGTAAGCAGATTGAGCACTAACGCCACCATCTTCTCCACGCTCTTCAATTGCTTTAGCATACGCAAGCATTTGGACTGGTTTAGAAGGAACAAGAATTGATGTACTGTCTGTAGTCAGCTCTGCTTGTGGAGCAACTACGTTAAATCGAAGTGAGTACACACCGTTAGGAATAGGGTAAACATCAACTAATGTATCTCCGTCAGAAGACGCACCGTTAAAGTTGTAGTACCGGGGCGATCCAGTTGCAGGTGTGTTATTCAAAAATAAGTTGTTAAAGTCTGAAGTAGTTCGAGTAGTCATAAAAAAATTACTTGTGTCATTCAACACATCAAGTAACTTAAATCGTCCTTGAGTACCATTAAGTTCGTAGCTAAACGTATCAGCAACAGTTGTTAATGTTAGTGTTGTTTTAAGAGGCGCCCACAACCAAGCGTTTTCTACTTCTTCTTTTGCATCGTTGATTAGAACACCGATAAGCTCTGAGTATGTATTCTCAGACACAGTTGACACTGTACGCTCTCTTAAGCGTTTAAGAACATTATTTACTAATTGAAGATACGTCATTTGTTTTTCCTACTTAAGAGATTATTATACCACACTTTTGTGTGTTTGTCAACCCCTACCATTTTTTACAAGACCAATAACGTGCTGTGAGTTTGCTAGGTGGATTAGTATCGCACTTATGCCTAGCACGAAAGCTCTTACGGCGCTTAGGTTGATCTTTTTTAATAGTCATGTTAGGATCACCAAATCGAATTGTCTTAGTCGTATCGCCTTCTTTAGCAACTACAACAAACTTTTTAGAACCGCCGGGCGTACGTTTAGGTTTGTTGTAAGCACTAACACCCGCACGAGCTAACTTAGGGTCTTTAGACTTAGGCATTTAGCCTCCTTGGACAATATCGTTGTGTTCTATGACAGATACAATTAGTGTCATAGATTGTGTGGCACTGGCTGTAATTGTTTGTCCTGCATCTATAAACACAAACGTATTTTCATGTCCGCCAATGTCTTTAAAATCTTTGGAAGACACGCTATAAGAATCTAGTAAAACTAAACCATTAACAGACATAGTAACTGTCCCATTAGAACCAGAGACATTAGTAATGTAAGCATGAACCCATTCAGCTTTTTTGCCTGCAGGAACTGTGTAAACTGCCGTTGCTGATCCTGTTAGTGTAGCTCCAAAAGACTTACGAATACTCATTTCTTTTTCTTCCAGTTGACACGCTTAGAAGACTTCTTCTTAGCCATAGCTGTCTTTGCACCTGCGGCTTTACAAGCGGCCTTAGTAGGTCTACAAGCAGGATAACTCTTACGCTTGTCCTTCGGCCCTGAGCGACCACAAGGCTTCCCTGTCTTGCAGTCTACCCAACCCTTGCCTTGATTCTGGCTAAACCACTTCTTGAGTGACTCACCAGACTTACTTTTTCTTACGGCCACTCTTGTTTCCCCAGTTCTTAGCACCTACCTTTCGGCACTTTGCTACAGCCCCTGATGCATACGCTGAAGGCCAAACCTTATAGCGGCTTTTGACCTTCTTAGCACAAGCGTCTAGCTTCTTTTTTTTGGCGGCCATTACTTTTTCTTTTTTGCTTTAATAATTTTAGATTGCAATGCTTTTGGTAATTTTTTCTGCTTTGCGGTTAATCCAACTTTTTTGGCAAACGCCGCATCTTTTTTACGTGCAGATGCTTCTTTTTTCATAGCACGTTGTACAGCACCTGGATCACGATGTTTTTTACCTTGCATATTACTTAGCCTTTTTTTGTGCAGTTTTTGACAAATCTCTAAAGTGGTAGAGACGTTTAGAATTTTTAGTGTGCCGCATACCAGAGTGTAATTCACCGTTTGGCATTTTATGCATACCACCTTTGTGTTCAGTACCATCCCTAAAGTAATGCTTCACACCTTTAGCCATTATGCTTTCCTTGTGGGTTTCTTAGGCATTGTTTTCTTAGCTACCATCGGCTTTTTCTTTTTTGCTGTGGTAGTTTTTTTCATTCCTGATCCGTATCCATATCCCGGCATGTTACTTTTTCCCTATCATTTCCATAAGGCCTTTACCGGCTTTGACACCGAATGAGGCCAGTACAATTACCATGAGTATTTCATGATACCAAGTCGGCAAAGTTGCCAATGCTGTAAACCCTGATTGAATATGCCCTACCATGCTTGGTATAAAGACAAGGATCAAAGGTATGCTGAACACTATTGTAAGCCACTCGTCCTTCCACGAGTTCTTGGAAGACTCTGCCATTATGCGTTCCCAATCCGCTGTGGACTGTGCCGCTGTTTTCAGTGCGGTGGCTTTCGCCTCTGCAGTGGCTTTGGTTGATTCCGCCTTGGCACTGACCCATGTACCTGCCAAGTTCGTGATAGCTGTGACTAGCCCAATCATGTAGCATCGCCTTTAGGCTCTTTGTGAAGTGGAATACAGGCCATGTTACGAGGGTCTTCCTTATCCTTCATAATGCTCATGGCTTGTAAAAAACACTCTTCTGGTTTGTCAAAGGTGTGCATGTCGATTACTTGAAAAGTATTTGTAGCTACTAAAATGTAATAAATTCCTACAACCTTCCACATAATTTATCCTTGTTTACTTAACCAGTAAAATATATATATCACCAAACCGACGGCTGAGAGAATGCTAATACCCAAAGTAATGCAAAGGCACCAATCCATAATCTGTTTTTTACGTTGAGCTTTTTTGGCTTTCTCAGCTTTTTTTGCGGCTTCACGGCTTTCCTTCATTTTACTTTGGTAGTTTAACCAATCAGTCCATAACCCGGCTCGCCCTTGCCAGATCATCATTTGTTTGAGCGTGTTTTCATACTCTTTGAGACGCTCTGTAGCCATGAATGCTTGGAGATCAGATTTATATCCATGTTCATGTGCTTTCTTTTGTATTGTAGCCTTGAGGCCAAAGTAGTCTGCTAATGCGTCTCCTGCTTCATACAGTTCTTTACCATTAGCAATGGTTTGTTTAATAACGCCAAAGGCCGCATTAGCGGCGGCCAACTCAGCTATCATCTGGGCGATCCTTGCCCAACATCTTTCTTACTGTTTTTGTTTCGTAAATGCGAATAGCTGTCCACACCAGTGTAAACAATGCCGCCAATGGAGGCAACATTTCACCAATCGTACCTACTACTGTAACTACACTTAAACCGTCTACGAGTGTCTTAGTGCTTTCTGTTGCCATTTCGTTCACATCCTGCCCTTACTCAGCTAAGCTGATGGCGTTCCACCCGGTAGTGTTATCTGCTTGGTATGCTTCTTCATCCCAAACATAATTACCTTCGGGTTTAGTAATAGGAGATTCCCACGCAAGAGTTGTTGTGTTTTTAGTCCAAGAAGCATATGGCTGTGGAGACCAAAAGCAATCATTTGCCACATCAAACTCAAAACCTTTACCTGCGTAATTCTTACGAAAGTTAGAGTTGTAGGAAGTTTGCTTCCAAGTTCCACCTAAGAGTTGGCTACAAAACTCTGATCCAATAGCTTCAGAGCCGGGATAGATACCACCTCCACAGTCATCATTAGAAACAACAATAACTCTTTGTACTATGTTATTTGCATCAATTTCTGCAAAGTGGGCCATTATTAAATTTCCTTACGATTAAACTGCGTACCGGATGATGACAACGCCTGTACCGCCGTTACCGCCAGTAGCACTGTAACCACCGCCACCGCCGCCTCCAGTGTTAGCCGTACCGTTTCCGCCTGCAACACCGCCTGCGGTTCCACCGTTACCACCACCACCTTGACCGCCAGTACCTGCCAAGCCGCCTAAGCCTGATCCGCCGCCACCGCCTGCATAGTAAGTGGCTGTACCATTAACAGAAGACTGAATACCATCACCGCCGTCACCACCATTAATACCGGCTCCAGTAACGCTTTCGCCAACTTCTCCTGCACCGCCACCTCCGGCACTTTGATAGTTAGCACCACCATTAGCTTGTGCGCTACCACCGTTAAATCCGTGTTGGAATGTGCCTTTACCTCCGCTATGAGAACCGCTGTTGTAGGCTTGCGCTCCGCCTCCGCAACCACCGTCTCCACCTGCACCGTTGGGGAAAGAAAAACCTCCACCGCCGCCATCTACATCAAGGTCTCCGAACGATGTTGTTCCACCTTGAGAAGCTAAAGTAGTACCAGTATTTGTACCTGCACCTCCGGCTCCAATAGTAATAGTGTAATCACCTGCGGCTAAGTAAACAGAAGGTTCAACACCTGCTAAGGCACCTGATGTTTCGCCAGATATAGAAGAGCGATAACCACCTGCACCACCTGCAGAACCCAAGGTAGAGCCTCCGCCGCCTCCACCGCCACCTACGATGACGTAATCAAAGAGTCCTGCTGTAGTAACTGTAAATGTACCAGACGATGTAAACGTATGTATTTTATTACCACCGGCAGTTGTTTCTGTTCCGCCTGAACCCGCCCCTGCCGTAACAGCAGTAGAGCCTCCGCCTCGTCTAACAACTAAACCTTCACTCATCGGACAACCTTAATCTGAAGCGAAAAACTTTTTGCAGGTTCTGCTGTAGCATATACCTTTAATGTGTTGGCTGAACTTGCTTCCACACGATAAACTGTAGCCCACTCTGCACCAATGTCAGTAACGTCTGAATAGGACGCTCCAGATAAATCAATATCTACAATTGGTGTATCATTAGCAAGGAGACCACTAACAGTTTTTGTTGCAATGTAAGGGCCAGAGCCTGTCCAATCGGATGAGCCTGCTGATCCTGTAACTGTAGTTGTATATAATGCTGTTGTCGCGTATGTTCCTAAATCACTAACTTGAGATTCAGTAATTGACAAAGCCGCTTGGTGTTGCGTAACCGATGCTTGGGTAATGTTTGAATTTGGGACGTTAGCCCATACGACCGCCGCAGACAAATCGTTAGTTTCGGTAAAGCTTTGTAATGCGGAGTCAGCTTTAGCACCCTGTGCCGCTGTAGCGTAGTCTGTAGATGCTGTAGTAGCGACAGTACCTAAACCTAAATTAGTACGTGCAGTAGCGGCATTATTTAAATCGGACAGATTATTAGCTACACTTAAAAAATCCGATGCACTTACAGCCGCATTAACCCATGCAGAACCTGTGTAAACTTTAAGTGTATTGGTGCTAGTGTTAAAATATAAATCACCGGCTGTTAATGCATCGCCATCATTATCTACTGTAGGATCACTAGATTTAGCTCCTAAGTAAATATCATCAATATTATCAGCCGCTAGTTCAGCGGCGGTCTGTGCCGCTTGTGCCGCAGTTTTAGCAGTGTTGGCATCATTGGCGTGGCCTAGTGCTGTTGTTGCGTGTCCGCTTGCTGTAGTTGCTGAGCCAGAAGCCGCAGTTGCGGAAGTAGCCGCTTGTGTTGCTGAAGTAGCGGCGGCAGAAGCTGAAGATGAAGCGGCGACTGCTTGGGCTGTTACATCAGTAACTGTAGCATCTGTAGTAGAATCACCCGCGCCACCTGTACCACGATAAAGTGCCATTAAAATCTCCAGTGTATAGAATTAGGAAACCCCTCCGAAGAGGGGCTAGTTTACTTAGGAGTTAAACACCAAAGTAAGAGCTGACTCAGGACGTAAAACTTTTACGCCATACAGAGTGTCTGCAGTGAACAAGTCACCTAAGAACTCTTGCTTGTACTGAGTTTGTGAGCGAATACCCATTTGCTCTGCAAATACCATTGAGTCACGATGACCAAGGATACCTGCTTTCAACTCTCCACCCGCAGAGTTAGCAGATGCAGTTTCTACAACAGGGCAGTTAGTTGAGACATAAACGTCAATACCATAAAGGCTACCGATGTTACCGTTTTGTACAGGCTGACCTGATACGAAATCAGATGAGTTGTAACGGTCAATACCACGGATAGTCTGTACGACTGATGGAGGTACAACAAGGAAACGTCCGTCCATAGGAGTATCGTTGTCATCTAACTCTTTGACTGCTTCACGGAAGCCAGTGTCAGAAAAGATGTCAGCCGCGGCTACAGTGTCAACAGCGTAAGCTGTTAAGTTTGTAGAAGCATCCATAAAGAACGAGTTGCTGTGTACGTAGTCAGCACCATCAGAATCGCCGAATGACTTAGCCAAGGCAAACAAGTCAGTATCGACCTGCTTTGCAAGTGCATAGCCTGCGTCTGAAGTGTAGAACTGACGGAGTGAAGCAAGTGCTTGCACATCAGTAATGTCTTCAATCAAACGAGAGTACTCGTAATGTTGATCTATTGTTACTTGGACTTCTGACTCAGTTGCCGCAATCAAAGTTACCTGAGTTGAAGCCGCCTTTGCAGAAGCATCGCCACGAGTTGGCTTAGGGATGTGAAGTGTATCTCCCTTTTTACCAGTCATTGGCATACGGTTTACAAGATTAGCAAGAACGAGAGCCTTCTCGTATGCCGCGATGATTTCGTCTGACCAAATTTCTGGGATAAAAGTAGCCGCAGTAGTATTGGTGACGTGGTTAGTACCTAGTGCCATTGTTTTAGCTCCTTAACGCTATTTGACACGACCCTCTTGGTAAGCCTGCATAATCTCATCACTGAGTGCTTGATACCGCTTAGGGTCATTTTGCATAAGTTTAATAATATCAGCACGACGATAGATTTTACGACTTGGAGCTTCTCCTGATCCTTTCGCGCTACCTGTTGAAGCAGACTTCAATTGGCGTTTACGATCAGTTTCTTGCATCTCGGCAGTTTCTTTGACAATGTTTTGACGTTCTTTCCACGTTGTGAGAAGTTCATCAGCCGCATCAAAATCAAAGTGTTGGTCTGCTCGTTGAAACAATTCAGTACGAACTTTAGATTTAGTAATCCATTCAGCAAACTGCTCATTAGAAATAATTTCTTGGTAGTCTGGATGATTGGCTTGTAATCTACTAAGAACCTCTTGTTGCTTTAACGCATAAGAAACTTTTTCAGCTTCTTTAATTTTAGGATGGTTCGATAGCTTGTGTTCAATGTACTTATCAGGATCGGCAAATATGTCGATGTCTTCGTCTTGTTGTTGTGGGCTTTCTTTGGCGTTTAATTGCGTCTTAACGAAATCATCTACAATTTTGCGTAATTCACCAACTTCAGAAGATTGCTTACCCATAAGCTTTTCAGCTTCTTGATGCATCTGAACAATATCTACAATAGATTTATTCTGATACTTTTCAGGAAGTGATTCTTCTTGGGCTTCCTGAATCTCTTCAGGTTCAGCAGGTTGTTCCTCTTCAGGAGTCTGCTCTTCAACTTCTAGTGGGGCAAATTCTTCGCCTTCTTGTAAACTTTCGGGACTTTCCTCTAAAAATCGTGCCATATTGTTAAACTCCGTGCCTTAGCATTATGGAAGTGATTAGTGTTGAGCGGCTCTTTCGTGATCCTTAGCCCACGCATCATCGGCATCAGGCCAACCTGTACCTTTGAAATGTGTTCGGATACTAGAGATTATCCGCTTTGCGGTATGTCCACACTCAGGGCAAGTAGCAAACTCATCAGATGCGTCTACCCACTGTTCCTCAATGTGATTACATTCTGTGCATTTGAAATCAAATCTTTTAATCATTAAGATTGATCTCATATGCGCGTTTCATTGCGTTTTCAAACCTTAACACTCTAAAGAACGCATCACGTTCTCCTTTAACAAATGCTAAGTGTCTTTCATCCTTGATGTCTTCTATACGATATTTATCAAGAATGTCTTGTATTTCTTCTTGGAATTGTTTCCAACCCGGATGTATAAACAAATCAAAATAAGTTTCGTAATACTTCTGATCTTCAGGACTCAATAGAGTTTCTCCCTAATTATAATGCAATTATTATACCACAATTTTATTGTTTTGTCAAGTCTTTTGCTTGACTTTTTGTATTTCTTGTGGTAGGAGGCTTCGTACTTGCCTCTTCTAATCTAGTAATTCGCTCATCTAATCTTTGCAATATGGCATTCATCTGTTGGAGAATGTTGTCCACGTCTTGCTTAGTTACCATTACTTTGCCTCATTTGTTGCTCTACAATATCTTCTTTACTTGCAATCTCGCGCTCTTTAAGTACAAGCTCTGCAAGTTTAGCGCGACGCTCAAACTCTTTGTCAACCTCATCAGGCCCACCTTTAGCTTGAACAGCCAATCGTCTAGTCTCTGCATCCAATGGAAGCAACTGACTTTCAATTTCATTCTGCTTAACTCGTGATTGAATCTCTGCAGTTTGCGCTTGAATATTTTTAATACTTTCTTGTTTTTGAGCCATATCTATTTGCAATGCCATTTGTGTTTGTTCTTGGCGTTGTTGCATTTGCGATTGATTCGCATTTCGCAGCCCTTCAATAATCTGCTCACGATTAGATAAGTTCATATTATCTACAATTGATTCAATTAACATTGGATACATTGGAGACTCAGGACTCATTGTTTGCAATAACTGTACCAATTGTGTGACTTCATACTCACGTGCAATAATTCCAAGCGAACTACTTGCAACAAACTTAAAGTCTTTAACCGGATACAACTCTGGATTAAACTGCATGTATCGATGTGCGGCTTTGCGTACAAATGGAATCAAAAATGAATCTTGAAAGTTAATCAACGTGCGTTTATGCCGTTTGATAATAGCTCCCAGTGACATGCTGATACCTGCGGCTGTGGCTTCCCCATTAATACTTCCCGGAATACCTGCCGCATCAATAGCTCCAGTTGCCATCTGAACCATTTGTTGGAGACTGGCTGATTGATTAAATGAGTTAGCGTCAAGATTTCCAAATCTGAACGGTTGTAAGATCTCTGCGGGATTACCATTCGTAAGGATGGCCTTGCCGGGTCTAACTTCCAATTTACTTCCGCGAGGTAAGCGTGAAGCATCAACAGCAAGCATAGGATGTACAGTAAGCGCAAGTGCGTCAATTCGTGCTCTCAGTTCAGTATCAAGGGCTTTCTGTGCGTTATATCCTTTCTCGCATACTCCACGACCCCAGAAACGTCCCGGTACTATATCCCATGGGAAAGCCACTACTGGACGATCTTGCATCATGTAAGGGTTAGCCTCAGCTTTTAATAAAGTTCCACCATTTGCAATTACAATCATTGCTTCAATATATGATGGGCCATCTTCAGTAATATCATCATCTGACATTTCATAGACTGTGCTTTCAAACAACTCACGTGGCACAAGTCCATAATATTTTGTAAGACGAACTTTATCATCAAAGTGAACTGTTAAGTCTTGATCAGGTTCTAAATCACTATCCGCAGGTGCTGTACCAATTTGAACATTGTTGTATACACCTTGTTCTTGTAGTAGGACTACTTGATGGTAAGGTACAAACTCATCAATAGCGACACCTAATGCTTCATCAATATTTGTCGCAACAGGATCAATCAAAAAGTTTTGTGGTAAGACAGGGCGCAACTTAACAAGTGTCCTTGGTGCTTCCATAACTCCAACTGCTTGCATTTCTCCATCAAGGATTGGTTGCGTTGCAGGACGTAACTCATTAACTTCTTCAAGAACTAATTCACCAATCCCTGTACCAAATACAGCAGAGTTAATTAAACACTCAGCAATTGCTTTACGAGCATTAGCAAACTGCATATCTTCAGTTAACTGAGTTCGTAAGAACTGCATGTCTTGTTGTTGTTCATCAGCAAAGTCATCTTTGATGTCGAACCATTTACCACGACCAAAGGTAGCTTCTTCTACTTCTGCTACGCTAGACTCAACAGCCTGTTGCAATGCGGGAGAAATAATTCTTGATCTTTCAGATGCACGCATTGTATCTTCAGCAGACCAAATGCCACGCCATAAGCGATAATACTCATCAAACTTTTCTTGATAGTTTGCTTCGTAATGGTCACGCCATGAATCGCACTTATCAATAACCCACGCCTCCAGACTTGTTGGGTCAATTGATCCTTTGTTTTCATATTCCATATTAGTATCCTGCTACGGGGTCTAAGATTTCAAAGTCTTCTTCTTCATAATCGTAGTGGTATGCAACCTTAGCAAGTTGATCGATGTAAGCTAAAGCATCCACTAAGTCATCATGAACCAATTGATTTGGAAACTGGAACAACTCATCTAAAAATGCAGAGTTCCATTCTCCTTCGTTTAACGTGATCTGTCCGTGTTCAAAGCGTCCCTGTAAGCCCCACACGATACGATCAGTTTTCTTTTTGTTCCCATGCGTCAATTCCTCCACACGAAAGAATCGTTGTCCAGACTTCATAATGTCTGTAAGGTAAGGGAGCACCGCATTCTTTAATGCTCCTTTTTCGATACCAACCGCTACTGGTTGATAGTGTGCGACAGCATCGAATATTTTTTTGGCGGTTTTTTTGATATCCCATCTTCCATGTACAATATCCGCTACCCACCATCCGTCTTCATTAACCTTTACAATCGCAATAGCCGTTTGGTCAAGCTTTTTGTTTTTACTTTTCGTCGCGGATTCCACATCTGCAAAGCCCGCCAAGTCAACCGCAATATAGTAATCACCATGCTCAGGTTCATCATCATCAAACTGTATCCAATCCTCTTTAAAGATTTCAGACCCCATTGCTTCAAAGCTTGCAAGAAACTCCTGTCTAAACGCATAGTTTGACATGGACTTCTTAGCTGTGTCAATCTCTTCTGGATCAAGAAGCGGGTTATCATAAGATGTGAAGTGCCAAGCCTTATAGCTCTCATCATCGCCCAACGTGGCGTAATGGTAGAGTTCATAAAAGTGATTCCTTCCCATAGGCGTACCAATAAACATGGCATCGCCCTTCTGGTCAGCAAGTGCAGGTCTCAGGATTTGTTCCCACACACTGGGCTTCATATCCGCATATTCGTCCATAACAAGGAATTTAAGGGAAACTCCTCGCATTGTCTCTGGTCTATCAGCACCCTTTAACGATATCGTACACCCGTTAATGAGAGTGATTTGCAAGTTGTTTATATGTGATGACTTGATAACAGGATGAGCTAACTCAAGTAAAGTAGTCCACATAATGTCACGAGCCTGTCCTTGAGTAGGGGCAACATAAAACACATGACCACGATCAGTTTGTAATCCGTAGATAATCAATTGCCATGCGGCTAGTCTTGACTTACCAGTACGACGACCTGCGGCTACAATCTTGAAACGTGCTTTGTCGTTGAAGACATCTTGTTGCCACGGGAGCAACTCAACATTAAGCTCCAATTACTTACCGCCCGGACGTTTTAGTTTAGGTTTAGTCAGCATTTTTTCTTGAATTTGTTTTACTGAACCTCCTGAACTACCACCGCCAATAGCTTTTAATTTAGCTTGAAACTTCGGGTCTTTTAGACTTTCTGCCGCCATGCGTTGTATTTTTGTCATTTTTTTAGGGTCTTTACCTTTTGATGTACTATACACATCACGTACAGTTACACGAGGATTTTGAGAACCTAATGAGGTTGAAGAAACATTATTGAGTACACGGTTTCGCGCAGTTTCTTTATGTTTTTCATTAAAGATTTGTTTAGCTTGTGCGGCAGACTTAGCTTCAATTTGCTTTGTTGCTTTAACACCTGCACCTGATCCTGTAGGATCGCTCACTCTATACTCAACTGTAAACTTAGCCATCAGTTTTTGCTTCCTTCATGATGTCAACAAGCTCTGCACTACGACGACCTACTTGACGATACCACTTTGAATCAATCATTTCGTTGGCGGCCATCAAGTAGTTCCCTTCATTCACATAACTAATCATGTTCTTAAACTTACCTAAGCGATTACGCCCAAGGTTAAACGCCATGTTTACTAACACACGTTGTACATCATCAGGATGTGAGCTAAAGTTTAACACAAGCGCACACGCATCACTGTACGCAACATCACAATCATCATGGAATACTTGGAGGATGCGCTCATCAGTTACAGGAGTTCCAACAGGCCATGTGTATTCCATGTCGTCTTCTGTAACAAGGTGACCAATTCCAAAAGTGGGTAGGTTTTCACTGTCAAGATAAATCTCAGCAACGTAACCTTCGTGGCGAACGAGATCTTCTTTTACAATCTCAATCAGTTCATTCTTCGTTATCGACATCGATTACCTCTGCATCAATAATATCATCTTGACCTGTGATTACAGTATCGCCACCCACGCCTGTAATCGTAATACTTACACTAGATTTACCTGTAGTGTTTTTATCTCTCTCAAAATAACTAACAGGCAACATACGATCCATTAGTAACTTCCACGCCGCCGCTTGATTTTTATGTTCATCGTCTAGTGCCGCGTTCATAATACTATCCAATACCTTTTGAGATCTTGGACTGGCTAACAAACGCGCCTTGAATTCATTGATTGCCGCCGCATCACCGGGAGGTCTACCACGTTTGCCACGTTTGCCCGCCTTCTTAGACTCAACAATCGACTTACGAGGTCTTCCTACTCGTTTTTTTGTTGGAGTATTCTCTGTCATATACAGTACTCTGTAGTTATCGCAACAATCATTGCAAGAGATTGTAAGAGATAATAATTACTACTTGCGTTTTTCTCTTGCGTTATCTCTTTAGTGCTAATATTGTAGCATACTTTTAAGGATTTGTCAAGTTATATTTTGACACTACAATATAGTTTCCCTTCTTCGGCGGGTTTCAGGCAGTATTCCTCCGCAGTGCGTAATTGATTTTCTCTATTATAATCAGTATCTTAATCAGTTCTTACGCAAATGCAAATCATTCTTATTTAAATCCTAAATTCACCTTTTTTTGTATCTGAGTAGGTACACTATATCGACGCAATGTTGTGCGCCCTCCCCCGGCCTGTGGATAACTTTGGGGATAACTATTTAATTTCTGTGGATAACTCAACAATCCTGTGGATAAATATGCTCTGCCTGTGGAAAACTAGCGAGAGAATGTGTATAAGTAGTACCTACCCCGTGGATAAGTCTGTTAATACCCCACCTATGTAACCAATAGTTCTAATAACCCAGATCCTTATGACAAATTAATCTAACGATTAACCTGGTTAACCTTGACGCACGACTGGTTTCTGTTAGCATGTACATATGGTCAATAAAGATCATAAATAAAGTAAATAGTAAATATATAGACTGGAGGGTCTAATGACTACTAAAAACGAAGCGATTCAATTCGATGGGAAAGGTGTGTCTTACGCGAAGTTCTTAAATACTGATGTGAGCTTGATTGTTGAGTCCACGGATGGTAAGCAAGTGTCGAACATGGTCGAGATGGTTAACCAAGTTAACCTAGACAAGGATATCATCAAGGGCTATTGCTCTGAGTTTGAATCAATGTTGCTTGCGGCGGGTAAGGATAAGCAGACAATCAAGGCTTTAAAGTCTGCCAGAAAATGCGTATTGGATTTCGCACTAGGCATTCGCAAGAAGCAACAGGCCCAGCCGGAACTATGGGAAAATGGCGAAGGTAAGACCATGATTGTCAAAGAGTTCAAAGGAGCCGGTAATATCAACGCTCTAGCGGGACTATGCCGCGAAGCCGAAGGCGACGAAGAAGCACCGAAGCCTTGGGACCTTGGCGAAAAACTCAACGCATTGCTTGAGAAAGCATACGAAGAGGGCTACAACCAAGCCGATATCCAGAAAGCGTTCAAGGAGTTGACAGCCGAACCGAAAGCGGCGTAATCGAGAGAGGGGCGAAAGCCCCTTTTTCTTTGTCTAAAATAAAATTTTTTTACACCGGATCTCAGCACCAAGCTGTGTTATACTGTGTTTACACAGTCGAGCGGCAGTGTTCGTTCTGTGTTGAAGTTAACCAAGTTAACCTACTGGAGGGTTACATGAACAATCAAGTTACAGTGGAGACTTTACTCAAGGTGTTCATCAGTGAGGTGGTCGAATGTATCAAGAAGCCATCACAAGTTGACGAATATGCATATTACAACAGCGAGCCTAAAAACTTTGAGTTGCGCGTGCGTACTCAGGTTGGTGGTTCTTACTGGTCATTGCGTGGTATCTCATCACAAGTGTTCAAGCATAGCGAAGCTGTGGAGTTTGAGAAGCGTTCGCAAGAGTTCTTCCATAGTCACTGTCGTAACATCATGGACGCATACGAGGGCTTGAATACACCGGAGTATCAGGACTGATGGAGTTCGTAGTACTTTGGATTGGCCTGTTGTGCTTTATCGGGGCGTGCGCTTGCACGTCTCATGTTATTGCTGAATTTATGAGGAAGTATTTCAAATGAGTTTCGAAGTTGTAAACCCAGTGATCAATGCGTACATGCAGAAAGATCACAAGCATATGATGGACGGTATCATGTTTGTTGTGTTATCGGTGAAGGCACCATTCAGTACGATGGACATGCAGATGCGTGATTACCGTGAGAAAGGACGTGACTCCAAATATATTTGGGGTTGGAAGAAAGATACATACGACTATCTGCAGAAGAACAGCGAGGAGTTGTACTATCAGTTGATGTATCTATCAAAGAAGCGGTGGTCTTCTGGTACTGGTGCTCACATGAGTGATCGTACTATTCGTGATCGAAAGATGATGCTTGTGCTTACAAATGTTCCGGGCCTTGGTCTAGCCAAAGCAGGTTTTGTGATGCAGATGATGTTCGGTCGTGTCGGTTGTATTGATGTGCATAACTTGCGACGCTTGCGTACTGTCAGTATCAAGGATCTTCAGTTCACGAAGATGCTGTCAGATGAGACCAAGATGAAGAAGATCGAGAACTATGTGGACATTTGCAAACACAACAATTCCACCAAGCGGTTGTGGGATCAGTGGTGCGAGCAACTGACGCAGAAGAAATGTAACAAGAGTAAGTTTAGTACAGGTTGGGATGTGTCTGTGTTCCACCTGTCTGCTCTGACTGGACGAACGATTTAACCTCCAGTGTCCTGAGCATGACCTTAAACTGCTCAAGTTAACCAAGTTAACCTTAAGGAGATTACAATGATGATATTCAATTACAGCAGTAAGAAAGAGATGCGTGAGCATATTGGTCAGCGTCTCAACTACACTGAGACATCGTGGTTTGGGCCGGAGTATAAGGCCAATGGAGTATTGACAGGATCTAACAGACCACAACTTACGGATAACAAGGGGCGTGAGTTCTTTGCACAGGTCACAATGAGTGACGGCTTAATAGCAGGAGTGAAGTAATGAAAGGTGTATTAGTAGATCCTTATCTCAAGACTATTGAGAACGTAGAAGTGAATGACTACACAGATATCAGCAAGCATTTGCAGTGTGATATCTTCTGCAGTGGTGGTTATGATGAGGGCGGTGATGCCATATATGTGAATGACGAGGGACTGTATGAGGAGACAGAGTTCTGGTATGCACCAGAGATATATCCTTACCCGTATGCGGGGCGTGTGTTGTTCCTTGGTATCAATCGTGCCAATGGAGAATCTCAGGATGCATTCTTGGATGCAGAAGATGTGATGGACATTGATCACAAGTTCATGTCTCGTGATGAGGTATCAGTGATGGGAGACTTGGGATGATATGGACTGATGGTTGTGAGTACAGATGTGCTCACTGGTGGTATGACTCAGAGGATAACGACTACCAACTGACTACGACGTGGAAGTTTGAGAAGAACTATCCTGATATGCCTGACTACTGGCACTTGCAAGATGTTGAATTTGATGCAGGTTCTGCTCGTGCCTTGGCGAACAACCATGCTGATGAGATACTGTCAGGGTGTCGCAACGGTGGGTCTGTATGGTGTGACATTGAGTCGCAAGGTCCAGACTTAAATCAATTAGAAGAGGTAAGTTATTATGAGTAGATACTATGGAACAGGAGTTAGACTAATGGGTATGCGTCGAGGTGAAGAACAAGTCAATGCGAAGTTGACAGCAGATCAGGTGCGTCAGATTCGTGAGCTTGATCGAGAGCGTGTTGTGCTCAAGGAGAAACTTGCTAACTTGTCACAGCGTGCAATCGCGGATCGCTTTGGTGTCTCCAAGCAGAGAGTGTGGGAGATTGTTAACTTTCGCAATGGTGCATGGAGTCACGTTTGAGATTCTTAATTGGTTGTGTTATACTGGTAGTAATTTTATACCTGATCAGGAGTGCTACCCATGAGATGCCTATCATGTGACGCTGAGTTGACTGACTTTGAGGCCACTCGTAAAAGCGCAGAGTCTAATGAATTCATAGACTTATGTAACTATTGTTACTCATTTGTGAAGAGTGAAATCAATGCAGTCGAGCGTCAGGATCTGATGCATGATTGTGATGAAAATAATTTTTTTGTACCTGATTCTTCAGATGATTTGTGATATACTATTCTCTCTTGAGATACGTAAGAGATAATTATTATCTTAGTTATCTCTTACAACAACTTAGGACTGTTGAGATGAATGATTTAAATATTCCTATTGAGGAATTTACTATTGCGATGGAGGAGCACAACAATCACATTGTGATGACTGAGTGTTGTGATTTGATTTACAGACATGGACTCTTGCGTGTGCTAACATCTCTTTCGGATTATTGTTGTGATCCAAAAGAAGCGTATGCTCTTGCAGTGCTCGCAAACATTTACAAGGAGAGTGAACATGCCTTTTGTAAAGACGCACCAACCATGCAATGACTGTGGATCAAGTGATGGTCTGTCAATCAACGATGACGGATGGACTCATTGCTTTGTCTGTGAGGCACGTACAGCCCCGCAGTCCGACGATTACATACCAACCTATGAGGAGGTACAGGTGGAAGCCAAACAACTAGATACTGTCCACGAGATTTATCTAACGATTATCGAACGTGGTATCAGCAGTGACACAGCCAAGGCATACAAGTGTGCGAAAGATGGACAGATGTACCACTTCAATTACACTGACAGCCAAGGCAACATCATTGCTTACAAGACACGCACCGCTGACAAGAACTTTCGCATCAACGGTGACTGGAAGAATGCTGTACTATACGGACAGAACCTGTTCAGCAAGGGTGGTAAGTTTGTCACCATTGTGGAAGGTGAGTTCGATGCGATGGCTACATACCAAATGCTTGGATCAAAGTATCCTGTCGTATCAGTACGCAACGGAGCCGCATCCGCGTCCAAGGATATTCGCAAGCAGTATGAGTGGCTCGACTCGTTCGACAACGTGGTGATCTGCTTTGACTCAGACGAGGCAGGTCAACGTGCCGCTTCACAGGTGGCAGAGATCTTTGGTAGCAAAGCTAAGATCTTCAAGCACCTCGATGGTATGAAGGATGCCTGTGACTATCTTCAGCATAAGAAGATGAAGGAGTTCACTGATAAGTGGTGGGCATCTGAACAGCATGTACCTGATGGCATCATTGCAGGTAACAGTCTGTATGAGGAGGTGATGAAACCTGTTACACCTGCTGACGTTGACTATCCATTTGCAGGGTTAACCAAGTTAACCTATGGTGTACGCAAGGGTGAGCTAGTCACCATCACTGCAGGTTCAGGACTTGGTAAGTCTCAGTTCGTGCGTGAGATTGTGTGGCACATACTGAACAAGACAACAGACAACATCGGCTTGATGTTCTTGGAAGAATCAGTACGCAAGACTGCGCTGTCTATCATGTCACTCGCCGCTAACAAACCACTGCATCTACCTGACGCAGATGCGACTGACGAGGAGAAGACGGATGCCTACAAGCAGACTCTTGGTACTGATCGTATGTACCTCTTTGACCACTTTGGGAGTACATCAGTCGATAACATTATTAATCGAGTCCGGTATCTTGCCAAGGGACTGGGGTGTACTTATATTTTTCTCGATCATATTAGTATCGTGGTATCTGCTCAAGCCAGTGGAGACGAACGAAAAGCAATAGATGAGATCATGACCAAGCTCCGTATGCTTGTACAAGAGACTGGTGTATCTCTGATTGTGGTGTCACACCTCAAACGTCCTGAGTCCAAGGGACATGAAGAGGGTGCGGCTACCTCATTGGCACAGCTACGTGGCTCTGGTTCTATTGCTCAGTTATCTGACATGGTGATTGGATTGGAGCGTAACGGTCAGGCTGATGACGAACAGGAACGTAACACCACACGAGTGCGAGTGCTTAAGAATCGTTTCTGTGGTATCACTGGCCCTGCATGTAGCTTGCTTTATTCTCGTGAGACTGGTAGAATGAGTGAGATAAATGAAGAGGAGTTGTAATGAAGGTATTGGTACTCGACATTGAGACCAACCTCGCACACGATACGATATGGTGCTGTGTTGCTAACGATAAGGTGTGTCTTGATTCAACTGGTTTGCAAGAACTGATTGACTCACATGACGTTATTGTTGGACATAACATCATCGGGTTTGACGGGCCAGTGCTGTCACGGGTTTGGGGAGTAAAGATTCCCCTCTCCAAAGTTCGTGACACTCTGGTTATGTCAAGGCTATACAATCCACAACTTGAAGGTGGGCA
>VMHT01022449.1_pt1 | contig 34206 bp, 60 predicted proteins | sample 4693611 | NCBI WGS metagenome assembly VMHT01 (sample SAMN12280063, study PRJNA550983) | marine metagenome | isolation source: seawater sampled from same location over 5 years 0.02-0.2 micron viral filtrate | place: USA: collected off the coast of southern California halfway between the port... ...
AGTCTACTTAATTTAGACTATTTTATGAGGAATAGAACACCCGGTGCCACAAAGTTCCTAAATGTGTTAAGTGGCAGTAATGAAGAAAATAGCAAAGAATGGTATGATGCTGTAAAGCATTTTTCCAATACAAGTTTTGTGCAAGAAGCATATGGTGATGCTAATAGAACCTTAGAAGGTTACGCATTCGCTGGTATCAACATGAAACACATGTATAGTGTCTTGAGTAGACTATTAGATCTTAGAGAAGATGGTTTACTAGAAGGCAAGGATTGGATTCACTTCTTAGGTACTGGACGCCTTAATTGGGCATGTCACCTTACCAGTATCCAAAGACAGTTGAGAAAACATGACAATCCTAATATTACATTATCGTTTGATGCGGCATCGCCTTTTGTCAATACAGCATACGGCCAAACCTACACACATAATGAGTTTAGAGCCAAGCGATTCGGATACTTTATGGATAGAGCATTCGATAATAAAGACATGAAAGGATCAAAGATGCCTATGCCTTTTGCACATTCCCCTATAATGGACAGACTAACTGTTGGTGACATCTGTGTATTAGGACACGGTGATGTTAATAGAAATGGTAAAGAAACTACAACTAGTTGGGACACACTAAGTTATGCTCTTTACATGGGTCATAGTGTTTATAATCATATCACAGCAGTTCAAGAAGCAAATAGACTTGCTGATATGGAAAAACACAGAACTCCAACACATTGGAAGAACTGGAAGAAAGTAAAAGGTAGTAGTGTAAGTAATGAAACTTCACCTTATGTTCCAGGTACTATTTTAATGTTCGAAAGTTTTGCTGAGGAAGTGTTAGATCCTAATAACACTGACGCAAGGCAGATGTTAGAAGATAACAAAGAGTTTTTAAAAGAGATTAGTTTCTCAGATGGTAGTGCGGAACAATCTACATTTGGTGCTTTATTTGAAACTGATGAATACGAATCAGGTGATAGTGAAGCGGACATGCAAGAGGATATAATGAGGGCAGATTTTGATGGAGAGTAAAACAGTATATAGCGGTACTTATAGTCACGAAGGACATGATGTAAACTTTGAAGTAAACGATCATGGCGTAACAATTATAGAAACCAAAGATGGCAAGATACAAGCACCAATGGAGTTTAGTACAAAGAAAGCAACCTTCTTTCAAAACCAATTGGTTCAATGGGGTTACATTAGTTACTAATGAATATAGAATCACTAGTTATAGATGATAAGCCAGTCCTTATTGCTGATGACTTTTTCAGCAAAGAAATATGTAGTGACTGGCTTAGATACTATATGAATAGTGGTTTTGTAATGAACGCAGTTGAATACGCACAGACAGAAGCAGAAGGTGAGAGTTTATTTTACTTTACACATGGTATGACTAAACCAGACCTTGAAAAAGTATTTAGAATGTCAACTACTATACTACCGCTTGTAAACGAGTGGAATGAAAATAATGGTACTGATTTTAAATATACTGATTGTGTTAGAACACATATTAACCTTACGCAAGAGTGTGATTCTTTTAGAGGACACGTTGATCACCTTTCCAGAGATATTTTAATATTCCTTTGGTTTGGGAATCCATACTTTAAAGATGTAGGCGGTGGCTTCTATCTAGGAGAAGATAAGGATACACTTATTGAGCATAAGTTTAATCGTTGTGTTATATTCCCAGGTACTTTGTTTCATCAAATACAAGATGTTATTGATAAAAGTGAAATAAGGCTATCTGTGTATATTGGTTTTCAAAAGCAAGAAGGTAAGGAAAAGAACTTATATTTTGATCCTGCTACATTGAAAAACGCATTACACAAGGACGCATTTGTAATGGAAAAACTGACTAAAGAATTACATAAAGATTTTGGAATAGGAAATTAAAATGGAAAGAGAAGGGCACGAAGACGTAAAGTTTTTTATAGGTACAGAGGTTGAGCATTCACCTGCTTATGGTCAAAAGACTTTGTTTGTAGTTGGGTACCAACCACCTAACGAAATACTTGCTAGGGCACTTAACAGTGGTTGTCCGCATATTTACTTAGGTGCTAACCAAAGTTTTAACCCACCAACCGATAAAGATTGGACAGGTTGGGACGATATGATTATGAATATGCTAGATGAAGATATATGGGTTACATTAGACTTTGATGTGACATTAGCAGAAAGAGTATTAGAATCTGGGTGGACTGAGTATAGTACATTTATACCAATGATAAGTGTTAAGTTACCTTACATTAATCAGTTTAATTACAATGCTACACTTAAACTAGATGATAAAGACTTTAAAGCAACAAACCCAGGTGTTTGGTGTCATAGTTTACATAATTTACAGAAAAGAAAGACATTTACAGATTGGTCAAAATATACTAAAGACGAGGTAATAGATTGAGGTTGACATTGGCCACAAAATATGATATAATTAACAATATGGAGAATCTATATGAGTGAAGGCGTGTATAATGTTGGAATGCGTAAATTGTTTTACATGGGGCTAGAGTCTTATGAAGCAAGATACACATTACAGTTACAAGAGTGGAACGAACGAGAGTTTAAAAAGCATGGTATTGATTATGAAATCATTACAGGTGATGAACTAGATAACAGTAAAGCAATCGTTACAGGTAGTGTGTTAGACGCACATGGCAGAAGTTATTACAGTCTAAGTCAAACAATGAACTTAGTACAGAAAATGAAGAACGGTGAAATTACAAGCGATGATGTAATCTTTTATGAAGATATGTTTACACCAGGCTTAGAATGTTTGCCTTACATAATGGATCAATCCCCACCTGAATACAGGCCTAAAGTCTATTTAAGATTTTTAGCACAAACAACAGACCCAGATGACTTCTTAATTAGGGAAGGTATGTTTGACTGGATGCGTAGATATGAACAAATGGTAGACGAATTTGTTACAGGTATCTGTGTTGCTAGTGAAGAGTTTGTAGCACATTTAAGAACAGCAGGTTTTAAAAAGCCTATATATGTAACAGGTTTACCGTTTGGTAAAGAAGAAGTACAAGGTAGAATTCCAGAGCCTAAGCCGTTACACATGAGAGCACATAGAGTTGGCTTTGCGGCACGTTGGGACGATGAGAAGCAACCACACTTCTATATGGATTTAGCAGAAGCCTATTACAAAATAGATCCTACGTTAGAGTTTGCTATATTTTGTGGACACCCAGAGTTAAAAAGTTCAGATCAAGAGTATGTTGACAGAGCAATGGCACTAGCAAGTGGCGAAAGCAATACAGGTTGGCCCGATAGAAAAGCAAACTTTAAAATATACACAGGCTTAAAGAAAGATGATTACTACAACTTGTTAGCAGACAGCAAGGTATTATTTAATTGTGCCTTACAAGATTGGGTAAGCAATACAGTAAGTGAAGCAGACTCATTTGGTACACTTACATTATATCCTGCTTACAGAAGTTTCCCAGAAGTATTTGCTAACAACGGCAGACATTTATACGTTCCATGGAGCATGGAGGATTGTATAAGCAAACTTGGTAACATGCTAGATGATATTAAAACTGATAATCTTGAGGATTACAGTCTAGGTAAAATAAGTGATTATCAAAATGGCACAATCGAAAGAACACTAAAGGTACTTGCTGGTTTAGGTCTTGAGCAACAAAGAGACAGACAATGGTACAGAAGACAAGTAGCAAAGGAAAAGTATGTTTGAAGCATTAATGACAGTTGTTAATTTTTTTATAGGCATTGTATTTGTTATTGCGGCGGCCTGGTTCGCCTATATGAGTAGTGTACTTGTTTCAGAAAAGAAAGCAAGGTACAGAGCAGGTACACATGATTATTACGATAACCCAATAGAGAAAGACAATGAGTAGAGTTAAAAAGGCAGTATTATTTATTATAGCAGTTTTTGTTCTAGTAATGATTACAATGCCTGTACAAGCAAAAGGAAGTGCTAAATTTGGCCTTACACAAATTAATAGTGATTCAACTGTATTAAATGCTAGTGCTGATCAAAATTGGGAACTAGACTATGTTGATTTAATACTAGAAGCCGATTATGTTTTTAAGAAGCAAGACGACATAACTAAAATGGACGAGTTTAATATTATTAGCAAAGTTAATAAAGGCCTAACTGGCAAGTATTATACCTTTGGTGTACTTAGTTACGGTACAGATAAATTAAGAGCCTCGGGTGATAGAATAGTTGGTGGTGCTGGCCTTGGTATGAAACTGTTTAGAAATGATAATTGGAAAGTAAGCCACGAAACATCAGTTGCGTATCTTTCTAATGACGAAGTAAGCGAAGCAATATTAAGAAACAGTTTATGGGTATTTTATAAACTAGATGATAACTTAAATGTAACAAACAAGTTATTACACGAAACAGGCACAGACACTTATTTGCGTAACGAAACAGCAATTAATTATAATTTAAGTGAAGCAATTACAGTAGGCTTTAGTAATACATATACTGAAGACCCGATCGATAATAATGTATTAAGTATTACATTAGGAGTTAAGTGGTAATGGGTCATCCGACTGAAACACAGATTAAAAGGGCAATAGATGAGGGCGTGGATAAAATCCTAAAAGAACTCGCAGATATTAAAGGTCGATTGCCTGCCGGTCTACATATTGAAAGTGGATGGGCAGATGAAAGACGTAAAAAGGAGAATGATGATAGCAACACTTAATACAAAAGATTTTAACGAATTCTGTGCTAAAGTAGATGTACTTGAAAGTAAAGGATATGATTTGTCTTTTACTGTTGACAGAACAGCAGAAGGCAAGTATAATGTAGAAATACTCGGTGAACATAACATCGAGGAATTAGATAAACTAACTGAGGACTAATGAGTGCTGGAAATTATTATATGGAGTCTATTGATAGTTACATGGCTATCTTATGGAATGCATGTAGTAAAGGAGTACATCAGAGTCCGATTGAGAGGAGATTAATATGATAGAACCGAGTGTTAATAAACCTAGCCTATTTAGAAGAACGGTAATGAAACTTGTAAATGGGTGGAGAAGTGTAATGGATGTTAGATACAATCCATTAAAATATATACCAGATCCAAGTTTACAAACTTACTTTATGTTAGTGTTGTTTGTAGCATGGAGTGTATTCTTTGGACTAGTAGCATCTACATACTTAGGCTTTTTTAATTATAACATTGTTGTAAGTATTGTTATACATTGTGCTGTTATTGTGCCATTAGCATTTACTAATGCTATTTTTGTTGACGCAGAAAGAGATGGACACAAATGGTTAAAGGAATGGAAAGAAGAACAAAATAGATGGACTATTGTAACTAATAGGTTGAAAAAGAAAAACCTAGTTATGTGGGATCCAAGCAAGGAGGCATAATGGGAGCATTTAATAACGATCCAAGTGAATTAGCAACTTTTATTAGTTTAACTATACTTGCTGTAGTATTAATACCTATAGCATTTATTAAAATAGGAGAATGGTTATAATGAGAAGTATATGGATAACATTCAGTAAAGAGGGCATACATTTTTATCCTGGAGCAGATACTAATCCTGCTACAGCAACAGGCGATGAGTATGATGTAAGTTTCCTAGGATATAAACACAGACACATATTCCACTTTAAAGTGTGGATAGAAGTATTCCATGATGATAGGGATATAGAATTTATACAATTTAAGAGATGGTTGGAGAACTTATATAAAGAAGATGTAATCCAACTTAATAACAAATCATGCGAGATGATCGCTGATGATTTAGCGAGTGAGATACAAGCAAAGTATCCTGGTCGCTACATAAAGATTTCAGTAGCCGAAGACAATGAAAACGGTTGCGAAATGGAGTATCCAGTAGAAGAGTTGGATGGTCCAAACTTCGATGTTGAAGAAAGTGACATCGTAGATGTATTTGACAGTTTAAAATAGGAGAAAATTATGACAGAGTCACATATTAAATTAAAAGCACTATTCGAAGAATATGTAAGCGAGAACGAAAAGTTCAAAGAAGGCGCAGGTATCAAAGCAAGTGCCACAAGAGCAAGAAAGGCATTAATGGAAATTTCTAAACTTTGTAAAACTAGAAGAAACGAAATTCAAGAAGCAAAAAATAGTGCCTAATATTAAACGTATTCCTTTTACACAAAAGAAAGGAGACACAGAGACTGTAATACAGCCGACTAAGTCGCAACCTGCTCAAGGACTAAGCGACACTATCGACGAGATAGAAGATAGAGGAGGCTTGTTTACAGACGAACAAGAAGGAGAAGAAGATGAGTGATAAAGAAACAGTAGTTATCACAGGTGGTTCCGGTTTCATCGGTGCTCAAGTATCTAAAACATTTTCCCAAGCAGGGTATGATGTTATAGTAATTGACAACGGTTCACGAAAATGGGCGGCCAAAGATTATACTATGTTCCCACATGACTTCGCTACACAATCAACTGCTGGTATAATCGAAATGTTTAAACCTAATACAGTTGTACACTTAGCGGCAAGCCATGTTGTGCCAGACAGTTTAGAAAACCCAGGCAAGTATTACAAAAATAATGTATCTGGAACACAGGCATTACTAGATATGTGCGTACAGCACAATGTAAAGAACTTTATTTTTAGTGGGTCTAGTAGTGTATATGGAGAACGAGATACACAAGAACCGTTCACAGAGGATTTAACACCAAATCCAATGAGTCCTTACGCAACAAGTAAGTATATGACTGAACTAATGCTGGAGGATTACCATAAGGCATATGGTCTTAATTATATTAGTACTAGATATTTCAATGCCGCAGGTGCCGACCCTGAAGCACAAAATGGTTATACGCAAGAACCGGCTAGTCATGTTATGCCAATCCTTATAGATTGTGCTATGAATGGTACTAAGTTTACTATTTGTGGTGACGACTATGATACCAAAGATGGTACATGTATTAGAGACTATTGCCATATACAAGATATTGCTGATGCTAAATTAAAAGCAGTAGATTATCTTAATAATGGTGGCGAAAGCGGTATCTTTAATTTAGGTTCCGGCGTAGGTTTTAGTATTTTCGACTTGATCTCCTCAGTTGAAAATGTTACAGGTAAAAAGGTTAATTATGAGGTTGGTCCAAGAAGAGCAGGCGACCCATCATATCTTTGTGCCGATACTAATAAGGCAAAAGAGTTGTTGAATTGGCAACCAAATTATAATTTAGATCAAATGTTTGAGCATTCACAACTTTGGTTAGAAAACAAATCTAAGGCAATTAAAAATAAATGATACAAAAGAGACGCGGTATATATGTAACCGATAGGCATGCTGTTCCTATGATGGGAGTGTGTAAGCAAATTGGAGCAGGTTACGATTTACAAGAGATTAAAAAAATATATCCTGTAAACGATGACGATATTGTTGATTGTATACAGTTTTTTTGTAAGTACACAGATTTTGATCCTTTCCACATAATGACATTTAAGAATTTAAATTTTTCTGAATGCTGTATTGAACTTAAAATACAAGAAATTTCAGCAGAATGTTATATGCGTATGTTAAACAGATCTATATACATGAATAAAAGATTGAAAAACTTTGATGACATGTTATTAGAAGGTTTGACAATATCTTTAAGAAATGCGTGTGAATTAATTACAGGTAGGATTGATGAAACAGAATCACTTAACCCTATACTTGATAAAGCATTCGCAAATGAAATAGAGATGTTTTTAGAAATGACTAAACGTAACGTCAGTGATAATATGAATCTATTAGATTTAGATCATTTTGAAAATAATGAGATAATATTATTAGATTCCGATTGACATTGGCCACAAAATATGGTATAATATAAAAATGGAGAAACTATATTACAGTTGGGACGACTTAAACAGAGATTGTAGAATCATTGTGCGAGAAATGGCACACGAAAGTTACAAGCCTGAAGTTATAATCGGTCCTGGACGTGGTGCGTATGCTTTTGGTGTAATGATGAGTCATTACTATGAAGTACCATTTGAAGCATTTAGATGGCAAACAAGAGACGCACATATCGAAGATTCGGAGACTCTAAAGCACATTTTATCTAAATACAATGATAAAACAGTTTTAGTTGTTGACGATATTAATGATTCCGGAACAACATTACACGGTATCGATAAGGTAATCACAGACTATGTAGATAGCACAACTAATAGGATGGCGTATGCTCATCAAGATATTAGATATGCTACATTGTTTGATAAGGAGTCTAGCAGTTTTGGTAAAGTTGAATTTACTGCTAACAATGTACTACCTGATCAAGAACGTTGGATTGTTTTTCCTTATGAGGAATGGTGGAGATGAGAACAGCAGAAATAACTAACCATGATGGCACAGGCTACATGGTACAACTAATAGAGAATGGTAACTTGTTTGGTACAATTGATGTGCGAAGTAAGTCAATCCACTATGCTAACGATGTAGTGGAGAATTGGGAAAATGGTATCTTGAAAAAAGATAACCAATACATTAAAAGGACATCCTCGTCCTTAACAAAATAACTCGGAGTAAAACATAAATGGATACAAGTAAAAAGATTAAACAAAGATTAGTAGAAGCAGGCAAAAGACATTGGGCCGGCGACAACATATCTGAATTTATTGAAGAAGGCGAAAAAGATCAATTAATAGATGAACTTGCTGTAAAGTTTGAAGATGTGCTAAAAGGATTAGTTATCGATACTGAAAATGATCCTAACAGTAATGATACTGGTAGGCGTCTAGCAAAGATGTATATTAATGAACTAATGTCTGGTAGATACGAAAACATACCTAACGCAACTGCTTTCCCTAACGACAGCGACGATAGATACGAAGGTATGCTAGTTGTTAGAAGTGAACTTATTAGTATGTGTTCACACCATCACCAAATAGTTAGAGGTGTGGCATACATTGGCATTATTGCCGCAGACAAACTAATTGGTTTAAGCAAGTACACTAGAATTGCACAGTGGTGTGCGGCTAGAGGTACACTACAAGAAGAACTTGCTAACGACATTGTTAGAGAGATTCAAAAAGCAACAGGGGCCGAACACTTAGGTGTTTATGTACAAGCCACACACGGTTGCGTAGAGAATAGAGGTGTTAAGGCACATAGTTCACTAACACAAACAACTGTTCTTAAAGGTGCGTTCAAAGAAGACGCAGGTACAAAGAAAGAGTTTATGGATAACATTAAACTACAACAACAATATTCGTGCGATAAGTAATGACATTAAAGTATAGCGAAACATTTTATTCAGCACAAGGCGAAGGCCAATACGTAGGTATTCCTAGTCTGTGGATGAGATTCTTCCTATGTAACTTACAATGTAATGGCTTTGGACAAAAGGACCCTACAGATCCTAGCACATATGAATTACCTTATGAGAAGTTAGATATCACAGACATTACTAATGTATTTGATTTACCTGTGTTTGAAAAAGGTTGTGATAGTTCATATACTTGGAGTAAGAAGTACAGACACTTAATTACTGATAAAACTGTAGAGGAGGCTTGTGACGAACTTACAGCACTTCTACCGCATGGTAAGTTTGTACACCCAGTTACACAACAAAACGCACACATGGTCTTTACAGGCGGCGAGCCAATGCTTAAACCTACACAACCAGGTATGACTGAGGTTATAGAAGAGTTTAAACGCAGAGACAATCAGCCAATGAATGTTACTGTAGAAACAAATGGTACTAAACCAATTACAGATGATTTTGCGGAGTGGATACAACGCGAATACACTAATTGGACTGGCAGAGAATGGTATTGGAGTTTATCTCCTAAACTATGGAGTACTGCTGGAGAGCAACATAAAAGAGCAATCAAGCCTGACGTGATAGGCAGATATGCTGAAGTTTCACCAGCAGGGCAGTTGAAGTATGTTGTAAATGGTACTGATGAGAGTTGGCGTGAAGTAGAAGAGAACACTAAACTGTTTAGAGATGCTGGTTGTAACTATCCTGTATGGATTATGGGAGTTGGCGGCACCTTTGAAGGTTTAATACAGACAGAGGCCAGTATAGCAGACGAGGCCATACGTAGAGGATACTACTATACAAGTAGAGTTCACGTACACATATATGGTAACGCAATAGGAAAATAATATGGATAAACACGATTGGAACTTTATAAAGAACATGTCTCCTTTGCTGATAACAGCATTGGTAATGTTTTTGATGATGGTGGCGTATGATGCCAGAGCAGATGATCATAACGTAACGTTTCATGGTCATACTGTTGAAGATAAATTACTTGATGGATATACACGACCTTTATTTGTTGGCGATATAACAGACACATGGTTTAAAGATGATAACAAGTTAGTCATTAAAACTAGGCATGACGAAATGTATGTATTACTAATAGAAGCATGTTGGAATTTAAACTTAGCACAATCTTACTTATATGGTGACTTTGGTTGGAATAACTTACATGTGATTAAGCCTGGCTTAAAAGTATGGCCAGTAGTAGACGGTATATTATATAAAGATCAACCGTGTTATGTTAAGAAAGTAATATCAATGGAGGTGTTTGGTTGATTCCATTTAAGTGTTTTATGTGCGGACTTGATGTTCAACCGTTTGATGTAAAATATCATACTGCTGATAAAACTAAGATATTTTGCGGTGCTAATTGTAGCCACGCATACTTTATTGAATTAAAGGATAAGGAGAAAAAAGATGGCGAATAAATTTAAAGATATGATGGACCCTAAATTGTGGTTCAAGAACGAGAAGGATAAAAAAATTGCTATTGCTAATAGGGATCTTGAAGGTGCTGAACTTGAAAAAGAACTAGCAACTATCAACGAGGAACCTTATGTAAATGTATTACAAATGGATGTAGATCCTATTAATCCTAAAAAAGGTTTTGTAGAACTTGACTTTAATGATTTTTTTGTTACAATGTTGCAAGGAAATGGTTATACAGGTAATAGTGACGAAGACATAGTTAATACTTGGTTTAATGACTTATGTAGAACAATACTACAGCAAGAGTTAGCAGATCAAGACTTTGGCTTAGAAGCAGATGCTAGGCAACCAGCAGATGTTGTTAAAGTTACAGATGAAGATATAGCAAAAGTTAAACAAAATAACGAAGGCGAATAATATGAAATACATTCTAGTTGACACACTTAACATGTTCTTTAGAGCAAAGCATGTGACTGCTCGTACCAGCGACATTGATATGAAAGTTGGTATGGCAATGCACATTATGTTTAATAGTGTTAAGAAAGTGTGGAGAGAGTTTGATGGTGATCATGTAATATTTTGCTTAGAAGGTAGGAGTTGGCGTAAAGACTTCTATGAGCCTTACAAGAAGAATAGAAAGGTTACAATGGATCAAAGGTCTCCTAGTCAACAAGAAGAAGACGAAATATTTTTTGAAGCATATGATCACTTTGTTGATTACTTAAAAACTAAGACTAATTGTAGTGTACTACACCACCCACAAGCAGAAGCAGATGACTTAATTGCTATGTGGACACAAGAACACCCACAAGACGATCATATTATTGTAAGCACAGACAGTGACTTCTATCAGTTAATTAGTGAGAATGTTAGTCAATACAATGGCGTAACAGATCAAATAGTTAGAGCAGATGGTATATTTGAAGCAAAGACTATGAAACGTGCTATTGATAAGAAGACACAAGAGCCTAAAGCAGTACCTAACCCTAAATGGTTACTGTTTGAAAAGTGTGTAAGAGGCGATACATCAGACAACATATTTTCTGCTTTTCCAGGTGCTAGAAAGAAAGGCAGTAAGAATAAAACAGGTATGCTAGAAGCATTTGCTGATATGGAACGTGGAGGCTTTGACTTCAATAACTTTATGTTACAACGTTGGGTAGACCATAATGAAGAAGAGCATAGAGTAATAGATGATTATGAACGTAACAAAATACTAATTGATCTTACACAACAACCAGATGAGATTAAAGCAGGCATTAAAGAAGTATTTGCTGAATCATCTAATAAAGAAAAAGTACAGAACGTTGGTATATTCTTTATGAAGTTTTGTAACAAATGGAATATGCCTAAACTTACAGAAGCCGCAACAGAATTTGGAGAGATATTAAACTCATGTCAGAAACAATAAGAAAGATGTGGGATGCCATTAAGTATGGTCCAGAAGATAAGATCGTTACTTATGAGTCACCTGATCGTGGCAAAACAGTATTTCAAAAGACAACAACAATTAACAAAAGAACAGGACTAATAAATAGACAACGAGAGTTGATTAAAGAAGGAGAAAGTAATGAGTAAGAAAGCAACAATTAAAAAGGTTGATGATAGTAGTTGGTTAGTAATAGATCAACAACGTGGTAATGTAGGTGTTCTATATCAGAACATTCAAGGTACATACGAATATCTATCTAACGAAATTAAAGAAGAATTTGGTAGTAACCGCGAGGTAGAAAAATTCTTTGGTGCTAAGGTATTCAAAAATAAAGTCGACGATGTAGTCCAACCAGATAAAATGTTTATAGCAGGATTTGAAATTCCATTTCCAGCACCTGAACTAATAACATCTGATCACCCAGAATATAACAGAGACATTCCATTGTTTAGTAAAACTGCTAATAGTGATGTATTGTATGCCGCAGGTTGGTATGCTATTAACTTTGAAAAAGGCTGGAAACATGGTTACTGTCCTAAAGCAAGTACATTATTTCAATATGGTTATGAAGGTCCATTCAATACCAAAGATGAGTTAAGATTTAGACTAAAAGAACTTAACAAGATCAAAAGAAATGAAATTAAAAACTCTGATTGAGAATTTAAAGTTTTATAAGGAACAAGGGTCTAAAGTAGTATCGTTAGATATTGACGAACTGCTAACAGCATTAGAAGAAGTTCCTACTACCAAAGACGTTGAGCCAAAGAAAACTATCGCGATGGATGTCGATAGTGGCTTCTTCTAAAGGTTATATTTTGACAAAGCAACACGGTAGGTCTGGTTTAGAAATAGGCCAGTACAATAAGAAATATAAATATAACTACAAAATGAAGTCGTATGGCATTAGCCATGGTCACTTAATGTGGTGTGAAGATAATATAGAAAATGGATATGGTTGGTGGTTTAAGAGAGAAGAGCCATATGTGACCCAACCACATGAAAATGATAGAGCCTATGTTAGTTTTAAAACAAAAGAGGACCATGCTAAATTTACTTGGTACATGTTAAAACACAATGAAGATTGAAATACATACAGAAGTTAAAAATCCTATTTGTCATATGGCAAAGCAATGGTTAGATATTAACAATTACACATATACGGAAGTCGAATACGATAATCCGCATATAATTCAAGGCTTTTACGAATCCTTAGATATGGAGGTAAACAGTTTACCACAGGTGTTCATCGACGATGAGCATATTGGCGGATTCGATCAATTATTGCGTTCTAAATTGGTATAATCGTATCCGTTAAAGTATGTTTTAACTGTATTTTTGATAAATAAAAGTACAGGAGACATACATGAGTAGACCAAAACCAAAAGTGATACTAGAACATCACGATACTACAAATTATAAAACAGAGCAAGTCTTAGCGGCGGCTAGTGTATATAGTGTGTTTTTTCAAGGTGCTCCTATAAATCTTAGAACAATGCATTCGTATCTAAACTACCCAGGACCTAAATATAAGAAAACTAGTTTTTCAAATCCAGGACATGCTTTTAACTTAGCAGAAAGGTTAAACAAGCAATTCAACACAGATGAGTTCTGTGTCGTCAGAATGGAAGGTGGGCCTGTTGTACAAGAGGACGAAGTACGCAATGAGTCTTCAAAATAGTTTACAATATCAAATAGTATCCAAACTTAAACAAGAACTTGACATGTCAGAGTATGCTGTCATTGAACTGATTAATATTATATTCAAAAATTGTAGAATTAGATCAAATTCTGTTACTGGTGTACGTTTGTCTAAGTTTGGTTTAAAGGTAATGGAAAAATCATTTACATCATATCCTTTTAAATTAGAAAACTTCCTACTAACAAATAAAGCAGTAGTCAAAATGGATAGAACAATGCAATGGCCTTACTACATAGATAATAAGAAGTTGGTACTGTTTAGCGAAAAGGACTCTGTGATACTAAAACTGAAAGGTCAGAACTTGGAAAAATGGTTAACAGGTTTACGAGAACCAAAAAATCCTACCAAAGACGACTCCTCTGAGTAAATATTAATGTAACAGAAAGTTACATTACACATACACACACAGGAGAATAAAATGAGTAATAATAAAAGCGGGTTCGAATTACGAACCGAAATTCTAGGTATGGCAATGGGCATGTTGGAAGAAAACAGAGCACAGACTACCAATCAATTCTACGCACAAACGGATGAACAAAGAGAAGGCACACTTTGCCCTATCATTGAGATCACCCCTGAGCAAGTAATTGGTCAAGCAGAAAAACTTTATGAATTCGTAACTGAAGTTAAGTAATTTTTGTATAGAAAAAAAGGGTCCTCGTGGACCCTTTTTTAGTGGTTGTGTTTTATGATGCCCAGAATTGATTAGAGACAGTTTCTATTCTGCCGCTTTTCATCATGGTATCAAATTTTCTAAAGTAGTCCAATGCTAAACGATGAGTTGCACTGGCTACTATTCCTAAGGACTTCGCCATTTTTTTCTCCTGTGATATTATAACCTAACTGCTAGTACGTTTGCAGTAACTTCATCCCTATTGGGCTCTGTTACAGGTAATCAAACTGTATGTTACAATCATGTTACAGATTTATTTATCATTCATTAACACATCATTAAATGAGTTGTGAAAGACCGTCAAAATTTTGTGGTATTAGCGGAGGAATTTCCAACAGAGTACCCGTAAACCGTCGTTTTTGGTGTTGGAAATCCCACACTCTCCGCTAATATAGTATATTAAGCAAGAACCGTGCTAACTTTATACTTGACAAACTTGTAAAAAATGCTATAATGCAAGTATAAATTAAGAATGTAGGAGTTCATTTTATGGGAAATTATTGTAGAGATTGGGCAGAAGAAGCCGAGAAAGATACCGCTCAGGGTATACTTGGTACTTCTGATAGCATTTATAATCAGCAAATTGCTGATGCTATTAAGGTACAAGTTGCTGAACAGTATCCTAATTCTACTATTGCCGATGCTAAGTGGGTTGGTGCTGAAGCATACGACGACAAAGGCGATATCAAAGTCTTTTTAGCAGATGGTACAGAAGTTCCTGTAGAACTAAAAGTTTCTTATAAAGGTGGTAGTGGTACTAAAGCAAACCCTTCCCAGGCGTTGTTTAACAAGAAAGTCAGCAATGAGATTCTTGGCTATACAGACTATGACAAACAACTAGGTTTACTTGACGAAAGGTATCAATTAGTTGAAGGCAAAATAGGTAGAAGTATTCAAAGTGGTGCTGATTGGGGTCGTGTTCTACGTGAGTTTAGAAACACAGAACCTCAAGTATTAGAACAAATTGCTGATATTACTACACCAGGACAGTCAGCATACGCCAAGTATGCCGCAACTGAACTTAACAACCATTTAGAAAAACTAAATATTTTAGTACAAGATATCTTGTCAGGTGACAATACAACTTCTGATTTTAGTTCAGATTCAGAGTTAATGTATTGTATAGTTAAATTTTACGAATCAAAAAAGCAAACAGTTGAGTTTAAGGATTTTTCAGAAATGGATAGTGTAGTGACTGAAGTAGTAAACTCAGGACAAAGTATTAAATTGCTTAACCAACATGGTAAAGTAGTTTTACGTTTCTCTACTACATGGAAAAACATTTGTCAGGGCGGTGCTACACCTTGCTTTACAGTATTCACAGGTAATGCGTAGTCTTAATGGAACTGAAGCCAGTAAACAAACATATCGAAGATGTAACTATCGAGCAGATAGAAGATCATAAGATAATCACACAGGAAGAACTTAATAAGGATCTTGCTAATCTGTTTGGTTACGATGCCAGCGAAAATAAGAATAACTTTTACGGCAATCCATTCCTGTATCATTTTCAATTTAAGAATTTAATAAAGTGTCATCGCGAGGGCGGAGATACTATATACGATATCTATAACCGCAAAGAAAAGTGGGATAAACTAATTGAATCCGCAAGAAAACGTAACAGAGGCGGCAAAACTGCCGCAGGAAATGTATACGAATGCTTTAGGATTAACTTAGGCTCTGTTGTGATGTTTAAAAGTACCACAGCAAAGTATCTATATCAAAAGTATAATGCTGAAAGTGTACTAGATCCTACAGCAGGTTGGGGTGGCAGAATGTTAGGTGCTTGGGCATTAGGTATTAACTATACTGGTATTGATACAAATATCAATATGAAACCAGCATACGATAGTATGATCGAAATGCTAGACAACAAAACACCTGCTATATTTGAAAAGCCTAATTTACAAATGATATGGCAAAGTGCCTTAGATGTAGATTTTAGCAAGTTAGACTATGACTTTGTACTAACGTCCCCGCCTTATGTAAACTTAGAAATATACGAACACATGGAACCTTGGGAAAGCGATGAAAAGTTTTACAAAGAGTTCTTCATACCATTATGGCAAAAGTGTATAGATAACATCAAAGCAGGCGGTACTATCTGCTTTAACATATCTCCAAAGATGTATGATGATGCTGTATCGTTTGGATTACCTGAATGCGATGATGAAGAAGATCTAAAACAGCAGTTAGGACAGCAAACAGGTAAAAAGAAGCAAGATAAAATTTATATTTGGTCAGCATGAACAAACATACAATAGACGGCCTTGATGTATTACATATACCAAATGCTTTTTCAGAAGGTGTATTACGCAAATGGGAAGAGTATTACTTAACAACCCCATTTTATAATGTTGGTGGCAACAGGAAAGAAGATGCTACTCACTATTTTACATCAAGTCTTAATTTAGTAGACTACATTAACTTGTTTCCAGCAAATGATGTAATCGAACATATCAAGCAGATATCACCAAATTGTAAAAAAGCATCATACCAAAAATCTTATATAAATGCTATTACATCAAACCAAACGTTTGAACCACACAAAGATAGATACACACTAGATGAAGGGGAGTTTTACACCATTGCGTTATGGTTTGCTAATCCTAAGTGGGAGGAAAGGTTTGGTGGTTCCTTGGTGTTAGGTGAAGACCAATCGTTTAGCATACCTAACAAATACAACGATTTAGTGATTTTTCCGGGTCAATTGCTCCATAATATGGAGTCACATACAGCAAATTTAACAAGAATTACAGTATATTCTGCTTTTACTAATCAATTCAACAACTTAGCAGGTGAAATAATTCAACAAAATCGTTGGTAGAGGTTGACCAGGACCCCGTTTTTCGCTATAATATGCACATAGTTTAAATAAAAAGGTAGGAGTTTTTATGTACAAAGTTTACCAAATCAAGATCAGCCGTGAAGTTAGCGATTATGTTAATACCAACGGTAATGGTCACGCAGGTGGAGAAGCAAAGTATCCAATCTACGAAACATACATGAGATTGATGCACGGACGCGGTGATGATTATGCTGATAAGTTTAAGCACACTGACTTCCAGCACTTCACTCATGTTTGCTCAGTTGAGAAAGACGCAGGTCTTGTTGACGGTGATGGTAACAAGTGGTTGTGTGATGATTTGGAAGGTGTGTTTGCTATTCTTAATGGCAGATACTATGACGAAGACGCCAACGAAGATATTGTTTTTGATAATCATGTAAGTGGTTTCAAAATGAAGACAGTCACTCGTAAGGATGGCGAAGTTGTTACTTACCGTGACATGCACTCGCTGAGTGTTGGTGACATTGTTGAAGATGTTACAAATGGTTCTTTCCACATTGTTGCTGGAATGGGTTTTAAAGATATTACTTCTCAAGTAATTGAAGCAGTCCAAGTAGCATAATGATTTACAAACTTCGCTATTTAGATAGATTTAGTGCTAGGGCAGGTATCCATGCGTGGGTATCTGATCCTAATACCTATTCTGATAGCGACGTTTTTGTAAGGCTTGATGAGTTACAGGCACTAGGTTACATTGTTGAATTAACATTTAATTTAAATAATGTTGAAGAAAAGGTTGACCTTGAACCTGTATTTTAGTATAATATATACATATTAAATAATTTCGTAGGAGTAATTATATGTCAGATAACATTCGAACAGTAAAACTAAGCAGGGCAAAAAGCCACTTGAAACGTGCTTTTTCTAAAAAACGTCCTGTATTTATTTGGGGTCCTCCAGGAGTTGGTAAATCCGATATCTTGGCTCAGATCGCTGAAGAAGGTAACAACCTTTTAATTGATTTGAGAATGGCTTTGCTTGACCCAACAGATATCAAAGGGTATCCTTACAGAGATGAGGACACTAACAAAATGATGTGGGCGGCACCTGCCGAACTACCATCAGAAGATCTAGCAAGTGAATATGAAACTGTTTACTTGTTCTTAGATGAACTTAATTCAGCACCACCAAGTGTTCAAGCAACTGCTTATCAGTTGATTCTAAACAGACGTGTTGGTCAATACAAATTGCCTGATAACGTGGTAATTGCGGCGGCTGGTAACAGAGACACTGATAAAGGTGTTACTTACAGAATGCCTAGTCCACTTGCTAATAGGTTTCTTCACTTAGAGATTGAAGTCGACCACACAGATTGGCAGACTTGGGCAGTTGACAACGACATCATTCCTGATGTAGTTGGTTACTTGGCTTTTGCTAAACAAGACCTTTTTGACTTTGATCCAAAGAGTTCTAGCAGAAGTTTTGCTACTCCAAGATCTTGGGCGTTTGTCAGCCAGATGCTTGAAGACAGTGACATGACTCATGAAGAGGAAATGGACATTGTTACAGGCTTGGTTGGTGAAGGCATGGCTATTAAGTTTATGAATCATAAGAAGAATGCTTCTAAACTTCCTAAGCCATCTGAAATCCTTTCAGGTAGTGTTAAAGAACTTAAGAAATTAGAAATTTCTTCCAAGTATGCTCTTACAGTTGGTATGAGTTACGAGTTGAAGAATATCCAAGACGAAGGTAATGAGAAAGAACTTACTGCTTCTTTCAATAATTTCATTAACTTCTTAATGGATAATTTCGAACCAGAGATGTGCGTACTAGGTTGTAAGATTGCTCTTAGTGAGTACGACATTGATGTTGATTTTGCTGATGTTGAACGTATCGATGAGTGGGTTGAAAGATACGGCAAATATATGAATATCGGCTCTTAGTTAGTTCCTGTGTCGCCAGTTACTCCTACAACCTACACTAAGCGGCACAGACTAAGGGGGGATCTAAACAGGTCCCCCCACCTTTTTTCCCAAAATAATAGGTTGACCACACCCAGTTTTTTTAGTATAATATAAGTATAGTTTGTAGGAGAACTTCAATATGACAAATATGAATACAGAAGATAGATTGATTACCGCAAGGGTACAATTACTTCTTAATAATGGTTTCTTTGGTAACTTGGCTACAAGGCTACAGTTACAAGACGCATCTAGTTGGTGCCCAACAGCCGCAACTGACGGCAGATACTTTTTCTATAACAAAGAGTTTATCGACATGTTAGATGACGATGAACTTATCTTTTTGATGGGCCACGAAGTTCTTCATAATGTTTATGATCATATGGGAAGACGTGGTACTAGAGATCCTCGTCTTTGGAACATAGCAAATGACTATGTTGTAAACATGGATCTAGTTGAAAACAACATTGGTAAGAAGATTACCAAAGTACAAATTTGTTTTGATTACAAATATCAAAATATGTTCTCAGACGAAATATACGATGACTTGTTTGAGAATGCTGAGCAAGTGACAGAAGAAACACTTGATATGCATTTAGACTACAGTGAAGACAGCGACGAAGACGGTCAAGGTGCTCAAGGTAATACTGATGGTGGCGATAGTAAAGATGGCCCGCCACAGTACTCGCAAGAAGAAAGACGTCAAATTCAAGACGAAATGAAAGAAGCGATCATGAATGCGGCCAAGAGTGCTGGTAACAAAGATGTACCACGTGGCGTAAGAAAGATGATCAAGGATCTTACTAATCCTGAATTGGATTGGAGAGAGTTGCTGGCTACTAACATTCAAAGTGTTGTAAAGAATGACTTTACATTTATGAGACCTGCTAGAAAAGGTATTGCTGAAAGAGTATACTTACCTGGTATGGACTACGACACAGACTTAGATGTGTTCTGTTTTATTGATAGTTCCGGTTCTATGTTAGACGACATGCTTAGAGACTTATGTAGCGAAGTGAAAGGTATCATGGAACAATACACTAACTTTACTCTTAGACTTTGTTTCTTTGACACTGACACTTATACAATACACGAGTTTGATTCTAGTAACATAGATGAAATACACGACATTGAAATTGAAGGTGGCGGCGGTACTGAGTTTGATTGTATGTTCGATAGGCTTAAGGCTGAAGACATTGTTCCGCAGAAGTTGATTGTATTCACTGATGGTTACCCATGGGGTAGTTGGGGCGATGAAGATTACTGCGATACTTTGTTTATTGTACACGGCGCAGGTTATGGCGGTAGAACTCCAGTTGCTCCATATGGCGTAACTGTTCAATATAAGGCAGATCAAAAATCATGAGTCGAGATATAGACATACCAGTACCAATCGTAAGGGTATCCAAAAAACTTAGCAGTAGTGAGTTCCAAGGTATTATTGGAACTCCTATTTATGCTGAAATGCTGAGCAACAAACTTCATATATTTGCTAATGCTAAAGATGACGGAACCATATGGGAAATACTAGATCATTTAGACGAACATGCTACAGGTATGTTTCATATGACTTCATTAGGTTCCGATAATATTTGGAGAGTATATTTTGAAGCATGTGGGGATATGAACGCATTCCGTCAATTACTTTCTGCCGCGACACAGGAAACCACAGAAACACCGAGAATTGAGTCAATTGTAGTAAATACTACACATGACACAGAATAAAGATCTTTGGTCCTGTAATGAGTGGGATCCCCTTAAAGAAATAATCATTGGAACGGCAAAAGGTGCCAATATTCCACATGGTGACCTATCACATCACGCCACCAACTATGCTAATTTAAGTCCTGAAGAGTATGCTAAAATGCCTAAGGGTAGATACCCAGAGCATGTATATACCGAAGCAGAAGAGGATTTAGACGCATTGTGCAACGTTTTAAGCAACGATTTCGGTGTAAAGGTACATAGGCCTAACCTAAATGCTGTGGACTTTACAGCGAACGTTAGCAACGGCTTATGGAACACAGACCAATACGAAGCATACTGTCCACGTGATAGTGTTACTGTAATAGGTGATAAAATTATAGAAGGTGCCATGAGTTTGAGAGCAAGGTACCATGAAACCTTTCTATTTCGCGATATCTTTATGGATAAGATGATGGAAGGTGCTACTTGGTTACAAATGCCAAAACCACGTTTACAAGATGATTTATTTAGAATACAACCAGGCAGAGACCCGAGTGTAAACAATAATGAACCTATATTAGACCCTGCTAACCTTATACGCATGGGTTACGATATCCTATACTTGATATCCAATACAGGCAACGAAATGGGTGCAAAGTGGTTACAGAACGCTCTAGGACCCGACTTTAGAATACATAAGATGCATGATTTGTATAGTTGGGCACATGTCGACAGTACAATAATGCCGCTCAGACCCGGACTGGTAATACTAAATGCTAGTAGGGTCGACGAGGATAAGGTTCCTAGGATATTTGATAAATGGGATAAGATTTGGTACACTGAAGAAATGTGTGTAGGACAACCGTGTTTAGAGGATTACGCACCAGCAAGTAGTTGGATTGGTATGAATGTTCTTAGTGTTGATCCCCAACATGTTTTGGTTCCAAGTGAAGAAGTACCATTAATGAAAGAGATGGAAAAACACGGTATTACACCAGTACCTGTTCAAATGCGTCATATGAGAACCCTCGCAGGAGGCCCACATTGTGTGAGTACTGACCTGGTTAGAGAGGGACAATTAGACAATTATTGGCGATAAAATCGCTTGACCTAACCCTGTATTTCTAGTATAATATGCACAGTTAGGTAGGAGTAAGTAAGTTGGAACTTAATTTAGAAAAGTATAAAGGATTGCTCGTAGTAGGAGATGTACACTCAGTATTCTCTGATTTTGCTACGTCATATTCCTATGCTCGTAAGAACAATTTATTCTACCTACAGTTAGGTGACATACTGGATTACGGTCCAAAGCCATTAGAAAGTTTACTTCTTGCTAAGGAGATTCAGGATAGTGGACACGGAGTAATAATCCAAGGTAACCACGATAACAAGATGTTTCGTTGGGCAAAGGGCAACGATGTCAAGTTAGGTAAACCTCAGAGAGATACTCTTGCTAGAGTAGATTTCAGTATTGACTTATTTAGAGATCTTATTTTGGAAGTTGGCGAAAGACAACCTTTCTATGCTACTTACAAAAATTTCATGTTTACCCACGGTGGTATACACCCTGAGTTTTGGGCAGAAAGAAAGATTACTAAGAAGTCAATAGAGAATGTTTTCCTATATGGCCAAGTTGACAATTCTAAAACAGTCATGTACAAAGGTCAGCAGTATGCTCACAGAGTATATGATTGGGCAGAATCAATCCCCAAAGGACAAATTGTGTTTGTTGGACACGATAGATCACCTTTGAAAAGTGAACCAGACTTTGAAGATAACTTAAAGATGCCTTTGGTTTACTACACGAAGAACGAGGAAAGAGTAATATTCTTAGATACTGGTAGTGGTAAAGGTGGTACCCTTAGTGGTGCCAAATTAACCTTTAATTTCCACAACCAACTTGCAATTGACACCTTTTTATCGTTCACATAAAAACATCAGTTAATAAATACTAAAGTAATTAATTTATACCATTAGGAGAAAACATGGCAGATAATGATAATACAGAAATTGTTGATGAAGCAGTAGCACCAGAAGGAGCACCAGAAGGAGCACCAGAAGGAGCACAAGGCCCAGCATTAAGTTTAGATGAACTTAGTATGCTAATGCAGATTGTAGATTTAGCAGTTCAAAGAGGAGCCTTTAGAGGTAACGAAATTTCACAAGTTGGAGCAGTTTTTGATAAACTGAATTCTTTCTTGGGAGCAGTTGCTCAGGCAAATCAACCGGCAGAAGGTGAAGCCCCGGTAGAAGAAGAAGCGGCACCAGAAGAGGAATAATATGGCAGACATAATGAAACATGTTGCTGAATGGCAAGAACGTAAATGTCTAGTTTTATTTAGAGAAGTTCCTGGAGAACCTGAAAACGCACTAGTTGTAATGTCAGGCGAACTAGGAACAACTCAACATGACGAACTAGTCAGAGAAGTCGAGTCACTTGAAGCACAGAATAATAATAATCTTGCTGACGTTCTAAACGGTAGAAACTTTAGTGATGGTAGAATAATGCTTAGAGCATTACACGAAGATCAACTAATTACTAAAGTACCTGTTAGTGAAGTAGTAATGCTACCAACTACTAAGGATAGAGTACCGTTAGGTGATCTCAATAGTGCTATAGCAGACATTGAGGCAGGACAAGAAGCAGAGAAGCCTAATCTCGCTGACACATCAGAAATTGATGCGATTAATCAAGTCGAAAGACCAAATGCTTTATCTGAAAGAGAACAGGAAGAGCAATTAGAAATCGCTGAAGGTTTACTTAGACAAGCAGACCTAATTGAATCTGATATTGAGAATGTTCAACAGCAGATGATGGCAGACGCAAACAGTAAAAGAGAAGAAGCCTACGCAAGAGCACCGCAATTGAAGCCGGCGCCTAAACCAGGCAGACCAAAAAAATCAGCAATTAAGAAGACTTAGGGTTCATGGGAAAGAGAAAAATAATTCTCACCCATAACTCTAAAGTAGGCGGATTTGACAAGATGCTTAAACAAGTATTCCCGTCATCGATCCCTAAACAGTATGTTGATAAAATAATCATTACCACGAATGAGGGTAATATTTCTGAGATATTGGGCGAACAACTAGAAGGTGCTATACCACTAGATCCCAATCATGCCTCACCTTTATCGCATATTTGGAATAAGGAAACTAAAACTGTTGAGATTTATCTTAATTTACAAAAGGTTGAAAACATAGTTGTAAATAAAGTTAAAGAAATATTTAAGAACGCAAATCTAAAATAGTGTTTTACTTACCAGAACAAGACTTACTTTTTATTCATATACCACGTACTGGCGGTAAGTCATTTAAAATGTTTTTAGAGAACTACGGTACAAATACTGACATCGAAATATTCGATAATCATAGTCCAGTCAGTACTGCATGTCATTATTTTGACAATCCTGACTCAAATCATAAACTAGCAATGGTCAGAAACCCTTATGATAGAGAGGTAAGTTTATGGCGATGGGGTATTGAAGGTCCACTCGCGGCCAGTGATATGAGTTTCGAATATTGGTGTAATTGGAGGTTTAGAGGTAAGCCTAAAGATGTATCTAATTTACTTACATATCTTGATCCTGTTACTGTTACAAGTTTATGGGCAATGCACAAAACACCACAAGTATATTATCTAGTTGACGAATCTACTGCTCCTCGAGTTGATTACATTGGTTGCTTCGAACGTATGGAAGAAATGTATGATCATACTAGAAAACGTTTCCACGAAAATTACGATTATGTTAAACATGTAGCAATGGGTAACCCAACACCGCATAGGAACGAACTTAACAAAGGTTTAGTTCCATGGCAAAAGATATACGAGCAATGTGATAATACAGATGATGTATTAGACTTAATTTATGATTTTTATAAATGGGATTTTGATACATTTGGTTATCCAAAAGATTGGCAAATTGAAGATACTTCACCTACTAGGAATACAGGAATTATGCCAAAGCCAAGTTCAGATCCATACGCAGAAATGATGGATAATTGGCCACTTAGAGAGTATTACGGTTCTAGAGGCATACAATTATTACACGATTCTATCAGTTATCGCTACATGCCAGAGGGTAAAAATAGAGGTGTTTTCCTTCAAAATACATCTAAACTTAAGGTTAATGATGTAGTTTTACGAGAAAATTCTTAATTTTTACCAAAAAAACTGGTAAAAAAGGTTGACCTCGACCCCGTATTTTAGTATAATAGTTGTATAATTTAAAAAGGTAGGAGATTTTAAATATGCAAACTTTAGTAATACACACCCAATACAGAGAGAACTATGCCGCTCACAACGATGATTATGAGCATGGCGTTAGTGATGCTCATTGGAAGTACAAGGGTGGTAGCACTTTTTTTGTAACGGACTTAACTTCTAAGCAGATCAACAAGATTGCTCAAGAAGGTATCCCTACTTTGACTAAATTGATTGAGTACTCAAATGAGGCCTCAGAAGAATATATCCTGGATTGGGAAATACGTGACCTTGGTAAAAATGGCGATGGCAAAGGTCCAATTTGCGAACCATGGGAAACTCCAGTAGAGTTTTATTGGAAGATGGACCGTTGGTTATGTCGTACCCATCACACTCCCAATCCTGAGTATAGCCATTGGAACCGTGCTATCATTGGCAAGGCTGAGCAATGGATTCCTTTAGAGGAGCAAGGTAGGTCAGACTACAAATGTCAGTACAAGACTGCTAATGGTTGGTTTGACCAAAAAGATGCTCAACTGAAAAAAGAAATTCAGGAGGGAGCGGCGTAATGATTAAGGATCGAAATACAACTGTTCTTGCTACAGATTATCAAAGTACAGAACAACTCAAAAAATTTGTTACACATTGTACAGGCGTTAAACTTACTCCTGTTCAAAACAATGGCGATGCTTTTTGGATTAGCGGCGATAAACGTGGTAATTATATTGATGGTCCTAAGTACTATAAAATAGTATTTGGTCCAGTTACCGAAGAGTTCAGAGCAGGAAGACCAACTAAGTCAGGTTACGGTTTTGATATACAAGCAACCGGTGATTACAATGCTTGGTCTTTAATGGGCGAGTATCGTACAATGATCAAAGAAGCAATGGCTGATTACAAGGCCAAAAAAACACCAGAAAATGTGGCAAAATAGGTTGACCATATACACCTTTTTTAGTATAATAGTTATATAAATTAAAAAGGTAGGAGTTTTTATGAATCCATGGAGTATAATTCAAGAGTTAGAGAGCAACAATAGTTCTCTATTCAAGCAAGACGTTATTAAAGCAAACATTGATAATCAAGAGTTTATCACTGGTGCTACTATGTGTCTTGATCCTCTTGTAACTTTTGGTGTTAAGCAAGTACCTACAACAGACACAGACGGTCCAGGTGTTAGTTGGGATTTATTTAATACATTAGCAGACAAACTAATTGCTAGAGACTTAACCGGACATGCGGCAAGAGATGCCATTCAAACATTAGCAGACCACAGTACTGCTGAGCAATGGAACGATTGGTACAGAAGAATACTAATTAAAGACCTACGTTGTGGTACTGGTGCTAAACTTATTAACAAAGTTCAAAAAAACACTATTCCACTATTTGGTTGTATGTTAGCACATGATGGTGCTAAACATCCTAAAAAGATTGCTGGCGAATGCTTTATTGAATACAAGTATGATGGTGTAAGAGTTATTGCTATTGTACAAAATGGTGATGCTACATTATACTCACGTAACGGTAAGTTACTAGAAAACTTTCCACACATCAATGAAGCACTAAGTAGATCAGAGTTTGAAGGCTTGGTATTTGATGGCGAAGTAATGAGCGAAGACTTTCAAACACTTATGAAGCAAGTACACAGAAAAGAAGGCGCTCAGACTGAGGACAGTTACCTTGCTGTATTTGACATGCTCACACTTGAAGAGTTCAATGCTGGTGCTACTGATATGACAGCATTTGAAAGACGTGAGAGATTAATCAGTTACCAACCATTGTTTAGTTACAGACTACAACTTGTAGATGCTGTGATGTTAGACTTAGATACTGATGATGGTCAAGCAAGTTTTAAAGCAATGAACAAACAAGCATTAGCAGAAGGTTACGAAGGCTTAATGATTAAGCCAATTGACCAAGGCTATAAATGTAAACGTAGTCATGCTTGGTTAAAGATTAAACCTTTTATTGAAGTTACTCTTAAGGTTGTAGCACTTGAAGAAGGTACAGGTAAGAACGAAGGCTTACTTGGTGCTCTTGTTGTTGAGGGCGAAGATGACGGTAAGTTCTTCCACCTTAATGTTGGTAGTGGTCTCACAGATGAGAACAGAGAGCAAATTTGGGCAGACCAAGACAATGTTATTGGCCAGTTAGTTGAGATTAGAGCGGATGCGGCAACGCAAAGCCAAGACGCAGAAGACACATGGAGCCTTAGGTTCCCAAGGTTTAAGACCTTTAGAGGTTTTGAACTAGGAGAGAAACTGTAATGTTTAAAAAAGTAAAGCAATGGGCAGATGTATGTAAAATACATTGGAAAGAAATAATATCCCTTGCTATTGCTTTACATTGGCTTATGGATTTATTAATTATTATACCATTATCATTAGCAATAGGCTTTTTCTTTGGTATTCATATCGGGGAACATTAATGCCAAATTGGTGTAATAATCATATTGTAATCGAAGGACCTACTGATAAGGTCGAAGCAATATGGAGTAAAGCAAGTGACGAATCCGATGAAGGATTGTTAGGTGCCTTACATCCACTCGGCGAATGGGATTATCACAAAGCAATAGACGAATGGGGTACTAAATGGGACGTACCTTTAACTGACAGTAATTTAGAATTAGAAATGATTAATGAGAGCACATCTGCTATTGTTGGTTATTTTGAAAGTGCCTGGTCGCCGCCGTTAAATGCTATAACGCATTACGAGGAGGCAAACCCAGATGTTGATATTCACTGTAAATATTATGAACCTGCTAATGACTTTATTGGTTCTAATCAATATGGTGATTTCTCTATTACTGATCAACCAAGAAGTTTTTGGGAAACAGATCCAGCAGGACAAGATTTAGACGAAACATTTTATGTTACAGAAATGCTAGATGAGTATCAAGATGAAATAGAAGAAGAGCATTTAGACGATGACTCATTAGTTGATCCGGAGAAGTTACCAAATGAGTAAGTGGCCAAACTTTGATGAATTTTTAAAGTCAGACGGGCCTCATCATGACGGTGCTTGGGGTGGCAGGCAACGTATTTATAGATTTCCAAATGGATATAGTGCTAGTGTTATACCTGAGTATGTTGAACGCGAACTCGATGAGTACGAAGATCACGAGAATCCTGAAAGACCAGTTATAGGAGACATGAAGCCTAAGAAAGGATTTTGGGAGATAGCAATTCTTTGGAACGATGAGTTATGCTATAGTACACATATTACAGATGATGTATTGAGGCACCAAAGCGACCCAGATGTAGATAACGTTTTAGGACAAATAAGCAGATTATGAAAAAAGTAAAAATAAAAAGGCCGGTGAGTACTTTAACACACACCACAAGAGAAGTTGCTTTACATTTTTTAAAGTGGCGAGAGCAACAAAAGAAAAATTCTTTAATAGGGCATAATGGAGGACCCTCTATATAAATAATTATTATGGGACAATACGACGAAGTAGTAGAAAGGCAAAGACTTTTACTTGCCGCAGAACAATGGGCAGAAGGCAGTTCAGGCCTACATTCACACAGACTTAAATCTATGTGGTACGATGACAAACCAGAGCATACCGATAATGGTCAGTTTGTAATAGATAGGCAATTTAATGGTGGTGAAATAGAACGTACCATTTTTGATAATAATGGAAAGAAGATTGGAGTTCACATGTTTGGTGAAAGAAAAACAGGTGATGACTTAATCCAAGAGTATACTAGAAATAATTCTAGTCAATCGCATTAGCAATCGATGTATTTCTTGCTAACTGATCTATTAGCCTATAATCATTCCACAAAAACTTTTCTATAATAATCTTTGAAGTAAGGTGATTCATTTGCTTCCATCTATTAGACGCAATTTTAATAATATTATTATTAGCAGTTTGCCTATCGTGTAACTGATTTTTTAATTCCTGTGGTATATCTCTATGAGTTCTTATATCCCTAAAAATAAACTGATTAGGATTATTATCTAAATTCATTCCTAAAAGTTTAAATCTTCTATCATAATCTTTCAATAGCAAAAGCAATAATACATGTATTGGTGTAAAATGAACGTCGTAGTGAGCCTCAGGGTTGTTGGATTGCATCTCCGTAAACTTAATTAAATGTTGATGAGTATTATTAAACGCAAACAAATATTTTTCTTCACGTCCAAAGCCAGTTGGCGAGTTAAGTTCTGCTACTCTCTTCATGAATTTGTCTAGCCTACTGTAGCATTCATCGACTAACTCATTTACTTGTCCTGGTTTAGGGTTCAATGTTGCCGACCAAAGTTCACTTGTACCGTGATGCGTTTGCTCCTTAAATCCAAACGATGTAAAATATGCACTTATAAATTTATCTAAGGGATCTTTGTATGGTACAACTATAATATCTTCTTCTGGTAGTTTGGACTTCCAAAAGCCTAGATGATTAGTTGAAACAAGATTAGGGTCTGTGTTACACATTTCAAAAATATTATTAATTATACTATGGCCTCCTTTCCAGTAACATAGGTGACTGTATTGACCCGGTGAGTTCCAAAATTCTACATTCTTATATCCTTCTGTAAATATAGGGTTATTGTAGTCTGGTTCATCATTTTCCCAAGCAGAATATAACCTTGCTTGGCGTCTATTTAAACACATAAACTCAAAGAGTGTCTCAGAAATGTTATACTGCCAATCGAGGTCGTTATATGCCATAGTAGTATTTATGCTATGATAAATATGTGTGTACTAGAAATTAGTACAGAGACATAAAACAGGAGAACAAAATGGCCTCAATCGGATTTATTGGGGTAGGCAAGTTAGGACAAGCCTGCGCCGAAATGGTCGCCGAGGTCCATGATGTTGTTGGTTATGATGTCAATCCAGTAGAGCCTGAAAACTTTACCATGGTTGACAATATGGAAGATGCTGTAAAAGGACAAGACATTGTTTTTATCGCAGTACCTACTCCACATGATCCGCAGTATGATGGAAAGGCACCTACCAGCCATTTACCAAACAAGGACTTTGATTATACGATAGTTAAAGATATTCTTGGTAAAGTAAATGCTGTCGCGACCCAAGAACAATTAATAGTCCTTATAAGTACAGTACTGCCAGGTACTGTTAGACGCGAGTTTATTCCATTAATTACTAATACTCGATTTGTGTATAATCCATACTTAATTGCTATGGGCACAGTCAAGTGGGATATGGTAAACCCAGAAATGGTAATGATTGGTACAGCAGACGGAAGTGAAACTGGTGACGCAAAAGAACTAGTAGACTTCTACAAAACTATAATGCAGAACGATCCAAAGTACATCATAGGTACTTGGGACGAATGCGAATGTATTAAAGTATTTTATAATACATTTATATCAGCAAAAGTAAGTTTAGTAAACATGATACAAGACGTAGCAGAAAAGCAAGGCAACATAAACGCAGAAGTTGTGTGTGATGCTTTAGCAAATTCAGACAGACGTATTATGGGGCCAGGTTACATGAAGCCAGGTATGGGCGATGGTGGTGCTTGTCATCCACGTGATAATATTGCTCTACGTTATATGGCACAAGAACTTGGCTTAGGTTATGACTTGTTTGATTCTGTTATGCGTAGCAGAGAAGTACAAGCAGAGAACATGGCTAAACGTTTAATGCAGTTAGCAGGTAAAAATGACGATAACCCAGCAGTTTCTATATTACCAGTATTGCCTATAATAATTGTAGGTAAAGCATACAAACCACTAGTACCGTATGAAACAGGTTCTAGTAGTATGCTTGTTGGTCATTATATTGAGAAAGCAGGTTATACGTTACATTATTTAGATGAGCAAACAGGAGATTTACCACCTGAAGAAATTTTAAATACACCAGCAGTATACCTATTAGCACACAATCCAGAAGTCACATACGGCGACCAATTAGATACAGTTCCTAATTGGTATGGTGAACATAATGTTACTGATTGCGACGAAGCATTAAGTGTTAAAACCGGTAATGGTTCAGAACTTAACTTTGCGTTCGGAAGTATTGTAGTAGACCCATGGAGGAAGACACCTGACATTGACGGTGTATCTGTAATCCATTACGGAAATACTAGAGGATAATAATGAACATTGATCAACAAATACTTGATCACTTATTCCATAAGTGGGGTAGTGACAGTGAAAAACTTGCTTTAAACGAGCAGTATCGCTATACCCCTCCCTACCCTACTTTGGCTTTAGATGATTTTATACCTTATAATGTAGCGAAATTACTATACGAGGAAAGTCAAACTATACCTAACAAATATTGGACAACATTTACAAGAGCAGATAGTTACATGGAAGAGTGTAAAGACTTAACTGAGGCTCCTGTGGCACGTGGTGTTGTAAGTGCGTTACATAGCAGAGAGTTTTTAACTTGGCTTAGTCAAGTTTGCGATGTAAAGCATCTATTACCAGACCCTTATTTAACTGGTGCTGGTTATATGAAAAGTTTTAAAGGTGATAGTTTAAAGATACATTCCGACTTTAACTGGAATGAAGAATGTCAAACACATAGAGCATTAAGTTTAATCTTATACTTTACACCTGAATGGGACGAAGCATGGCACGGCGACTTACAGTTTTGGGATTTTGAAAAAACAAAAAAAGTTGTAAGTTATCCACCTAAAATGGGTAATGTGGTTGTGTGGAAATATCACAAACGTGGTTTCCATGGACATCCTAATCCAATTGAATGCCCTGAGGATAAGTTTAGAGTAGGCTTTAGAACATTTTATTATATAGCAGACAGTAAGCACGATTGGAGAGATCCACCACATAAGAGTTTATACTGGTATGACAAGGATAAGAATCAGCCTTACCATTTAGAGAACGAATACGGACACGGCAAACTAGACGATGAGTGATTATAACTATAGCGGACCACTTAACGGTGGTTACGCCATTCAGGATAAAAATATTACAGCAGAACTGAGAGATTTCTGTATGAGCACTTATGAGTGGGATGAATTTTTTGCCGCTAATGGTGTAACTGATCACAGAGAAAAATTTATAGAACGTTTTGGTAGATGGATTAGAAAAAGTAAATTAAATGTTATAAAAGGCGTAGATGCTTTCCCACATGCTACACAAACAAATGGTACAAGCGAAGCATTTAGTATGTTTATGCAACGCCATAATAGTAAGACTTTTAAGTTTTTCAAAGGTGACTTTATGATGCATAAAGTTGCTAGTAACAATATGAATGTTAAATGGGAATGGATTTATAACTACGGCCAAATTAAACCAGGTGATGCTGTAATTGTAAGTTGCCCTTTTAGTGACACAGGTTCAGAGCCATACGAGTTTAACATGATGCTAGAATGGTGTAGCGAAAATAGTGTACCAGTGCTAGTTGACATGGCTTATTTTGGTATGTGCTTTGGTATAAATATTAATTTAGATTACCCTAGTGTAGAAGAAGTAACATTTAGTTTAGGTAAAACATTTCCTATGATAGGTGCTAGAGCAGGCATACGTTTACAACGTAAAGAGATAGATGATGCTGTACTGTTTGCTAACCAACATGGCATAGTAAATAACTTTGGTGCTATGATAGGCGAGTTTGCCATGGATGCCTGGAGTCCTGATTACATAGCAAGTAAGTATATGAAACCTCAACTTATTGTGTGTAATAAATTAGAAATTAAACCAACCAATTGTGTAATTTTTGCTTTAAGCAATAAGACTGAGCACATGGAGTTTAATAGAGGAAACGATTTAACAAGACTTTGTATATCAAAGTTATTAGTAGAGGAATATGAACGATCCAAGACATTGTAGTTTACTGTGGACACACCTCAGTAACGAACCTGGCGGAACTTGTAGAAGTTGCTGTATTGCTCGTGAAAGAATTTCACGTCCAGATGGTTCTGACTACACACTAGGAGAAGATTCAATAAGAGATATTTTTCATAGTGATTATATGAAAAATTTAAGGCAAGAAATTCGCGAAGGCAAGACGCCGGAGAATTGTGCTACATGTTGGATAGATGAAGACAACGGTAAAGAGTCTAAACGACAATTATACAATGGATACGCAGAATGGAGATACCCAGATGGAATAGATTACGAGGCTGAACCCGATATGCCGCGGGACTATCAACTTATATTAGGTAACGCATGTAATTTGAAATGTAGAACTTGTAATGCAAATTACAGCAGTAAATGGAGAAAAGAATCTATTGACAGAAAAATTGAATTTTGGGAACCACCTTCAAAAATAGATTTACATGACTTAGAGCAATCTAAGTTTTGGCTAGACATTGAGGACTGGTTACCACATGTTAGAGTTTTAGAAATAATGGGCGGTGAGCCTTTCTATATGAAAGAGTTTCGCAAACTCATTGACAAGTTAGTGGACATGGGAGTAAGCAAAAATATAATGATTACTCTCAGCACTAACGGAACACACTACAATGACAAACTCATAGATAAAATTGTAGGCAACTTTGAGAACTTAGGGTTCAACATAAGTTTAGACGGTGTAGAAGAAAAGTTTGATTACCTACGCCACGGAGATAATTGGGACAATGTAAAAAGTAATTTAGATAAGTTTTATAAATTACACACAGAAAATGATCATGTTAATATAAATGTTACGCATACAGTTAGTGTGTGGAACTTCTTTTACTTAAGAGATTTTCATCTTTACTTTGAAACAAATTATCCAGAGTTTTTAATATGGAACAATTTAGTACACTTCCCAGAATGGTGTGAAGCAAATGTTGTTCCAGGTTTGACAAAGTATGTTATTGCTGATAGAGTAAAACATCCAGAAGATTTTGGATTACCAGAATGGAATGAAGAAAAATACAATAAGGATATAGCACCATTAGTAGAGCATGCCTTAACAGATAGCAAAGAAGAGCATTGGCAAAAGTTCATAGAACAAGTTAATGCCGGAGACATATATCGTAACGAAAGTTTCGAAGATACGTTTACAGAACTTCATGCTTTACTGAAGGGAGACATGATAAGTATATAACATGGCAAAAACAAAAGCACCGGAACTAGGCGATTATATAGAGCACACTTGCAACCTTAATGGAAAATTTGAAGGTAAAGTTGTACAACTATTAGCAATGCAAT